>Ga0233426_10004099_pt1 | contig 11075 bp, 16 predicted proteins | sample SI_118_April2016_6_FD_179875 | JGI IMG/M metagenome (GOLD analysis project Ga0233426, IMG submission 179875) | Seawater microbial communities from Saanich Inlet, British Columbia, Canada - SI_118_April2016_10_MG | ecosystem: Environmental > Aquatic > Marine > Inlet | place: Canada: British... | reverse complement strand
TGTTTGGTTTTTATTACTAACTGGTGTTACATTTACTTGTATTCTACCATTACTATTTTTTTTGGTTTTAATAGAAACTTTATTCATAACTTTGTTTATTTTCGGCTGGTATTTCTCTAACATGCTATTAACTTTTGACTGTTTATTTTTTATTGTTTTAGAATGTTTCTTTTTAATTAATTTAGATTGTTTATTTAATTTTCCTTTCATTGATTTAAATTTACCCTTTAATTTTGGTGAAGAACCCATACCTAATTACTATACTACAATATAAATAAAAAATATAGAACATATAGATAATTAATACTTACAAAGCTGGGAAGGTCGAAATTTCTGTAGCATTGTATTTTTCCTTAAAGTAATCTTCTACAATCTTGAATTCTTGAGGAGTATCCTTCAAAGTAAACTCCATCTTGGGTATTCTACAATAACCGTGTCCTTCGACGTAAAATGGACAGAAATATGTTTTATGAAGAAGGTGGTCACGTCTCACCATATATGTATACTCGATTAGTGTACCGTCTTCTCTCCTAATCAAAAATCCGAACACAACGTTCCATGAGCCATTTAATTCGTAGCAATATGAATTTTTTTCATAGATATTAATATTTTGTATACCTATCTCTTGTTTCATTGTATCGACCTTTTGTTTGATTTGGTCGTAGGACCAGAGATCGCCTATTTCAAGGTGTGGTCTAATGATAGCTTTTCCTCTTTTCCAGTATTTCATTGTGTTCTGTGCAACTTGCGCCATTGTGATTGATTCTTGATGTGTGTACTTATTATGAAAACACATTTTGAAATCAATTTTTTTGTATCAAATCAAAAAATATATAGTATTATACTAAATGGTTTTAACCCTCGCAGGGAATGTAGTATTTGGAATGCTTTCGGCTGGTGTTCAGATAGGTAAAGTAGCAGCCGGGCCTGTCCCAATAAAATTATTCATACTCTATCTAAAAATTTGTCTGGCTTCATCTGTATTTATTACCTTTTTTATGTTAGGGGGATTTATAACTCCATTATTAGGGATAATCTATATCTATTATGTGTTTTTTAAACGCTTAAAGTGTTGGAGTAAAAATATACCACAAGATAAATGTGTTATTTATTAATATGCAGGTGGTGGCGGAATTTCATTTCCAGCATCATCATAATATGGCATAGTAATAGTAATATCGTAACTTGGAGGAATCTCAACAACTATATCAATTTCATTATTAGCATTATCATTAATTATACGATTGTTTCTTATTGGTCTAAAATAATAGTAATCGCAACAAATCCAGAACCCCCAAAAGAATGCACTGGTTAAAATAAAGATAGTTCCGATCAGAAAAGCGTCAATTTTGACCATGTCGTCATGTATGTGTGTGTACATAAACAAACATTATTTTAATTTATCAATTTTTATTAATACGCTGGTGGGGACTGTAAAAAAATATTTTCTTCAGATTCTAGATAATTTGGAATATCAATAGAAGTTTCATAATTAGGTGGTATTTCTTCTAATTCTATAGCACCAAAATTATAGTCGATAATAATATTTTGTGTATTTCTACTATTAAAATAAAATTTGCATAGAAATACCAATATATATATTTCTAATATGAAAATTGTTATTGAAAATAATATAAATAGGTTCATTTATATGTATAAACAAATCTGATTTAAATATAAAATTATAATTTCTTATAATGTTAACTTTTCAGATTTCTTGTAAATGGTTATGGGGTTATAATAATATTATAGATGTCAACAATTTCAATTCTATCCAGGAGATTATAGATAAAGTTCTTAATAATTATACTCAATTCTTGGTAGAATATAATTTATTAGATTTAAAAGATTTGTTAGATATGGAACGTAAGAAATTTCATATACATGATGTTACATTTGAGGAATTACTTAGAATGGATAAAACATTTGTTAATGAACAAATAATTTACATATGTAGTCATGATTGTGGAAGTTAAATAAAATGAAAATATATTTAAATAATAATATATTATAGTATTATTATACAATGGTAAGTTTTAAAAAACAGTTCAGTTTAAAAAAAAGAAAAGAAGAATCAGAAAAAATTAAACTAAAGTATGAAGATAAAATTCCAGTTATTGTTGAAAAACACAAGGGATGTACATTAGATGATATAGACAAACAGAAATTTTTAATTCCATTTGATATGACTGTTGCACAGTTTATTTATGTTTTACGTAGACGTATTTCACTAACTGACAAGGAAGCTCTATTTATCTTTGTAGATAAAACTCTTCCAATGACATCTCAAACTATTAGATCTTTATACGAGAATTATAAAGATAGAGAAGATTTTGATGGATTTTTGTATATTACATACTGTAACGAGAATACCTTTGGTTCTAATTAATTTTATTAATAAGAAAATTGAAAATAATTATTATAATGTATAATTATTAACAATGCCTAATTTTATGGAAGAAGACTTTAGTGTCCAACCCAAATATCTTAATGGAGTAAAACAAAAAGGTAAAGGTGGTTGTTCTAAATCACCCAATACTAAAAATAAAAAAAAAATAAAGGAAGTATATAATAGTAAACATATTCGTATCACAGAACAAAAAGCAGAAAGATCAAAAGCAAAAAAATAATTTAACTATTATTTATAAACGAATTAATCTATATTTTTTTTAATCCTCCATTTTTGGTGCTAGGTAATAGTCAATATAACCATCACCAATCTTGTATCTCATTTTAACTGGGACATCATTATCTATTTCGATTTTAATAGTATTATGCAACATATAACCCTTACTAAACATACTAATATTTTTTAGATTAAAATCTAGACAAATATCCTTTAGGTTTTCAAACTCAAGTTCATCATTATTAAGAACCATTTTTAGACTAGTCATTTCACCATCCGTTTTTAGACTAATTTTTTCTTTATCCTTTAGAATCTTAATCCTAAGATTTTCACCAATATCCTGAAAATCTTTAATAATATCGTTAAAATACCTAGAACTCATAGAAATTTTAGCTGTGTCATCGAACTCATGAACGTCATACTCTTCATTATCGATATTAATAAGCTTGAATTCATAGAATTTATCATATTTTTGATTGACGAAAATCAATTCGATTCCATCACTAATTGTATCGTCCTTTCCAAAAATAAAGATCAACTCGTCATCTATCTTAAGGTGGTTTAGAATCCTAACCATAATATTTAGATTAATACCGACTACATAATTCCTATCACACTGATAAGTGCTAAACAAGTTTTTAGGAATAAAACTATTAATTAGTGAAATATGTCCCATATCCATTGCACAAATATTAATACCTTCTGGGGTAATACTAACATTCATTTCTGTAACAATTGTGCTAAAGAATGTAAACATATTTTTCATATATTCGCTATTTTTAGTTCTAAATCCGATATCATTCTCATCAAAATACTCGTCGTGTGTTGGTTCAGCATCTTCGTTGTATTTGATAAGAAGTTTTGGCATGGTTGAGACTGTGTAGGTATTTCAACTCATTTATTTAAATTATTTCAATTTTTATATAAAATTTAAATATATCCCTATTTTATAATGGAATTCTCTTTTCTAAATCCACCAGAAACGAGTGTAAATGAAATGTTGGCATATGTTCCTAAATTCACAGATATGCAACTCAACTATGACCGTAACAAAAATAAAGAAATTAATGATCTAATTCTACAGGAATATAGCAATCTACCTAATGAGTTTCCTATTGATAAACCTAATAATGAAATAGTAGGGGTCACTACTGGATTTACTGATTTACTTCAAGATTTTAAACCAGACCCATTTTTAAAATGTAATAAAGAAAATAAACAGGTCTGTGATGATTCTAAATTAAACGATTTCCCTAGTTTAAAGGTTTTTAAACCCAAAAAAAAATGTACGTACCACCTGGACAGCTCTATAACTCAAACTAAATGTATTGACATATAATTTAGTGTATATACTTAAATCTATGGTATGATTTATTATATAAATACTATAACAAAGTAATGATTATTTCTAATAAAATTGTGAGATATTTACACACTGTTATACACCATTCTTTTTTTAATACAACCTATAATAACGATATCCAAAAACAAAATGTTAAAACTAATCTTTTTAATATTTTGAAAAATAATAGTAATCCAGAATTTATTATAAAAATATGTACCTGTGAATTTGAAAAAATTATTACTTATGAAGTAAAATATTATTTTAAACATAAACATTGTGAAATAGAAACTAATCCGAATTATACTAATTTATTATTAGAACATTTTTTGGATCTCTATAAAAAAGCGATTACTCTTACTAACTTATTTAGTGAACTCTATAAATTCTCTGAACATGATATTATTACTGAAGACTATAAACTAAATAAATTACTTGTAAAGGCTTGGGACTCTATTGTTTTTAATAATGTTTTTTATAAAATTATAGAAACAATAAATACCCATATCTACTCTAAAAATCCTTCAATTAATTTAGAAAATATATTCTATGTTATAAAATCTCAATTTAAAAATAGATTTATTCAACTCATTTCTGAAATTAAGTCATATTCTTCTAAATTTTATATTATTAATACTAATCCATTAGAAGACACATTACATTCATACATAACTAAATATAAAGAGTTTAATACAAATGAACTAAGATTAGAAACTCTTTACACATTTTATAATTATATAGATTTTAGGGATGAATTAATAATATTATTTTTTAGAACTAATTTAGATTATGTTATTACTTTATTTAATAAAACATTAGAAGAAGAAAATCTTGATAATATAAAATTTGCAAACCAATCTCTATATAATTACACTGATAATGAAAATTTTATCACATTAGTTAATAAGGTGATAGTATTTCTAAAAAAAAAATATGAAGATTATGATATTTTGGAAAAATATGTAAAGGTATACAATAAAATCAAATCTATCTATCATATAGATATTTTTAATAATAATGTAGAACCATTATTAGATTTGAAATTTGAGGATATTAAAAAGATTCCAAATATTGAAAAAAAACTTATTAAATTTATTTTATTTGATATAAAACACAAAAAACTTTCAGACTATATAAAACTTATTAGATTTGTTGATAAATCTATTTTTATCAGCCACTATATTAATAATTTGTGTAAAAGAATTATAAATAACAAAATAGATTTTAATTTAGAAATTCAATACTATAGCGCCTTTAAAAATCTAGAAATGGATTTATATAAAATAGAATTAATTATAAATGATATATCTATTAATAAATCTCTAAATAATGAATTGTTCTTTTGTAAAACTGAACTATTAACAGGTAGATATATGATATGGCCTCTTAAAAAGAAAGAAAATACTATATTACCGAAATCTTTTAAAAATGAACAGTCAATATTAGATTTATGGTATAGAGATAAATTCCCTACTAGAAAACTACATTTTATCCCAGCTCTTCTGAGATGTGATATTCAATTCAATGACTATACATTTAATATTAAAGGTATATATTCAGATATTCTATTACAATTTAATGAAAAAGATAGTATTAAACAAGACAGTATGAAGCAAAATCTAGATCCATTTATAGAGATTAAACTAATAATAAAAAAAAATGATGAATATCATATTAATGATAATTTTTATAGTGAAAAAAAATATATCAAATTGAATTAAACATTTGTATACTGTGGGTCAGGTGAACTTATATCATCGTCATCATTATATACAATATTATCAGTTAATCTTAGCTTAGTGTGTTTATCTACAATAAATTGTGGAGAGAAATATTTGCATTTATTCTGAATATCTAAAATAGTAGTCTCAAGTTGGTCTTGGAAATCCTCTTCATTTGGCATTTCCATCTCAAATTTTACCTTAACACTTAGTTTATTATATTCTTCAGCAGCTGTTCTATGTGATTCTTCCTTAGCACTATATCTTGTAGCACTACCAATAGATTGTATCAGAGCAGCAACAGAAGCCATAATACCTACAGATATACCAAAAATATTCTGTGTCCGGTTGTCTATAAATTCAGATGTAGACATAAATGAACCTATACCCGATAAACATGAGATAACTATAGATGGACCAAAAATAAATTTATCCAGTTTACTATAATAATTAGAAGTTTCACTATGTATTTCAACTAAAATCTTTAGTCTTTTGTATATTTTTTTATAGAAAAGAAATTTTTTTAGATTATACCAATCAGGATACTTATAGTCATTTTTTAGATTTCTTACAGGAGTACTTATTTCATCATCATCTCCAAGAGTATTCATATACCTAGAACTAATAATTTATTAAAAATATTATAACTTATTTATTCGTTTAAAAAACTATCTTTTTTTCCTTTATAGATTTGTACTTATAAAAAATTGATTTAAATAAAATACACATAAATATTAACAATCATGTTTTCATCAACTAAAACGCCTATCGGAGTAAAGAATATTATAAATAGTATAACCACATCATGGTATCAGGAGAATCTTAGTCGTAGAGATGCAGAAGACCAACTATTGGGGCACTGTAATGGGACATTTGTATTCCGTCCAAATACATCTATACCTGCTTGGTATTATAGTGCCGATAAAATACTGTCTTTGTCTTTAAGAACACCATTAGGAGTAAAACACTTTATCATAATCTTTAAGAATAAAATGTGGTATATAGGCGGGGTTGGTAAAAAATTTGACCGGTTTGGAAATATGCTTATCTATTATTCAAAAAAATATCCGTCGAAAACATATAAAACAAAACTTATAAAAGCCCTACCAGTCTATAATATTTATGAGAAATAGTCTCGTTGGTGTAGTCGGTTATCACGTTCGCTTTACACGCGAAAGGTCGCCAGTTCGAACCTGGCACGAGACTATTCTAGTCTTCTAGAAAATCTAAATCACATGCTTTTTTTTCTTTTTTATTTGACATTTCCTCCAATTGATTCATATCTTTATCATATCGGACTATATTGTATTTATTTTTTTTATAGAATTTGATTCTTTTAATTGTCTGTTTAGAAAAAATAGAAAAATCATCATTTATATCTATAACCAAGGGTACCTTTGTAATCTTATCCTTTTCCTGTCTAAGAATACGACCTACTGCCTGTTCAATATTACTTTTTGGAGAACCCAAAATAATAGTATTTAGTGGATATTTGCAGTCAAATCCTTCACTGGCCATAGAAAATGTTCCTAGAATAACATCGCATAGTTCTGTTTCTTCTAGATCCTTTTGTTTCATACCACCCAAATAAAACCCACAGGTATACGTAGAATCTGGATAATTATCAAATTTAAACTTTAATGTTTTAAGATGTTCACGCCTATCACTTAGAATGAGAATTTTTCTACCATCAAGTAGACATTTATAAGCCTGGTCAACTATAAGGTCTGTTCTTGGTTCATAATTTGTAATATTATTAATCATTATCGGTAGATTTGGTTTTTGTTTCATGTTTAAACACATTTTGGAATAAGATGGATCTTCTTCAAAATAATCGATTACCTTTACATCCACATTCGTATCATCTCTTTTTTTAATACTATAAGCAATTGGTCCTAGATACCACTCGAATACCTTTGACAATCCATCTGCTCTCTGTGGGGTTGCAGAAAGCCCAAGAAGGTACTTGAAATTTGTTTTAATTAGAGCTTTTGAAAATACTTCAGCACCCAGATGATGACATTCATCATAGATAACAAATCCAAAATCTTCAAAAACCTCATCTTTGTAGTCCTTCATAGAAATACTCTGTAGCATACCTATAACAATATCTTTATCCTTTGTTTTTATCACATTACCCTGAATTCTACCCACATTTGCCTCTGGAAGGAATTCCTCTATCCTTTCTTTCCACTGATTTAATAGGAACTCCTTATGAACTATAACTAGGGTTTTTACCTTTAATTCAGCAATCAATTTCAAAGCCAGAACTGTTTTACCATAACCACAGGGAACTGATATAATACCTCCACCTATCCGTTTAGCTTCTTCTAGATATTTATTAATAATAGGTATCTGTTTAGGTCTCAATGATTTTGAAAATTTAATATCTATAGGAGTCGCGTTATTCAATTGAATATTATCAGTTATTCCTATTTTATTTATACCATAAAATCTTGGAAGATATAGTTTCCTTTTACTTTCACAATAAATAGGAAATGCAGGAGGAGGTGCCCCATAATCTGTGTTTACATATGGTTTTACTGTAAGCTCTTCGCGAATTTCTTTAATTAATGATGGAGAATAGTCTTCTTTAATAATCGAATAACCTCTGCTTCCGATTTTCATACTATTCTATTGTTATATATAATTATCTAAATATTCTATAACTTTTTTTATTCTTTAATATTATATGACTGATTTAAATAGGTTTTTAAAGAACGTCCTTATTGTTTTAATAATAGTATTCAATGTCTATTTCATCCCGAAACTTAATGGTTCAATTGTTGACCTCTTTGATAACATGGTTGTTCGTATTCTTTGTCTAGGAGTTATACTTTATACCTGCCTTGATGACCCTATAATAGCTCTTTTACTTTCTGTATGTTTTGTTATGATGCACACAAAACTACAGGAACACAAAAATAAGATTATAAAAGATATAGAAGAAAAAACAGTCGGCAATGATTACAGTATCGAATTAGATGCTGAAATCGATGCTGAAATCGATGCTGAAATCGATGCTGAAATCGATGCTGAATTAGATGCTGAAATAAATGCTGAAATAGATGCTGAAATAGATGCTGAATTAGATGCTGAATTAGATGCTGAATTAGATGCTGAATTAGATGCTGAATTAGATGCTGAATTTGTAGATGTTCCTGGAAATATGGCTGGTGCTAAGTTAGAGGAAGTTACACACTATGAACCACTTAATCAAACGGAAAACGTTTTTGAAGAACTAGAACCACTATTAAATGTAACTGATAATAGTTTTAATCCTAACTCATTCGATGGTTATGATAAATTAAAAGTTATTGATCAATTAGATATAGATAGTAAAAAAATAGAAGAATATAACAGAGTTGAATTATAATATTATATAAAACAACGTTCATCATTTCTCCATATACGTAAGATGTCTGGATGACCTAGTTTTTCAGTCCCAACTATACTCACTATAAACCTCTGAGCTATTTCATGTTTAAATAAATACTTTGTAAGATACACGGCTATTATAAAAATAGTTATAATATTAATTAGAATAAATGTTTTCTTTACTATCTGTTTCGTACTCAAAGATAAACCAGTATCTATAGGTTTTTCTTGTATTATTTCCTTTTCCTTTTCTTTTTTAATTTCCTTATCCTTTTTTTTACATCTTAGAAATTTATCACTACTTTTATATACCTTTCTTTCATCGGTTTGATCTATCACTTTTCCAGAATTATAGAAAATTTCTCTAGTACCTATACTTTTAATAGGTCTGGTATTTTTACCAAGATTTTTTTGTAGTATTTCTAGATTGGTTGGGCCAATATTACCTATAGTATCCATTACTATATGTTTCATTGGAGTGCACGGAGGGTAATGTAAACTACCTTCATAAACAAAAAAGGATTTTTTTTCAGGTAGTAGCATTTCTGCGTTCCAATCATCAGAAACCTCTACGATTTCTTTATTATCTATTTTTATTTCATTAATAAACTGATTCATAAAATTTTCGGTATCTCCAAAATAGGTCCCCTCATTAAACATAACACTAACTATAATACCTCCATTCTCACCTACCTGGTCTGTTAATGAATGGAGTAAACATATTTCCATATCATAATAGTTACCATCTATCTGATGTAAACTCGGTGTATGTATAGTAAGTTCATTTAATTTATAGTACACATTATTAAATATAATACCAGATCCTTTATCATATTGTAAAGATAAATTCTTATTTTTAATAAATTCAACAGAACATTTAGAAGGTTTATATGAAATTTTTAAATTACACAAATCCTGACACTGCTGTATTAGTTCAGTATCAATATTTATTGGCGATTGTTTACTACCTCTACAATCTCCAGACCAATAACTTGTTTCCCCATAAGTCCATTTACTTGCCATTATGTATAATTATATATTTTATTTTAAAATTATATAATTATGATAACTAATTTTGATAAAACTCCAGTTTTTATATTTTTTACTGATTTATACAAAATTATTAAGACTGTAATAATACATATAACCAAACTCCTTCTTGCAGAGTATAATATAGTAGAACCCAACAAACCAAAGATTAAGTTTAAAAATAATAACAACAATAACAACAAATATAAATATAAACCCTTTACAGATAAACCACCAGAAGTAAAAATAGATTTTTTAAATGATTTACCCAAACCTGTCTATGGAATACCAGCCAAACAAGATGAACCCTTAATGGCACACAACATTGATGATAACCATGAATTCTCTTATGATACACTAAAACCATCTACCACTATAGAACCTCTTCATACCATGAATATCACAGATAATTTTACTAAACCCAATATACCTTATAAGAAAGAATGTAAACAATGGGACGAATTAGACTATGTAAATAGACCGTGGTTTATAACTGATAATAACCTATAATTATTGACTTTTTTTTACAAAAAAAAAATTGATTTTATATTCTTCTAAATAAGTAAGTAACCCATCAACCAAACAACCTTACCGAACGACTTCAAAGCAATCTTAACTACTACAAAACAAAAACAAAACAAAAAACAAAAAACAAAAAACAAACAAATCATGACTATGTCTACATTCACCTCCCTTAACATGTCCGGCTCTATTGTCGTGACTACAACAAACCCAAAAACAAAGTCCCATTCAAAGGGCGACAAATACTACCACAAGAAGCAAGAAAAGAAGAAGCGCGATGCAATGATCAAGAAGAATCGCGCAGCAAAAATGGACACAAACAACGTCTATTCCCGCCGCGAATATGTCCGCCACAATGGAAGCAAGTCTTTCGAAATCTATACCAAACACGACTTCCCTACTAAGTACCAAGAAGAGCGGCAGTTTATGAACCAGAAAGACTTCGAGCTGTCTATTG
>Ga0233426_10004097_pt1 | contig 11078 bp, 8 predicted proteins | sample SI_118_April2016_6_FD_179875 | JGI IMG/M metagenome (GOLD analysis project Ga0233426, IMG submission 179875) | Seawater microbial communities from Saanich Inlet, British Columbia, Canada - SI_118_April2016_10_MG | ecosystem: Environmental > Aquatic > Marine > Inlet | place: Canada: British... | reverse complement strand
TACGATTGCTGCTTTTTCTTCTGCACTCAGTGCCATGTTACTTTCTCCAATATGCGAATTAAAAAAATTCAGGATGCCCGCGCATATTTACAGACAACCTAACGTAGGTTATTAAGCCGCTATGTCTCAACGACCAATCTTTTCGGGGCTATTCGACCGTCTTCGGTGACCGTAGCCACACCCAAAAACGCTCCGCCCTCGCGAAAGACGCGCACTATATCGCCTTCTTGCCCATTGCGAAAGGCCTCGCCCGACATTACTTCTTGCCCCAACTGGAAGTAAGCGGCGACAGTCTCGCTCAATTCCACCGCCATTCGGTCCGCAACGGCTATATCCATAGGCTTTAATAGGTGATCTAACTGCTCTGGCTCGCCGCTCTCGCGCATCTCTTCGAGGGCAGAAAGCGTCAGGGTTTCGCTCTCGTGAAACGGCCCGGCTAAGGTACGGTGCAATGCGCTGACATGGGCACCACATCCGAGCATCTGGCCCAGGTCATCGGCTAGGGACCTTATGTAAGTACCTTTACTGCAGCGCACCTCGACATCCAGTTCGGCAATCACACCAGGCCTGAAGTCTAAAATTTTGTAGTCATAGATAGTAATACTTCGGGGAGCACGCTCTACCTCTATACCCTGCCTGGCCAGTTTATACAGCGGTTGACCGTTGTGCTTGAGCGCCGAGTACATTGAGGGAACTTGCTGTATATCACCTCTAAAAGTCTCAACGGCTTGCTCAATTTGCGCCAAAGTAATATTAGAGGCATCAATGCGCGATACTTCGCCGCCATCAACATCGCCGCTCTCAGTGCGCAATCCCAGACTAAAGGTACTGCGATAGCCTTTTTCGGCATCGAGTAAAAACTGGCTAAATTTTGTCGCTTCGCCGAGGCAGATTGGCAGTACACCAGTGGCTAATGGATCGAGACTGCCGGTATGACCTGCTTTGTTAGCATCGAACAGACGCCGGACACGCTGAAGAGCATGATTGGACGACAATCCAAAGGGTTTATCGAGCAGGAATACGCCATTCACCGAACGGCCGCGGGTGCGCTTGCGAGCCAAACTTAGGCTTCCTCGCTATCCGACTCAAGGTCTTTTGGATCAGTGTCTTGTTGACCCGCATCATCTGCAGGCATCTCTTTTGAGATCGCCAGATCAATCAGCGCAGAAAGGTGCTGGCCGCGACGACCGGTCTCATCAAAGATAAAATTTAACTTAGGGACAATACGCAACTGAATGCTAGCACCAAGTAACTTACGCAGATAACCGGATGCCCCGTTAAGGGCAGCCATGGCTTCGTCGATCTGTTCCTGCTCGCGATCACCGACAAAGTTAACAAACACTTTGCCATAGGCAAGATCGCGACTGATCTGCACTTCAGTTACATTGACCATGCCAACACGAGGATCGCGAACTTCGCTGCGTATCAGTGTGGCCAACTCCTGTTGAACAGAGTCTGATACGCGTTCTGCGCGAGTAAATTCTCTTGGCATGTCAGTCCGTACTTATAGTGAGCGCTGTACCTGAGTGACGTCAAAGACCTCAATCAGATCGCCAGGCTTCACATCGTTATAGTTTTTCACACCGATACCACATTCCATACCGTTGCGAACTTCTTGAGCGTCATCTTTAAAGCGACGCAGAGATTCCAGCTCACCTTCATAGATAACAATGTCGTCACGGAGAACACGGATTGGTTTGCTGCGGAACACTGTACCTTCGATCACCATGCAGCCGGCAATTGCGCCAAACTTTGGTGAACGGAAGACATCGCGCACTTCGGCAATACCCACAATATCTTCCCGGGTCTCTGGGGCCAACATGCCTGACAGAGCCGACTTAACTTCGTCGAGAAGGTTGTAGATCACGCTGTAGTAGCGCACTTCAATGTTTTCTTTCTCACCCAGGGCGCGAGCTGCACCGCCAGCACGAACATTAAAGCCAAGGATAATTGCGCCGGTGGTCAAAGCCAGGTTCATATCTGATTCAGTGATACCACCAACACCAGAGGCAACAATATCCACCGCAACTTCGCTGGTGGCGAAATCATGCAGGGCAGAGTTAATCGCTTCCAGTGAGCCGCGCACATCGGTTTTAACAATCAGATTGAGCTTGCTCACCTGATCGGCACCCATGTCGGTAAACATGTTTTCTAGCTTGGCAGCCTGCTGACGAGACATACGCTCTTGGCGAGCCTTAGTCTGACGAGTTTCAGCAATTTCTTTGGCCTTGCGCTCATCGGCAACAACGAAGAATTCATCGCCGGCTTTCGGCGCTTCGTCTAGGCCCAGTATTTCTACTGGAATCGATGGGCCTGCTTCAAGAGCTGGCTTTTTCGCTTCGTCGGTCATAGCGCGGATCTTACCTACGCTCTCACCGGCTAGCATAAAGTCGCCTTTGCGCAATGTACCCTGCTGAACCAAGGCAGTAGCAATAACGCCACGGCCTTTATCAACTCGAGCCTCAACAATCACACCGCGAGCTGGCACATTAACTGGCGCAGTGAGTTCAAGTAGCTCAGATTGCAGCAGCACAGCTTCTAACAATTGATCAATGCCGTCGCCCGTGTGAGCAGAGACTTTAATAAACTGAGTATCACCGCCCCACTCTTCTGGGATAACGTCTTTAGCAGCCAATTCATTGGTCACGCGCTCGGGGTCGGCACCGTCTTTGTCCATCTTGTTGATGGCAATAACAATGGGAACACCAGCGGCTTTTGCGTGCTGAATAGCTTCTTCAGTCTGCGGCATAACACCATCATCGGCGGCGACAACCAAAATGACTACGTCGGTAGCCTGCGCGCCGCGAGCACGCATAGCAGTAAATGCTGCGTGTCCCGGAGTATCGAGAAAAGTCACCATCCCTTTGGGCGTATCTACGTGATAGGCACCAATATGCTGGGTAATACCGCCGGCTTCACCGGAGGCAACGCGAGATTTTCGAATCTGATCAAGGAGCGAGGTCTTACCATGGTCAACGTGACCCATAACGGTAACGATCGGCGCTCGCGGCTCTTCGGTCCCTTCGCTTTTAATCTCAGCGAACTGCTTAGCGAGTTCATCTTCGACAGATTCAACCTGCTCAACAACTGGCTGATGACCCAACTCTTCAACCACCAAGAAGGCAGTCTCTTGGTCAATCACTTCATTGATGGAGGCCATAACGCCCATCTTCATCAGCTGCCTAACAACCGGACCAGACTTGCTCAACATTCTCTGAGCCAGCTCACCGACGGAGATTTCATCTGGAATCTGTACTTCCAAGACTTTCTTTTCAGTCGGCTTTTGGAAGGTGTGCTTGTTATCGACTTTTAATGCAGCTGGCATGCCTGAACGGAGACGCGGTGACTTGCGTCGCGAATCATCCATATCATTCATCGCCAGACGGCCTTTCTTCTTGCCGCCTTTGCCAATTGGCTTCTTCGCTTTCTTGCCAACTTTATCATCGTCATCAGTTGGGGCTGCTTTGCCAAAACGGCGAGTCTTATCGTGTACAGGCTCGCCTGAAACAGCTGGCTTGGCTGCTGGGGCCGGCTTACCAACCTTTTTCGCTTCCGCCACCTTGGCTGCAGCTGCAGCTTCGGCTGCTAAACGAGCAGCTTCTTCAACTTTAAACAGGGCTTCTGCTTCTGCTTTCGCCTTAGCCTCTGCCGCGGCTTTGCGACGCGCGCCAATGGCAGCCAGACGCTGTAATTCGGGGTCAGCGTAGACTTTTGGTGAGTCTGCAACTGACTCTGGCGTGGGCTCTGGAATCGGTTCTGGAATAACTTCGGCAACCGGCTCTGGAATAACTTCGGCAACAACTTCCGGCTCTGGCACGACTACTGGCTCTGGCGCCACAACTGCGGCAACGTCTTCAACTTCTAACTGCTCTTGAGCTTCGGCATCGACCTGGGCCTGAATCTCTTCGTCGCTGCGCTTAATATAGGTGCGCTTTTTACGCACTTCGATATTAACCGTTTTGCGATTACCTGACTTTAGGGTGCTCAGGGTCTTGCGCTGCAAAACAATTTTCTTTGGCTCACGAGCACTATCGCCATGCAGACCTTTTAAATAGGCCAGCAACGTTTGTTTCTCGTCGTCAGATACCGAGGCACCCTCAGACGTATGCGACAGTCCTGCCTCTTTCATTTGCATCAGCAAACGTTCGACAGATGCGCCTACGGTTTTTGCCAGTTCACTTACAGTAACTTCAGCCATCGGTTGTCCTCTATTACACCCCGATTAATTATTCACCTTGGTCTACAAACCAAGGAGCCCGTGCAGTCATAATTAATGCTGCTGCGGTCTCTTCATCCATTCCATCTACTTCCATGAGATCATCTACAGCCTGTTCGGCCAGATCTTCCATGGTGATAATACCTTTGCTCGCGAGGGTATTAGCTAGCGCATCGTTCATGCCATCCATTGCCAGCAGATCTTCTGCTGGCTGGGCATTCGCCAATTGCTCTTCACTTGCCAATGCCATGGTCAACAGAGCATCTTTGGCGCGAGCACGCAATTCTGTCGCTATGCCTTCATCGAAGCCTTCAATATCGATCATCTCTTCGAGGGGCACATAGGCCACTTCTTCAAGACTAGTGAAACCTTCTTCAACCAAAACGATAGCGACATCTTCGTCAATATCCAATGCTGTCATCAGATTTTCGACAACATTTAATGATTCTTCCTGCTGCTTCTCTTGCGCCTGATCCATGGTCATGACATTGATAGTCCAACCAGTCAGCTCGGATGCAAGGCGAACATTTTGACCGCCTTTACCAATTGCCTGGGCCAGATTCTCTTCACTTACTGCAACATCCATGGAGTGGCTGTCTTCATCAACAACAATGGACTCTACCTCAGCTGGTGCCATGGCATTGATCACTAACTGCGCCGGGTTATCATCCCAAAGGATAATATCAATTCGCTCATCGTCAAGATCGTTGGAGACAGCTTGAACTCGAGCGCCGCGCATTCCCACACAGGCTCCCACTGGATCAATACGGGCATCTTTGCTTTTTACAGCAATTTTAGCGCGCTGACCGGGATCGCGAGCAGCACCTTTAATTTCGATAATACCTTCAGAAATTTCAGGTACTTCGATATGAAACAGTTGCACGAGCATTTCTGGAGCTGCTCGCGAAACCAGCAGCTGTGGTCCACGAGTATCGTCGCGAATGCTGGTCAAAATAACTCTGGTACGGTCGTTAATGCGGAAGATCTCACGGCCAACCAGCTCTTCGCGAGGCAGCAAGCCTTCAGCGTTGTCGCCAAAGTCGACAATAATATGGTCACGGGTCACTTTCTTAACGGTGCCGTTTAACATCTCGCCAATACGGTTTACAAAGCGGCTAATGATTAGCTCGCGCTCTGCTTCGCGAACTTTCTGAACTATAACTTGCTTGGCGGTCTGTGCAGCAATTCGACCGAAGGCGATGTTTTCTACCGCTTCTTCGAAAGTGTCACCAACCGTCAGCGTCGGATCTTTTTCGTGAGCTTCTTCAGTAGTGAACTGAGTACCCAGTTCTGCCATAACGTCATCAGCCACGACATCCCACCAGCGGAAGGAGACGTAGTCGCCAGTTTCACGGTCGATAACCACGCGAATATTAGCGCCTTCGTCATAACGCTTTTTGGTCGCTGTAGACAATGCCTGCTCGATCGCCTGAAAGATAACTTCCTGATCCACACCCTTTTCATTGGATACGGCTTCGGCAACCATTAAAATTTCTTTGCTCATTATTCAAACCTCACTTGATCAGAATCTAGGCACCACATTGGCCTTGTCAATTCCTTCAACCGGAAACAGATACTCTGTATCTGCAACCACCAAAACAATCTCATCTCCGTCAACACCAACGAGACGACCCTTAAAATTACGCCTGCCATCATAGGCAAAACGCAGTCTCAGGGAGACATCTTCACCTATGTAGCGTTCGTACTGAGCCAGCTCATAGAGCGGCCTGTCCATGCCCGGAGAGGAAACCTCTAAAATATACTCCCCACTTATAGCATCTTCCACATCGAGTACAGCACCAGATTGGCGGCTGACACGCTCACAGTCTTCAACGCCTATACCCTCTTCGCGATCTATATAGATGCGCAGTAACTTACGCTTGCCGCCGGATTCCAGCTGGAGCCCCCAGAGCTCACAGTCCAGAGCCTCGACAACCGGCTGCAATAACGCTTTTAATGTGCTGTCGACCGCAGCCATTGGCTTCTCCTGGCAAACAAAAAATGGGCCATAGGCCCATTTTTTTAACTTCTAAAGAAAAGCCCCAAAATGGGGCTCCTCGATTTGCGCCGGACCCGACGCGAATAATGGTAGCGGAACCTGTCGGGCGCACTGCACCACAACTCCCTTTTCCACTTAGCTGGTTCAATCATAGACGACTTAGCGTCTTCTGACCTCAGCTATTTTGTCTCGGTTTTCTCTAACTTCATACCTTTTAAAAATTGGTAGCAGGAGCTGGATTTTAACCAACTGCCTTTCAGCGGCTGCGCCTCCGATATAAAAAGCGAGCCCGCCTCGGGCTTCCTGACTATGTCTACCAACTTAAATTGGTAGCGGGAGCTGGATTTGAACCAACGACCTTCGGGTTATGAGCCCGACGAGCTACCAGACTGCTCCATCCCGCACCGACACAACGATTTTCTAAAAAACCGCCCTCCCTTGAGAGGACGCGCATTATAGGTAGACCGCCGAGTAAGGTCAATAAACTATTGAGAAACAAACGGCTTTTTATTTGCGGCTCGCCACGACCAGCTCGTAGGCGGTCTGAATCTCCTGTGTGCGCTCAGTTGCCAGCTTAACCATATCGTCTGGCATACCCTGACCAATCAATTTATCCGGATGATTGGCGCTGATCAATTTGCGGTAAGCACGCTTGATCTGAGTGTCTGACTGAGCCGCCTCAACACCCAATGCCGTATAGGCTGCCTGGAGCTTGCCTGGAAAGCTTGACTCTCGGTAGCCGCCACTGCCGCCGGACTGTTTAAACTGAGACTGAGCTTTGACCATTTCGATAAATTTGTCGAACAGCGCAGATGAGAAACCCAGTCGTCCGGCAATTTTACGCAACACATCCTGCTCTGCTTGATGCAACTCACCATCGGCGATCGCCAGTGATACCAAGTAATCCAACAGCGCGCGCTTGAGATTATTCTGTCTACCACAGGTAGCCATAAATCGATCCATGGTGGCGTCGATGGAAAAGCCACCCTGAGAACCGACCTTAAAGAGTTCGATGGCTTTTTTGCGATGGGGCGTATTCAGCCCCATCTTCGCCATCAACGCTTCGGCATGGGCTACCTCAGCTTCCGAGACTCGACCATCTGCTTTAGCCAGGTGCCCCAACAGACCAAATACGGTCTCAAAGAAACTCTCTCTGACCTCAGCCTGCTGCTGTGCCGACATCGGGCGCAAGCCACCGAGACCTTTATCAAATTGGTGACCAACGTAAACACCTATAAGTACACCAATGGGCCCAGCTATGGAGAGGCCTAGAAGCCCGGCGATGATTTTTCCTGCGATCATAGTTGCTGCCTTTTAATTGAGTCACAACGAACAATTAAGCGCATTGTAATCGCTTATCAGGCTCGGTTTCCCATCTATTTTCTATTAATCGCCCATCCGCCATTCACTAAAAAGTCATCAGTTGGTATTCTTTACTGAATTACCCACCACTGATATACCTGAGAGCAATTACCTATGTCGACACCTGAAGCTATTCTTACTTTTGCTGGCTGGGGATCAATTTTCCTAGTTCTATATTGGCTTAAGCGAAGGCGAGCAAAAAACAGTATTGATGAGGCATCCGAATAGAATCGGGCCACAGAGACAAGCTAATATGAGTTTAGTGGTTGAAGCCAAAGCAATGGGGGGCAGATTTAACCACCCACATTCCTTGTGCAACATTCGAGTCTACCTAGCCTAGTTTTAACCTGCCCCTAACTAGCCTCAACAATCCAAGTGCAATCAACAACATCAATGAACCATCTTGAGAGCTGCCAGTTGCAACTGTGCAGCCGCCACCAGACTGATAAGCCCTCCCTGGCTGAGGGGCCGGGGCCACTGGCTCAGGTGGAGTCCGCAGGGCTACGCCGCTGAAATTAGCCAGGGTACCGTCAATTTGACCATCTGAATCATTTGGACCTCCATCCTCTATGGATAACTGCAGACAGTTGGCGGCCAGAGCTAAACCGTCCACATAGAGTCCACTACCGGGTGCAGGACAGGCGCCAGCGACCGCTTGCGCGGAGGAGATTGCATTGGCTGCATCGAGAGTAAAATCCTGCCAGCCAATACTTTCTCCTAAAAAGGTTCGCACAACTGAGCCGTCAGGAACGTCCGAGATTAGCGGCAGCACTATATTATAAGAGTCTCCTGCTTGAGCTCCCGACACTTTGAAATCGAACAAACCTAGAGGGTATTTATAGCCAGCATCCCGCTGACAATTCAGTTCTTGAAATTGGCTCTGAGACATCCAAATGCTGTTATTGCCCAAGGCAAACACACAGTCACCAAGGGTGATCTTGCTGCCTGCCAGACCTTCGGCAATTGCTTGTAGACCTGGAGCTACAGGCGCCAGATGGCTTTGATCAAGATTATCCTGATAATCAGGAATGCCATCCCCGTCACTGTCACCAAACCCCTCATCCGCGTCTGCAATCCCGTCGCCATCCGTATCAGTAGCGTCGTCTAAGTCAGGGGCTGAATCCAGTAATCTAATCAATGTGCTGCCTATGGCGGTCAATATTGGGTTACCGTTATCAGAAACTGTCGCTACAATAAAAGTCATTTCGTGGAGTAGCGCGCCGGGATCGAGTGTAAGCGTCGCTCCATCAGCAGAGGCCCCAACAATATCCAGAGTATCAGCTAACCATTCAAAGTTATGGCTGTCACTAGGGTTGGGGTCGGTATAAATTGCGTTAACCCTAATCAAGCCACCATCAGCCGTAACCAACCTTCCCTGACGGCCATCTTGAGTCACAACCAAATCTAACTCAGGCACTATATTTTCTTCGACAATTGTCAATGTGCGCGTGGAGACAACTCCCAAGACTGCATTAACAGGCTCACCCAGGCTAATAACCAACTGTTCTTAAGACTCAACTTCCGCATCAAGTGCAATAGTCAGAACTACAGTACCCAAAATCCCCTCTTCAATAGTGACCATATAACTGGATAAATTGAAGTCGTCTGAGGTCACCGTACCCTCAATCATTAGCGGTACTGTAACTGGATATTCTGTGGCGGCACCACTGAGAATCACAGTCACATCCTGGCTGCTACCCTCAAGGACAATAGTGGAGGGCGTAAGGCTGACAATAGGCAAGATGTTGACTACCTGAACCTGGCTAGAGCTATTGCCCGCTAAGTCTGTGACCGACCAGAGGATTTCATGGCGCCCAGACTCCAGTGGCCCCTCGCTATTATGTTTTAGAATCAACACCCCATCAGTGTCATCCAAGGCCTCGGGATCACCGAAATTTACCGCGGTAAGATGGCCAGTAGCTGCAACCGTTAGGTCATCGGGAATAAATAATTGCGGTGCCTGCTCATCCCGAGTTGGGTCAGATCCCGCTAAAAACTCGTCGAGGTTACTAATTCCGTCACCATCCCAATCACCATCAGCATCTGATGGGTCAGTGGGGTTAAATCCATTATCAGTTTCATAATCGTCCGGCAGGCCGTCTAAATCAGTATCGACAAATAATGCTCTGGTGATCGAAACAGACTCAGCAATTAGACTGTATCCATAGGCCAATGCTGAGCTAGTGAAATTGATACTACTGCCGTCAAAGCCGTCCAGCGCGGTAAATGGCAGAACAGCAATCGACGCAGGAAAGCTTGTTTCCAGAGGCCAGCCATCGATTGACAAATCAGCCCATGCCATCAAATAATATTTATCGGTAGACGAATCATTGTCGTAGTCGGCCCGATCATCTTTAACCTGATGCGCTTGCATACCCGGAGGTAGTAGATGACTAGGCTCTTCGACACTTAGATGACTGCTATTGAAATGGACGCGCAAACCAATACCCGACAGTAATGCGTTATCCGTTGCTCTATAAGAGAGAGTAAGATCAGAGGTTTGCCCCTCGGTGATCGAGGAAGGGGAAAAAAGTGCAGTTATATTTTGGGTTTGTGCACTGCTGACATCAGCAAATACAAGGGCCAAAAGAAACGTGACAGCGGTTCGATTCAAATTAATATCCATATAATTCTCCTTCGCTCTTCCTAGAGCAAAAAACCTTGTGCAATTCATATGTGTATAAAATAAAGTCTATTCATTTGCGGAAATAATTTTTTCCAGAACCACTTCTGCCTCGCTAAAAATATTCCCGCCAGCTATCAACAAGGATATTTTTATTTCTACCCTGCACTTGGCGAACTATTTATTTTTCGTAACTTATAAAGAATACCGCCTCAAGTAATGTAAAAATTTTTGTTTTTAGCGTTGAAAAACTGGAACCTCTACAGCAAAAATTTCTATACACAATTAAATAATAGTGCTAAGTTGAACTTAAGTCTACTCATATATGGATATTTTTAGACAGCTATAAAAGCTCTCAGGAGACGTCTGTCATGGTTAAATTTCTTCGCAACGCTAGCTTAACGCTAACATTTCAAAACAGATCAACGATCTTCATCTTTTGGCTCATCCTTTTGCCAGCGACCTTTAGTTACAGCCAAGAAGAAACTCAACGTGCAGAAGACATCGTTATTTTAGATATCGATGGTTCTGGAGACGTTAATGCACTCACCGATGGATTGCTGATCCTAAGATCCTTACTCGGCTTCAGTGATGAGGCTTTAACGAACAATTTGGCTGGAGATTGTGAGAACTGCGATGCCACTTCAGTCAATAATTATGTAACCCAATTAAGTACGCTCACAATCTCTGATCTTGCGAAAACTGGCCCACAAGGCGAAATTGGCCCCCAAGGACCTAGAGGCCTAAGCGGCATTCAGGGGCCACAGGGCCAATCCGGACCCGCTGGTCCTCAGAGTCTGCAAGGCGATACCGGCCCTGCCGGTGCTGATGGACTCAATGGTGGTGCTGACGGTGCTGACGGTGCTGACGGTGTAGAT
>Ga0233426_10004094_pt1 | contig 11081 bp, 2 predicted proteins | sample SI_118_April2016_6_FD_179875 | JGI IMG/M metagenome (GOLD analysis project Ga0233426, IMG submission 179875) | Seawater microbial communities from Saanich Inlet, British Columbia, Canada - SI_118_April2016_10_MG | ecosystem: Environmental > Aquatic > Marine > Inlet | place: Canada: British... | reverse complement strand
TCACGCTATGGATTGGCTAGTGGAAAACTTCGAGATGCCGGCACTCATTGACGCAGCCATCCAGCTCAAACCAACGGGCTGTGATCTGCTGACGGCTAGCACCTGGCAGACTCTAGGCAGGCTAGCGATCCCAAGTGATGATTATTCCACCACCGATGCTACCAGTATGCAGATGCACAAAGAGTGCATAAAACTGTTGGAGATGCACATGCACTGCACCAAAGAGAATGCAGACTCGGCAGAGGATACAGCCGATGGGCCAGAGCCGGAACCAGAGCCATATACGATGGCAGAGGCACCGCCGGCGACGCCAACCGAAGTGGGAACCGACAGGGATGTCGAAGGCACCGATAGCGACGCCGACGACCATGCAGATGCAGACGAAGCACAATCACAGGGTGAACCCCACCAAGATGACCCAGAATCAGATGACCCTGAAGGAGCAGACCACGATCAAGGAGCAGTGAAAATGTACTGTCACCTCATCGTGCCACTCAATTCTGAAGGGCTAGAACTGATATCGTCATCGATGGAGTCACACGGCCAGACAGACCAGTGGATACAGCTACTAGCTCGAGAACCTGATGAAATCGTCAGCGCAGATCCGGCACAAGGAATAGTGCTGGTGAACAGGACAGAGCCATCAACAGATGGGGAACGGCAACACGAAACAGCCGCACTGTTGGTACACAAAGATACCCCCGGCGACTGGATCGGAAATTCAACTGGTGCAACAACAATCAGTCCGATCCAAGGACCACGTGGCCCTTCACAGCAGGGATCCAAAAAGCGATACCCTCCGACCTATGATTGGGAATGGCAACTACCGAAAGGTACCTGCCCCACCGATGAACGAAGTCGACGAATTTTTTTTACGTCAACCGAATTCGAAGAGTTCCTGAACAATGGCAAACGAAACCGTTGGGGTAGCCGCTGCCAAGTACTGCACTATGACAGCCAAAGCCGATCAGTCCACGTAGCAGTCATACTGACGGCGCCACAGGCAGCAGCGATAGCTGACATCGAGGAGTTTGGACCATATTTGTCCGAGCCCAAGTTGATCAGTTTCCGGAACTACTTCGGCGCACTGCAGCACTCACCCGATTACCAGTTCACAGCAGCACACAATCGAGCTGAGCGCAGCAGTGGACGATACTTGGGACACCAAGTCAAACAGCTGATACGGTCAATGTCAACGCACATGGCCGCCCCACAGCAGATTGAAATCTCACGCAGTACCATGCGTATGAATGAGGAGCAAAGCACAGTGGTACAGCCGTACACACAACGCAACCTGTTCGAGAATGAGAAAACACTCATCGATCGAATGGTGACACGGCTGAAACAATTGCTGGAGCACGTACGACCGTGGGAACCAGATGACAAGGACTACGTGCCATTTGATAAATTCAATGGCTACGACGACATCCTATATGATGTCTATTATCAAGGCATTTTCGAGATCATGCGAGACGACGCCATCACGTCGAGAAACACGTCTGATCAGCGCAGGATCATGCATGCCATCATACTGGCCACACTGTCCAAGCACAAACTCATCGCTTCGGACCCACTGTCGTCACCATGGTTTTATTGGACTAGCTGCCAACAGCGTTATGCTAGCCAAAAGCGCATGCACAGCACCACGAGCTTCAGCAGCGAAGCGTGGATGCCGATCGAAACACTTACATCGACGGATACCAGCTTTACAACGCCGGAGACCGGCGAAATCGATGTCAACAAAGGGGGAGTGACTCTACTCAAAGAGCGTTTCCCGTTGAGGTCAGTGCCGACATATATGTTCAACGCCGTGGAGAAGTTCAGGATCACTCAATTCCTCGATATCGACGAGATAAAGAACCGATTCAACAAACAACTGCAAATCTTGGAGGACACTCAACAAAAATTTCCGCTGGTGCAACAAGAGGACGTTACGGAGGAGGACCGAGCCTGCAACAGCAGCACCTGGAGTGGTGCCAATCCTGAAGCCCACAAGATGAAAATCGCAGACATTGCACACCAAGTGACGGCAATGTACGAACGCGAGGTGGCCCTCTTCAACCAATCCAAACTCACCAAACTCGAACGCCGTGCAGCAATTCCGGAAAGGACACCTTTCTGGAAACGAATGCTACTGAGCTTGGGCAACACGTTGAAAGGAGAAAGGGTGACACCAGCCAATATGTGGAAGTACCTGAAGTATCATGTCGAAGAAGCCAGCTTCATGAGACTCGGCGAGAAGGGCGAACACATGTCACACACAGACGAGAAGGTTAAACTGGTAGATTACCTGCACAAACACAAAGTCGCGATTCCCGGACGTCATTTCTCACCCGTGCCATTGAGCGCGAAGTGGCTGACGTACTTAGGCGGACAAGATCGTTTCGACACCGGCTCTGGAGCCCCCACTGAGTACAGCTACGTCACCACACTGGGGTCAAACATCAGACGACCGCGATCATTTCCGCCGAGTACCGGGAAGAAACACGGCCCGAGGAACAGTCGGAATCAGGTCATGCGAATTGGGTCTGACACAGAGCCAGCACTGCAAACACGTTTGCCTGACCCAGAACCGGAACTGCAACCACCTACTCCAATTAACATGCGGACCCATCGACAATCCATCAAATTCATCGAGAGCACACCATTGCCGGCATCGATGAACGAATACCAATGCACCGAGCCGGGCATCCAGAGCTCAGCACTGCACTCATATGCAATGGCACTCTATACCCGTGAACAAGAAGCGCCCGCACGCATCCGGTCACTAATCGGACAAGCCATCGGCTCCGACGCAGTTCTAGTCAATGACAAACTGCTAGTCGAACACAAGGCGCGAACCGATGCGAGCCGTAAAAAGGATTACGACGCTGGGCCACAGAGAGATGAAGATGGCAGAGTCAAATGGTCTGCAAACAGCACCAGCATGATGAGAGCACTACGGATTCGCACTCTATTTATGATGGGCGAAATCGACCTCAAAGCACTCAGCCCGATCGAAAAGAAATGGGCATTCACTGAATATGACCATATCAACCGATGCCCCCACTGCACTCTGTGCGGCAGCAAGGAACACGTCATGCCCACCTGCCCAGATTTCCACACCAAAACAACGCCGTGGAGGAAAGGTGGTGAATTGCACACGGCATACAAGCAAAAGTGGCGCAAGGCAGAGGAGACTGCTCAGCTGCGTTCTAGATCGGAGGGCGCAAAGACCGTCGACAAAAACAACTCGCGCTCCCAAGGGCGGAGTAAGAAGTTCGAACCAACCAAACGGAATCAATCTTTTCGCTAAGCGGGCATGGCCGCTACAAACAAACCATGCAAAAACACCAGGACGAAGCTGAGGGCAACAGCTGCAAATCAACTGCACTCACCACTGAGAGAAGGATCAGTCATCGAGCCACCGAGACCAACTTGCCCAAGTTCGTCACGGCTCCCAATAAGACACCGCTCGGCCGTCCTACCTGGCCGAGCACCATAGACCACACTAAGCCCAGCGCCGAATGGACACGCACGGCACTGAAATTACCTCCACCATGGCCTGTTGAAGATGCACGCTGGTGCGAAGTCACAGCCAGTGGAAGCGTATCACGATTCTATGCATCAGACAGATTGACGCCGCCACAAATTGCTGCACTGGAAAGCAAGCGCCGTCAAGCTGCTATACTGAGCCGTAAACCCGGAGCTACAATCCTCAACAGTGCCATTAGCCCAGCAAGTCGTGCCCTAGTGTTCGAAGCGAGAAAGAAAAAACTGGGCATCAACACCATTGACCAGCGAAACAAGGCTAACACCTTGGGATTCAACCCATGGGGCATGCCAGGAAACTGGACAGATACATCTGATCCTCGCAACAAGCTGTGCCAGTGCAAGGTACTATGCCCACCTCGAGGGTCAGACACTCCCAGTGGCTCTCATTACTATCACTGCCGCCGTCATTACGTTGAAGAATCAACCAGAGTGAACCAGCAGCCCATGTCAATCATTACCATGATCAATGACGATTGGGCTAGCCTCAAGTGGAGCCGAACCGACAATCCTCACAAAGGGATTCCCAACGAGGCGGATGCTGTCAATGCCACAGCGTCCGAATCAAATACGATCATCGACACTGTGTTTGACTCCGTCACGGGCCGTGCAATCACGTGCCTAGCGGACACAGGTTGTGGACCACCCGCTGTGGTTGAGCTCCAACTCATCAAGGATACTCAACCAAAACTATTGAACAGTGACAGATTGGTCACGCCCCCCGCCGACACATTCGGCGTGGGTGGCAGCAAATTACCTGTCAGTGGTCTCGCTCGCGATTTCCGTTTCGTACACAACAATCGAGAAATTGTCACTGATGCACTAGTCGTCGACACTTCACTCGGCTGCTGCCAACTTATACTGGGCATGCCATGCCTGGCATCTATGCAAGCACAAATCTTTTGCGACCAAGGAATCATGAGCTATAAAGCACTCAATGATAATGGTAATCTGGAGACAAGAATGTTTGGAAGGGGTACGGTGACCCGAACCCTCGATTCAACACCACAGACACCACCGTCGGCAAAACCAAGCGTCACCATCGCGTCGACACGCTGGCAACTTGAGACAGAATACCCTGTCCAAGAACAAACAGTTTTGTGTCAACGATTAACTGAAAATCGACCATCTACGGCTGAATACTGGGCCAAAGATGCAGACTACCGACGATGGGCGTGCCGCATACACGCAACCGATACCTCAACACGGTCACTCTCAATCTCCGAGAGCTCTAAGCAACAAGAACGTCTCGAACACTGTGCCATGCAAAGCCAATTACTGTTCATTCAAGCTAAAAGTGCAAACCAATCGGGCGGAATCAAGGGTGATTCAACTCTCAACCTCAGAGGGGGGAAGGAGCAAATATTACAGTTTCAAAAATCTGCTTCAAGCCAGAAGCGACCTTCTGCTTTAAATTGGCAACGATCAAATACCAAGAATGTACATTGGACTCGTCAACGCGAAGACAAACACCGCATAGCCGAGTACCCTTTGTCAAATCCACAGTACCAAACGTACCGACACGAACACGGCGACCTTACCATGACGCCAGACGAAGAAAAACAGCCAATTACTTCTTGTGCAGTAGGACACGTCGGCCATACCAGATACCCTAAATCACAGGAATCATACCGATCTGGCCGCAGCGCCAACATGGTCGATGAAGGAGGAAACTATGTACAAACCACTACGATCAGACGAGCGTTGGAAGACGCTATCCGAGATTTCGTACTACACAGTCGAGCTGTAGGAAGTGGTCAGCCCAAAGGATATGAAGACCCCGATCGTACAGGCAACCACCTCCAACGTTCAGCTACCAACACGGACTATTCACACTTCCGACAATTCGTAATGAAGGAAGCGCGTAAACCTCTGTACCAAGAAATGTACCGCACGGTGCACGGACGCCGCATCAAGTGGTTACACGACGTTGAGAAGGCAACTCCCATTGATTTCAGAGCTGTCTATGACGCCAGCCAGTTGGGAGATGTCAACAACGGCGTAGACCGCACACCACAATTAGTCGAACATGATCAACGATGTCGCACTCCGTGTAAATGTGGTTTCCCAGCAGATGAATGCCAATGTCACAATCCTCGACAGTGCCGCCAACAAGCGTTGAAAAAGTGGCCGGACAAACCACCACCACTGATAACGGGTATGGACGAAGATTGGGAAAAGGTCTCCAACCAAGTAGGCCAGGAACCAAGTACGTCGGTTCTACAAGACTACGTGGATGTGCCCGGACCAGCAGGCACACCCACAGACACACTAGTCGATCAAGCCATACTGGCCGTGTTTCAACAACACCCCACCAAAGCTCAAGCCGCCCTCAACCGGCAGCCAAATCTCAGTACCCAACTACTCACCGAGGTCAGACCTACCGAGGTGGTCATGACTCTGAGTGAACCGGCAGAATTCGAAGCTGAAAGGCTACGAATGGACACCGTTGGCGCTAGCTTAGGAATAGAGGACGAAGTAAACTACCCCGGACTCATTGCTAGAGTCGCCGATGACGGCCAAAGCATGGTGTTGTATCTGGAACCTAGAGCAAACGAATGGTTGGACCCATCAGCGGAGGAAGGGACTCCACCAACGACAACGGGGTCAACCACGACACCAGTGTCACCAAAGACCACAACATCCAATTTTCCCATTGCAACAACAGCTATCCAAGAAACTATCTCCAAGGACTATGAAGGCACATCCAAAAGATACGGAAATGACCCTACGTCTTACATGAAGAAGCTCGTGGAAGAGGCTGGGATAGCACGAGCCACCTTCGTACATGAACCATCGAAGTGGGACCTCGAGAATGCAATGAAAATTGAACTAGAAGAAGGCGAAAACGTACCACCGCCTGAATATAGACGAATGGGTCCCAACATGTTAGCCATCTGCGCCGAACAACTCAAGGAGTTCTTGAAAGCGGGATGGATCTATAAGGGAGCAGCACGCACGGCTGCGCCGGTACTCATGGTTAAAAAACCAAATGCAGACCTCAAAGCAGAAATCAAATGGAGAGTCTGCATCGATTATCGGAAGATCAACGCAGTAATTCGCAAACGTGCAATGGATTTGCCGGACGTACCGGGCACTATTCACACCATTCGCGAACAAGCATGCGAATCGTATCGACAAGTAATTGCGAACCAGAATGGCTCTCGCACATCAATACACACCGACCTTCCGCAACGAGCTGCAAAATCCAAGGACCCAGGAAAAAGCTATCTCACCGTCACCGACATCGTCAAAGCATTTCACCGAGTGTGCGTGGCCCCAGAGTCACAAGATCTCACGGCATTCTGCGTACCCGGCCTTGGAGTGTTCAAGTGGCAAGTAGCTCCTATGGGACTAGCCACCTCTCCAGCCGAATATGTCGAATGGTTTACTAAGAAAATGAAACGCTATGGAGTCCTCTATCGACCTGGAGATCACGATCCCCGCAAGGTATTGGACATCCCCGAACTCAACATGACTGACGGCGAACCAAGTCCACAACAATACTGTCAAGTCTACATTGACGATATAATACTAGTGGCTTGTGACATCGACGAAGCCGTTCGACAGGTCAAACACCTGGTCCAAATCCTGAAACGAGAAAAGTTGTTCATCAGCCTTGCCAAAACGGTGTTTGCCACCGAATGGTTACGATTCTTGGGATACATCATTGGACACACCGCGACTTTCGCCGACCCAAAGAAAGTAGCTGTGATCAAGGACATTTTACCATGCTCTAAAACGAACCCATGGGGCAAGACAGCTGTCAAAAGCTTCGCTGGGATGACAGTGTACTACCGCATGTTCATTATGGGCTACGCCCGTTACATGAGGCCGTTGCACAATCTAGTGAAGGACGACATCAAACCCGACTCGGACATCTCAGCCCATTGGACTCGTCGCCTCAACCCTACAGACCCAGCCTATGAAACACACGTGGAGAATGTGTTTGGCCAACGACGAGTGCGGGAACTCGAAACGGACACCAAGAGCAAGAAAATACACGCCTTGACAGCACAAGAAGGCTTCGAAGGAACTATTAAGATGTTATGTCTGTTTATTATGGGACAACAACCCGACCCCAACAAGGCCTACATAATTGCTACCGATGCCAGCCAATATGCTTGCGCCGGCGCACTCTGCCAAGAACACAAAGGAAAAATAGTGCCAATCGAATTCTTTTCGAAAGTTTTCAACAAACAAGCTCAAAGATACACCGCGACTGAACGTGAATGTTTGGGACTCAAACATGCACTGGAAAATTGGTCATGGTATCTACTTGGCTCGAAATTCAACGTCGTCTTGTACAGCGACCACCAAGCTCTACAAGCTCTGGCCAAAAGCAAGATTAACAATACTCGAATCAGCAATTGGCAACTCGCCATCTCACCTTATCGATTCACCGTGCAATACAAGCCAGGACGCAGTGCAATTATGGCAGGCCCAGATTGTTTGAGCCGCCTGTTACAGGAAAGCTGGAAGCACTATCGAAATAACGACAACGAGTGGACTACGGTCGATTTCTATGATGAAGTACCAGCTTTTAAACAGCTGTTCGAGAAATTGGAAAGCGATGACCGTGATTTCTTAACACCTAAAGTGGACACGGAGACCGTATCAGTATATCAAAAAGGGGGAGGAAAGAAAGTATCATCGGAAATTTCGGCTATTTTTGAAATTCAGCAAGATCGGAGCGCCAAAGAACAACAGTCTTTCTTAGACGAAGGTCACGAACGCCCACAGTTGGTAGAATCGCTGTGGGATCCAGTTCGCAAAGAGGACTCACCACCAGGCACTCCATATGATCACGCTGCAGAACGTCAAAACGCTTACAAATATCAACAAGCAATCGGGTATGGCGTACACACCATAGCTCTGGATCCTTACGGAACCACAGCCAACGACGTCATGTACATGGCTGAAGGGTTGCCTCTCGATTTCGACGACTCGACACCGGACAAGGGTGCCATACACGGAGCCCAAGGCCGCCTAAAAGGAGATATGTACAATGCATCTAACAATGACATGCCAGTCTCCATCGCGAAACGTTTCAACATCAATTTGAAGAAACTATTGCACAACAATTCAATGCAACACCCCGGACTTAAAGCGAAATCCAAGCTGAAAGCCAACACACCAATCATCCTCCAAAATCGTGTGATAGGAGAAAGAACGATGCAAGGCGCCACCATGATTGAGCTACCCAGACTCAACATCGCCGACATCAAAATTAAACCAACAGATTATGAAGGAACTTGTTACGAATCTGCCTACCATGACGAGAAGGTAGCTGAGCAGAGCAACATGCTTAAGGTGGGCAAAATATTATACTACCACCATGCAGCGACGGGCAAATGGCGGATTGTCCTACCTACAAAAGAACAACAACACGCGGTGGTCCAAGAAGTACACGGATACGCCGAAGGGCACCTCAAGCCTTGGCGCATGCGAGAAATCATCAGCCCCAAATATTACTGGCGCGGACTGAAGGACACCCTGAAGCAGTACCAACAGGAATGCGAACATTGCAATCGTCACGACAACAGAAACCAAGTGCCCGCGCTAGGTTACTACTCTGTGTGGGAAACTCCGTTGGCACCGGCAATGGCGTATGCCATGGACCTGATCACCGACCTGCCACCAGCTGGACCTCAGTTCGATTGTGTCTTGGTCATCACTGACCGATATTCAAGATATACTATCGCCATACCGACCTACAAATCGCTCACGGGCGAGGAAGCGGCACGACTATTCTTCGAACATGTAGTACTGATACACGGGAGAGGACTTCCAATCAGTATCTTTTCCGATCGAGACCCCAGATTCATCAGTGCTTTCTTCACTGAGTTTTTCGTCCTGTGTGGAGTCAAATTATCAACTACGTCTGGATACCGATCTACGTCGAACGGTCTAGTCGAGAGACGCAATCAAGATTTAGAAGGCCGCCTCCGAGGACACGCTTTTGAACCACAGAAATGGCTGGACAAGCTACCGCTAGCAGTCTACCATATCAACTCAACTACGTGCCGGACATTAGGAGTATGTCCCATCGAAGCTGAACGAGGGTATAAACCACGGAACCCTCTGGACCTACTCCCTGGAATCTTAGCCGATTTGAAAGTACATCCAACACTCAAGGGACGTCTAGATGCTCTGCAACAATTACAACAAGAAGTAGAGGAGAACATCGACGTTGGAACGAATAAGAGCCTTCAACGAGTCAATAGCAACAAGCGCGACGCCAACAAAAAGACTGTGCATTACAAGCCCATCAAAGCCGGCGATATGGTCTGGCTGAGCAGCCGAGACGTAACCGTTCCGGCCAAGGCAATGCTGAAAAGCAAGAAGCTGACGCCGCGATTCTTCGGCCCTTACCAAGTCGAACGTTTCGATGCTCCTGCCACGGTGAAGCTAAAATGGACCAACAGCAAATCTAAAGTTTGGCCATTCTTCCACGTCTCGAGGATCAGACCCTACCAAGGCAAAGTTCCACACCAACTACAACTCGATGGTGTCCTCCCTGAGAAACAAAATCCGCCGGAACCAATCGAGATAGAATACGAAGTCCAAAGAATACTGGCACATCGCAATGGAACCGAACAAACGCCCGGAGAATACTTGGTGCAATGGAAAGGATTCAACTTCGAAGACTGCACCTGGGAACCTCGCAACAAACTAGCGAGTGCCCCACTCCGGATCAAAGAGTACCATGAACGTCTCCAGAGACTCGAAAACCATGACCCGTCCGTACAACAGGACTATGGACATGGCGTGCTCATGGTCCACAAAACGTCCAAGTCAAACCATTCAGTCACCAGAACCCCACTGAAAGCGTTCCTGCCAATCGTGGTGAGGAATATCTGGGAACAATATGAACTGCAACTACAACAGTTGATTAATTCTGGCCTGAGATGCAAGGAATTGGAATGACCGGACCGCATTACAGACATGCATCAACGACGTCTCAACCAAAATTCAAACTCAAAATTCAAACTCAACATTCAAAAAAGAATTCAAAATTCAACGAAAAACCGCTTTAAATTGACGGAAACCACCTGTACGCCAGCGAAGGAGATGACCGTTAGACGAACACAATCTTCCACGGGACGATTGGGCGTTGGGACAACGCCTTAACAACTGGAAGGGGTAGTCGTAACCTCAACGGAAGTGCTAAAACTTCCGTGGCGAGCGAGCGACATGATCTGCCCTAAAAGACATGATCTGCCCTAAAATATCAAAACTCGACATGGATCAAGCAACATGGAACAACTCCAGAATTGCTACCTGTACCAATCCAAGTACGGAGATCTAGTACAAAGAGGTGTACTAGATCTCCCCCTTTCTCAGACGTCAGAAATACAGATCAGCCGCGGCGGCCACATACGTCGCGCGCGCACGCCCTACACGTGCCGGATCGAAGTTCTGCGCCCCCGCGCTAGACGTGATCAATGTACAGCCGGCAACCAGCCAACTGACTCCTCTGAGAGCACTCAGCCAGCAAGAACGACGCGCCGAGTAGGCCAGATGTAGAGGATCCCTCTACGGGAACC
>Ga0233426_10004092_pt1 | contig 11082 bp, 17 predicted proteins | sample SI_118_April2016_6_FD_179875 | JGI IMG/M metagenome (GOLD analysis project Ga0233426, IMG submission 179875) | Seawater microbial communities from Saanich Inlet, British Columbia, Canada - SI_118_April2016_10_MG | ecosystem: Environmental > Aquatic > Marine > Inlet | place: Canada: British... | reverse complement strand
TAGAGTCGACAATAATCTGCATCGGTGGTATTTCTCTCAATGGCTCAGGCTGATTTTCACCCCAATTCTCACGATCTCTGACCTTTAGGTAGTAAATCATAGCCGTTACATTACCCTGAGTGGCCTTCTCAAAGAGTGCGTTAGAGACCTTATTTAAGCCCTCAGCACGTCCCTTTTTTATAGCATCCGTAAACTCCTTATATTCGCTCTGCTTGCCGTATAAGGTTGATTCCGATATACCTAAGCAATTGGCTATCTGGGCTACTGTAAGGCCACGAGAAGCCATTTCACGAGCTTGTTCGCAGATAGAGTCAGTTGGTATCCATGCAGGTCTGCCAGTCATATTTGTCACGATCTTGTTTGAATAAAATTTCTGAAGTCATTTAGAAAGCCAGACACATTATCAGTTATGGCTCTCTTCACTGATTCTTGCATTCGTGTTTGCCCATTAAAAGCATACGAAAACGGAATATCACTTTTTGATCGAATATTACTGAAAAACAATTCGTTTTCGGTTCCTCGGTCTACGATCGAATAGGTTGCGGCAAGTTCGGTTTGCATGGCACCGCCTGCAATAGGTAGCTTGACTAGATTAATGGTCATAATTACATCAGCACTCAGCGCAGAGGCTGTGTCAAAAAACTTACTCTCATCTAATGAAGCCTGCAAAAAGTCTCTCCACTGAATGGGTATCTCAACATTAGGGCCAAGCTCACGGCCTTTTGCGGGTAAATTATAAGCAAGCACAACAGAATACAAGTCAGCATCAAATTTTTTCGAGGGCGCATTAAATTGTATAACTTCCAATGTGAAGTCGCCTACTGGAGCTGTTCCACATCCCGCTAAAGACAATAGAATTGTAAATCCTAAAATTATCCTCATACTTATCCCTCTAGTCATGACGGCCATAAAACACCTGTTATTTCACTATGTCCTAGTATATGCGTTTTTAGATAGCTTATCTCATATCTTGCGTCGATCTTTGCCTATAGGCCACAAAAACGTCATGCCCATAGAGAATACAACCACCAGACAACATTTTCGGTTTGATCTCATAATTGCCATGATTACTAACTCTCAGTGATGGATGTACTATTTTACTCCAGTCAACAGTCCTTTGATGTGATTGTCTTTTCCGTCGATTAGTCATTCAAGATACCTCTATTACCTTTTCAGATATATGCTGTGTGGGTATTCATGCCCGCACTTAGTTAGTAGATTGATATTCTCTTTGATATCTCTCTTTGATCTTCTCCTTGATGTACTCCTTGATATCCTCTTTGATGTACTCCTTGATATAAACATAGTCCCTGATTAATACGCTGTTCAGATATCTCTAATGCTTCAGCATAACGTTGGTTGTGAGGTCGGTACTTGGGGATACAAAGTGATCTTACCACTGGAGAGATTATGTGCCCTGGTATGAGTAAGCAATAATCCATATTACTCATCACCCCAGAATACTCATCGGGCATGCGCTCACTGGCTACTTCAGTTAACTGCGGTAGCTCCTCTTGTGTGAAAGGATGAATTAGAGGGAAAATGATCTCATCTCCAGAAGTAAATAAATAAGGTACCTCGTATATCAAACCGAGGCCAAGAATAATGTTGAAAGCCTCCCAAAGTGACTTGTACCCCACAGCGAATGCTCGGTCAGCTGTTTCATTACTGGATTCAACAAAACCAAAGAAACTGAATTGTGCATGATTACCCAAATGCTCCGACTTGTAATCTTTCCAAATCTGCCACAGACCACCTTCCTGAGATATGTCAGTCAGCCAGTAGTAATCCATCATTAATCGAAATACTTCGACACTTCCTGTTTGCCATAAAAGTTTGAGTGGAGGTATCTCATCAGCGGCCCCAGTGATAAACGTTTTGGGTAACCACAAGTATTCCTCTCTTTCGGGCGGTGCTATATCAAACTTAGGATGCTTCCCTTCTTTAACCTTGGTTACAAACCTAGCATCTATAAGTCTTTGCTCACTGAGATATGCTTTTCGAGCAGGAATATCCAAGTATCGAGTTAAAGCATGTTTACTCCAGCGAGTGCCAGCTAGAGTGCCTTTACGCCCACAGCAATAGATTAGATAGTGTGCCACTTCCTGCGCACCAAGTTGCTCTGTAATCGCTATTATGCGGTCGTAAGCTACAGCAAAGTCACCGCTGTTCTCCCTACTCATCTTGCCAACCATCAGGCTGAGGCTTGTCGTCTAAGTGAGTCAGATCAGGAACTACTCTTGTATTCTCTTGGAGGCTTACCATGTAGTTATAAATATCAGATGCCCACCAACCAACAGCTTGGCCACCATGAACAAGTTTATAGCCTTTTGGGAATTTCCCCTGATTCATTAGGTCGTAAACATAGGAACGACTGAAGGGTATGATTTGGGAGACTTCTTTCCAGCGGAGTAAGCGTGGAATTTCATTATTATCTTTCATGCTGTTCACCTGTAAGTGGTTAATAGTTTGTCTTAACAGGTAAAGTAGTTTACGCACATGTCCGATATTGACCACAACACTGATTAGAACCGAAATGGTGATTTTTTAAAGAAAGAGTTCCGACCTAGCTAGAAAGGCAGATTATCTTGATTGAATGATAAGGGGCGAGTGTGGAACTCATCGAGCAACCTCTGTCTCTTGCTGATCATCCTAGCTCCTATTTGAGCCTCACAGTTGATTACATCCATGTCATATAAGAAGTTAAGGATACGCTCTATGGCTTGGGCAGAAAACCTTTCAGAGGCTCCTCGGTTATTGGTGATATTAAATAGAGCCTTACCTATCATAGTGATTTCCCTAACTATCCCTTTGCTACGGTTCTCAGTGAGCTCCACCTCTTTTGTCAGGCGCTTTCCATCGGCGAGAGTTTTGAGTTCTCTCATTAGTCGCGCCTTGCCTTGATCATTGTGCATCATCACATCGCGCGGCCCTTCGGGATAACCATCTTGAACAAGTGCATCACAAAGTTTTGCGGCATGCTTGATAACATCTGCACTAGGAGCGACTACCTGCAGTACTTCAGCTTCTACACCAAAATTCGAGTAATTTTCAGGTTGGCCAGTAACATGAATGGCCGCCGCGAGGATCATTATTACCGCTAACTCAAATCGTTCCGTTATTGACTCTGCGTCCTCCTGACCATCTGCTTTACTGGCTAGTTGGTATCTAAATTTTGTTGAGGTACTGCCTGTTTGATTTAGGAGTGTTAGAACACGCTTTAAATGTCCATTGGGCTCATTAAGAACTAACTTACGAAATGGATGCTCTAGTAAATTTCTTCTAGCTTCTGTCCATTCCTTATGGGCATTGAGTTGCACCTCAGCTGGATAAAACTCTGTCCAGTCGCCACAATAAACTAAATCTTGGTCCTCTAGGGGTTTGTAAATTGAGTAATCACTATATGCCTGCGGTGCATCAGAAAAGGTGTCACATCCCATTATTTCGCCGAACCCGCCGACATAAATCTTACCTGTCTTTTTCTGCCAATAAACATCGTCCTTGCTAGACTGCACTAGACCTCTAAATGCTTTATTCTGATGCAGGTACATGTCATGCCACTCACAGATAAAATCATCCGTTAGTTCTAGCAGTTCTTCATTTGAAAGTGCCTTCATTTCCTGTCCATAAGATTCCTACAGTGACCTATAGAGTCTACTGATGCAGGCTAGCAGTGCCAAATGAAAGTTAATTTTTTTGAGGCGGATGTATAGACACTAGAATCGAGGTCTTTCAGGAGGGAGGGTTGTATTGGAAAACTATGCACTTTTAAGTAACATGCGACTGGGGTCGTATACCTTAAAGGATCGGCCACACTAACCAGAGCGCACTGGTAGAGGCTCCCAATCGTCTTATGGCTGAGTGGGGCGAGCCAGTAGTAGCTGATGTAGGCAGTTCAGGAAAGGGGAGAAAGTAATGAGTGAGTATTGGGAGATGTGGGTGGCGTTAGGTCTCTTTGCTTCTGTTATGTCGGTTCAATTAAACAACTCATTCCGTAAGATGAACCAGAAACTTGAAAGCATCAAAAGCACTCTAAATAGGCTGGAAGACAAAATCGATGGCCATGACCGTAGTGGATATAGAGGCTAACTATAAAGTGAAGGTAATCAATGAGCATAGATAAGAAGGGCTTTAGGTATAGACTGAGTAATGTCCTAGCTTGGTTAGGTTTCGGCATTACAGTTGTCGCTATTCTCATTGTCATTATGGAATGGCGATTTACTTATGACCTTCTTTGGATGGTCATCCTTGCCTTAGGCTTCCAAGGATTCTTGGGAACCATCAACTATTTAATGTCGGGGAGCTTTAGGCTTCTGCCTTGGCGAGACATAGAGGATCAGGAGTAAGCAATGCCAGAGGGTTTTTGGGACAGGGTTAGTGGTCTTATGGCTTGGTTTGGCCTGTGTAACCTGTGGTTCTGGCCATGGATTAACGAACCCTTTGGAGTTGGCATGTTATGGTGGATTGGTGTTGGTGCCGTTAACTATTTATTGGTAGGAAGTTGGCGACTGGTACCTTGGTGGTATAAAGATTAACTGGTATACACTTGCGTGCAAGCAACTAAGGCTCTCGAAATGAAAAACTTTATTGTCGTTTTGACTTTTATTTTCTTTCCATTAAATAGTGACAGTGCCACTCCCTCGTATCGATGCACAACGCAAGAGAAAGGCGGGTTTAATCATACGAAAGAAGGCCATGAGCTTGTTAGGTTTAGGCTGAATGACTTTAGGATAGTCCCATTTTCAAACTTACCAGATGAGGCAGTCTACGAAGTTCTTGTCGGTCAGGCGGTAGATAACGATAATTTTGGATTAGGGTATCCGCTACCGAGCGATGTCGCCGTGCTAAAAGAAGCCTACATGGCGCGAGTGGATCGTGTCTCTGGGAAAAGAGGGTTTGTTGAAGTCATATCTGGTCAATCATTTTTACGATCGACAAAAGATAACCCAAATTATGGAAATAGTTATACGAAGTGTGATCAAGTAATTTTTTGGCGAACAGAACTCGACAACGCAGATAAATCAACTTTTGATATAGATAGAATTACATGTGATAAAGGGGATACCCTGTTTAGATTTGAAAATGGTCGATTTAGTACATCCACACTTGGGTCTTGGCACAGTGATCCACGGTCCATGCCAGATTACTATGGGGATTCATCCTCATTTAGTTTTGGTACATGCGAACTTTACTACGATTGAAAAACGAAAATAACGTTAGAAAACCCCTCCCAGTCAAATCAGGTGAGGAGTGAGAATAGTAAGTTAGAAGAAGCAAAATGCCTTCCTAGTTGCTCTACAGTACTGTCGTTGATCGTAAGTTGTTTGATAGTAGGCATTTAGAACTTGTCGCAGTTTGCGGATATGGATGTAATGCCCTGTACTCCGACGTATGACCACAGGAACCTACCCTCTTCAAAGAAAGAACGGCTCTGCTCAGTATGGCCCCACCAGATTTCGTTAGCTGGAAAGCCGAGAATATCATCTAAATCCATTACCTTGTCTTCAAGGTAGCCACTGTTGCCAAACACCATAGCCCTTCTGGCCGAATCCAATTTGAATTGGAACTTCTCCAGTTTGTAATCTGTTCTCTTACCCTCAGGAGTTATGTCTGAGAAAGTAGTCATCTGACAATAATAAACATCTCCCCAGTCAGCAAAGCTAAAAGGGCTTATCAGCAATAGGGTAATCAGTAGGTTCTTCATTGTATTACCTCGTATTAGAACTTATCGCAATTTGCGGTTATAAGCGTCCCCGCTTGGCTAATGAAGTTGTCCGTATACTTAAACTTACCCTTTCTGAAGGTAACTCTCATATCCCCATTACTAGCAACGAACTCTGGTATATTTGGCCTCCATGTATCCCTCTCGACAGGTAAATACGTTCGATCAAGCCAGCCGTTTTTGCCAAACCGTACTGCCCCCATTTCGACATCGTCTAATGTGAACCTGAACCTCTCCAGCTTGTATTGTGTAACTGTCCCTTCGACACTTACTTCTACCAAACTAGTCATATCGCAATAATAAACATCCCCCCATTCAGCAAAGCTAAAAGGGCTTATTAGTAATAGGGTAATCAGTAGTTTCTTCATTCTGTTTCCTGAACCTCACTTTCTGTAATCGTGAGTTGTTCGATAGTATTCATTTAGAACTTATCGCAGTTTGCGGATATCGTGATAGCTTTTTTCCAGCTAACATTGACCAACAAAAACTTGCCTTTCTCGAAGTACAGATTAGAAAAAGAATCGGTAGCATTCCACACCTCTTTCGCTATATGACTCCCCCATTCTTTTATCTTCAATTTTGTGTTGCCAAACATTCCGCCTTCGCCAAAAATCATGGCGTTTTTGGTCTTGTCCAATTTGAATGTGAACTTCTCTAGCGTGTAATTAGCTGTTTCCCCTTCAAGGCTTACGTTTGAATTAGCAGTCATCTGACAGTAATAAACATCCCCCCAGTCTGCAAAGCTAAAAGGGCTTAATAGCAATAGGGCTAGTAGTAGGTTTCGGTTAAAGATAAGTCTATTTCTCCGCACTCAGAACTTCCTCTCTAGCTGAATGATTTTACATTTGCCATCAAAATAGGTGGTTGATTTGGCTGTTCTCATATCCGATTGCCTAACCAAATAACTAAGGTCATCTCTGAAAATAGTTGCGTAAGTCCAAAGTACTCCAAAATAATTATTATAAACTAACTTATCGGGCTTCCATTTATACTCATATCCTGTTCGAATCCCGCCAGTTAGAATTTTGGTAGATTCGTTGACATCCTTGTCTACTTCGATGCGCTTTAGGGTAAACTCGTAATGAAGCCTCATAAATGCTAATGCCATCCTTTCCGCGGACTTATCATCGAAATCGGCAAGAAACTCCAGATAGTCATTTTTGTACTGTTCGGAATCCATATACATGTGCTTACCCAACTCTGTCAGCCTGCACTCCAGTGAAATCGTCTTCCCTGTATCAGCAAAGCTAAAGGGGCTTACAATCATTAGGATAATCAGTAATCGTCTCATTCCATGCCTCTGTGATGTTCGTTAAAACAGCTTCTTTTGTTCCTGTGTCCTGAATAAAAATTTAAAACCTGTAATGCTAGGACCAATTTAATATCGCATAATCCTAACTTATTTGTTCAAGCCAGTCATTCGGGTTTTTTACGGCATGCATTTAGATATTAGGAGCGGCGGTTTTCATGATGGGGGCAGATTATGTTGCAAGTTATGTTTGAGTCCAACCTAGCAACATCACAAAATGTAACCTGAAATGTAACTTAAAGATATGTCTTACACTAAAAAACGAAAAAACCCCAGCATTTGCAGGGGTTTCAGCGATTTTATATGGCGGAGAAAGAGTCCGCTTAGCTAAGTTACTATACTTTACTCTCAAATACTCTAACAGCCTCTATAGGTGCCTAAATAGCTGACTATAAACAACTACCTTCCCTATGCTGTCCTGTACTATACTACTGCATATTGATCATAAAATGTAACCTCAAATGTAACTTGAGATGTCTTTTAAGGCGTTGTTATCCGTAAGTTACGGGGTTATTCAGAAATATGCGTAAAGCCCCTCAGATCGCGATTTGAGGGCATTTAAAAGGGGTTGAAGCACATGGGTAAGCCACGCAGAACTCAGCGAATAACTCACAATGAAGTGAAGCAAATAATCTCAACCAAAAAGGTTGGGCGCTATCCCTGCAAAGATAACCTCTACCTGAATATCACTGAGTCAGGAACAGTCAACTGGTGCATCATCTACGATATAGATGGAGAGCGAAAAAACATAGGGATGGACGCCTATCACCCTAAAACAAATAATCTTGCTTTAGCCAGAGCCAAGTGTGATGCGTATCGTATAAAAATCAAGCAAGGAATCGATCCAAAAGTTGAAGAACAACAAGAACTAGACTTAAAGAGAGAGACTGAGGCACATAATAAGCAACTGCAAGAAAACACATTTCGAAAGATTGCGTACGACGCTTATGACCAAAAACGTCCGACATGGAGCAACCCAAAGCATGCCAAGCAATGGATTCAAACGCTTGAGACCTATGCATTCCCTTTATTAGGCAACATGCCGATAGCCCGGATTGATACCAATGATATTAGAGCCGTCCTTGACCCCATTTGGAATAAGAAGCCAGAGACAGCAGACCGAGTCAGGGGACGCATTGAGGCGGTGATTGCCCGCGCCAAAGTTCTAGGCTTGAGATCAGATCAAAACCCAGCAACTTGGAGAGGTCACCTGAAAGAAATATATCCCTCACCGAGTAAAGTTAAGAATGCCAAAGCACCGAGTGAAGAACGTCACCACCCTGCACTGCCCTACGATAAAATATCTGACTTTATGGAAGCCCTATCCAAGTCTTCAGGCATTGGAGCCAGAGCATTAGAGTTGTGCATTCTCTGTGCGACGAGAACAACTGAAACTCTCAAAGCAAAATGGGATGAAATTGATTTCGACGAGGGGATTTGGGAAATTCCCGCACGTAGAATGAAGAGCAAAAAAGCGCATAAAATACCTTTATCAAAAGAGGCCATTTCCTTATTAAGGAAAGTTCAAGAGATCCAAACCAGCGACTATATCTTTCCTAACCTATCAACAGGTAATCATCTATCTCAAGCAGGAATGTCATCAGTGTTGAATAGGCTTAATAAAACGCATTGCTGGATAGATAAGCAAGGAAGGAAGATTACGGTTCATGGGTTCAGGTCTACCTTTCGAGACTATATAGCTGATAAGACTAACTTTGACGGAGCAATGGCCGAACATGCTCTCGCTCATAAAATTCCCGATCAACAAGTTGCGGCCTATCAACGCACTACAATGGTCGATAAACGACGAGCGATGATGCAGAGATATGCTGATTATGCCCTTAACACAGGTGCAGTCAGGGGCAACGTGACCCAGATTAGCGCTTGAACAGAAGGCACCTCGATCTAGCCCTGATTTGACTGGATGGGGTATTCAGTTATGATTATTTAAACAAAACTCAGAGGTACAGCGAATGGCCGCACGACTTGGCAATTTCATCATCTTTTTGATTCTCACAGTCATTACTCTGGGTATCTATCCGCTTTACTTCTTTGTTACTCGACAGCAGGAGAACACTGAGTTGCTTAAAGAGATAAGAGACGAATTGAAGAAGGGTGATTAGAGATGAAACGATCAATTTTGCTTACAGCAATATTTTTGAGTGGTTGTGTCAGCACTGGCATGGGCTGGAATGTGTCTCCTCAACAAGTTATGGCCGAGACATCACCCAGAGCAACATATCAGTTCGATGGTGATGTGGCATCTTTAGAAAACTGCATTAAATTAAAGCTATATGAGATACCTACACAACCTAGCACACTTGACTTTGAAGGAGATCGCTTAGTAATGGTAATGGGTGGTGGTGGCTTGTATCAGCCCCGCGTGGTCAGTAGCATTTATCGCATCTCCAAAGACAAATCGCTTGATCTTTTTGTCACTGGAGAGTACTTCTTCAAAAAGTTTTTCTTTTCTATTGCAGAGGACTGCGCTGAAAACTCCTAAGTTAGTGATGCTTTGGTAGTCAGGTTACTGCCTTAGAGTCGACAACAATCTGTATAGGTGGGATTTCTCTCAACGGCTCTGGCTGATTCTCGCCTTATCTTGAACACCCATCGTCCATAGAATCTACCTTTTTGTCGAAATCGTTGTCGATTTTGTCTTTGCATGAAAATAGAGACTCAAATGATTCGGGCCTAGGCTCATCATCCAGCCATCGATCATCTATTGATGCCCATAAATCATTATAAAATGAACCAAACCTACCAGCTTGGTGAAAATCCATAATGACTAAAGTGTTCTCATCATTTTTACTTTCACCAGCAGATGTCCAATTCATTGAACCTGTGATTAGATGCTTTCCATCTACTAATGCAGACTTCATATGCATCTTCCCTCCCCAATTTTCAATCTTAACTGCAATCCCTTTTTCGCGTAAGAATTGATGTTTCGAGTATTCATTGGTTGCTCCCGTGGCATCTAAAATAATTCTCACCTTTACTCCACGTTTATGTGCCTCAACCAATTCTATCGAGATGTTTTTATGTATTAGGAAAAAAATAGCTATATCAATTGAGTCTTTAGCACCCTTTAAAACTGGCATTACTGCAGAATAAACCGCATAGTCTTGTGGAGAAAATGCTATCGTAATGTTCTGTTCAGGAGAGGTTGCCATGTTAACTGATGTGGCTGTTCGAGTTACTTGCTTGGCGCGATGAAATAAGCCTTCCGTATGCATCCGTTCAAACTCTGCAGTAAATACATTTGCTACAGGTTTTGAGTCAATAAAAAGAGCATTATTTGCATTGTAACCACCAGTGCCTGTATCGCTAATATTTGCAGATCCAGTCCAAACATACCTGTTATCTACGATAAAAAACTTGTTATGCATGATATCCCCTGTAAAGCGAATATCAGTTTTACTAGCGTACCCTTTCCCTTCAAAACACTGAAGTGGACCTATATTTCCTTCGGGGCGTTTACACTTGCTCTTTTTGCTTTTGGACCAGTTCTTTTTCTTTAACTTTTCCAAAGTTCTTTTATCACTTACATAATCAGAGCGAATGTTCGTGAGCTTTTCTTCCAGCATCCATGTGTCAGCGTAATAATTATTGTCATCAATATCTTTGTCGATAATTCCTCTGACTTTTACACCTCGGTCGAGGGCGGATTCAAGTGCTTCAAGGATATGAGGTTGCCCTCGCATTCCATATATTGCGAAATCAATAGTCTTCTCAGCCGTCAAAATAGCGGATAATAATGTTTTACAGATATCGGCTTCACAGTCATTAGAAGGTCCACTTTTATTAATCGGGGAGTTCAGTATAAGGTTTATTTCATCTGCTCGAGTAATTATCGAGTTAAATATGATACCGATCAGTAGGAATGCAACTGTAAACTTAGGCATTTAAAGTATCCTTACACTCTAGAGTCGACAATAATCTGCATCGGTGGTATTTCTCTCAATGGCTCAGGCTGATTTTCACCCCAATTCTCACGATCTCTGACCTTTAGGTAGTAAATCATAGCCGTTACATTACCCTGAGTGGCCTT
>Ga0233426_10004090_pt1 | contig 11085 bp, 9 predicted proteins | sample SI_118_April2016_6_FD_179875 | JGI IMG/M metagenome (GOLD analysis project Ga0233426, IMG submission 179875) | Seawater microbial communities from Saanich Inlet, British Columbia, Canada - SI_118_April2016_10_MG | ecosystem: Environmental > Aquatic > Marine > Inlet | place: Canada: British... | reverse complement strand
GGACTTTTATATGCCAATAGTTTAGAAGGAATGGTTTGTATATTAATGGCGCTACCACTTGTAATAATAGCTCTTTCAATAGGGTTTATTATAAGATCAGCTTTTACTAAAAACAAAAAACCTAATGTTTTAAAAACTTCCGTACTTCCAATTGGCATCTTATTAATTAGTGGATTAAGCGAGCAAAAACTTGCAAATTCACAAACAGAAATAATTTCCATCAGCACAAGTATCAGCCTACCATATTCAAACATGCAGGTGTACGAAACGATTAAGTCTGTTGATACACTCGATGCTGAAAAGCCCTTTTTAATGCAACTGGATCTTCCCATTCCCCACAAATGTATTTTAGAAGACGAAAAAGTTGGCGGAATAAGACTTGTTATTTTGAAGGCGGTAAAATTATAGAAAAAGTTACAGCCCTAAAAAAAGGGAAATTGCTACAAATGGATGTAATCGATTATCAACTAAAAGGCAGGAAATGGCTAGGTTTTAAAGAAGCTATCTATACTTTTGAAGCAATAAATGAATATGAGTGTAAAATGACCAGAATCACAACCTACACTTCAAAACTCCATCCACGGTTTTACTGGGCCCCATTGGAGAAAATGGGAATAGAACAAGAGCATGAATATGTGTTTAGTAATCTAGTTCAGGATCTAAAAAGGAACTGTAACTAGTTTACAAATTGTGTTCCCTTAATAACTTTCGATACGAAAACTGATAACGAGTCACTTGTAAAACGGCTGATATTGTTAATCCTACCGCAAGTCCTATCCAAATACCAATATACCCAACGGTAGTTTCAAACGCCAGGAAACAACCAAACGGCAGCCCAATAAACCAATAGGATGCTACAGCAATAAGTGATGGAACTTTCACATCTCCAATCCCTTGCAATAAACCTTGATAAATTACTTGAATCCCATCAGAAAACTGAAATATTGCTGCAAACCATATCATTGAAGAAGCCAAAATGATAATTTCTTCAGAGGACTCATTTACAAAAATCAACGGCAATTCCTCGTTAAACATGAAAAATACTAAGGCAAACAGCAAACTTAAACTTAAGGAAATAAACACAACAGACCGCACTACACCTCTAACCTCTTTTATCTTCTTTTCTCCAACCAAAGTCGACGAGCGTATACTCCCTGCATTACCAACCCCCATGCAAATCACAAACGACATTGAAGCTAACGATAAAGCAACTTGATGTCCCGCAATGTGCGCTTCACTAATCCAACCCATCATAAATGTAGCCGCTGAAAAAGCAGTTACTTCAAAAAACATATAAGTGGAAATGGGCAATCCAATGTTTAAAATTTCCTTTATATATTTTAACACCAAAATATCATGGAATAAAGCAGGAACTAACGCTCTTAGTTTTTCAACCTTCATAAAATAGGCTACAAAAATAAACAACATCAAGGATCGGGCTATTAAAGTAGATATCCCAGCTCCAACAATCCCCATTCCATCATACCCTCCCCATCCAAAGATTAAAAAGTAGTTTAAAATCACGTTTATAACGTTTCCTAGCAACGATATAATCATTGGCGTCTTCGTGTCTTGTAAGCCCTCAACAAATTGTTTAAAGGCCTGGAAAAGCATTAATGGAATAATTGAAAAGGAAATAATGTAATAATAATCCAAACAAACATCCACTACTTCTTGGGGTTGATTGAATAGTTCCAAATGATTACCAAAAAAAAGCAACACGCCTAAAAGCAACAGTCCTAAGATTAAATTCAACTTAAAGCCAGTTCGGAATAATGTTTTTACTTTTCTGGAATCCTTTGCACCATTAGCTTTAGCAACCAAAGGTGTTAAACCAATACTAAACCCTAATCCTAAAATCATGATTGGGAAAAATACGGAAGTAGCAAACGTAGCTCCAGCCATTTCCAATGGAACAGTATGCCCAAGCATAGTATAATCTGCTACCCCAGTTAAAACGTGACCCAATTGACCAATACTTATAGGCAGGGCTAAAACAGCCGTTTTCTTAATTTCTTGTAGTAGCGATCTCAACCTTTATTGCTTTTGCGAGTTGAATAATCTCCTCATTTGAATTGAATGTGTGCAAACAAACACGTATTCTTTCTTGCCCTTTTTTAACGGTTGGACTCAGCACCGGCCGAACATCAAAACCTTGTCCTATTAACGACAAAGAAACAGACCTAACCAATTCATTTCCAGAAAATAAAACACATTGAATTGCAGAATCACTTGAAATTAAAAAAGATTGATCTTGAGCTTCAAAAACAGATTTAAAATTGCTAATATTATTAGCAATTTCTTTTGTTCCCTCCCCTTTTGAAATCTCATTATATGAACTTTCTAACGACGAAATACAGTAAGGTGGCAATGCTGTAGTATAGATAAAACTTCTACTAAAATTAATCAGAAAATCTTTAATTAATTGAGCACATAAAACAGCTGCTCCATGTGCTCCTACTCCTTTTCCAAAAGTGACAATCCTAAACGGCACTTGATTTTGCAATCCTAAAGCCTGAACCAAACCTTCTCCCTTATCTCCAAAAACTCCAACAGCATGTGCTTCATCAACAACTAATAAAAAACCATTTCCCTCACAATAAGCAGCTAACTCAGTTAACGGTGCAGAATCGCCATCCATTGAATAAACGCTCTCCACTACTACATAAACATCACCTTCCGCCCTTTTTAGCTTGGATTTAAGGTCGTTTACATCGTTGTGCTTGAAAGAATATGATTTAGCGAATGACAATCGCATACCATCTTTTACAGAAGCATGAATTAGCTCATCGTAAAAAATCGTATCTCCTTTTTGAGGAACTGCTGAGAAAAAACCAACGTTGGCATTATAACCCGAATTGAAAACTAAGGCCGATTCAGTTTGATGAAAATCAGCTAAAAAGCTTTCAAACCGTTCTATTTGCTGGTAGTTACCTGCTAATAATCTTGAACCGCCCGATCCTTTAATTTTATTTCCCTCAAACTCAAATCCCCTTTTAGCCAATCCTAAATAGTCGTTCGAGCAAAAATCAATTAAATCAGCCTCGGGGCGTAAAACACGAAAAGCATTTGCTTCCTCACGCTGAGTTAACAAATGCTTTTGCTTTTTAAATTTCATAGTTTAGTACTGATTGATTTAGTAATCAGTAATTATTTGGCAGCCATTTCTTCTTTCCATGCCTTTACTTTCGCCTGCATCTTAGCCTTCGCCGAATTTTCTTTGTATCGCTCATTTGTCTCAGGTTTTTCACCATCTTCAAAAGGATCTTTAGACTTCAACCCTAGGTTCTTAAAAAGAATCCTATCTGACTTAAATTCAGGATTATCCGTAGTTAACAAAGTGTCACCAGCAAATATAGAATTTGCACCAGCCATAAAACACATTGCTTGTGCTTCATCTGATAATTCTAACCTACCAGCTGATAATCTTACCGCACTTTCCGGCATCATAATACGAGCAATACCAACCATTTTAATCAAATCCCATGAAGGAACTTTTGCGTTGTTTTCCAATGGCGTTCCTGCAACAGGAACTAAAGTATTTATCGGCACCGATTCTGGATGCTTAGCGTAATTCGCTAAAGTGATTAACATATTAATTCTATCCTTCTTCTCTTCCCCTAATCCTATAATTCCTCCAGAACATAAAGAAACACCTGCTTTTCTTACAGATTTGTGTGTATCTAAACGATCCTCAAATGTTCTTGTAGTAATAACTTCTTCGTATTTTTCTTTCGAAGTATCAATGTTGTGATTGTATGCATACAAACCAGCATCTTTTAATCTTTGTGCTTGCTCATCGTTTAACATTCCTAACGTACAACAAACCTCCATATCCATATCGTTAATTCCACGTACCATTTCTAATACGTTATCAAAATCACGATTATCTCTAACCTCTCTCCAAGCAGCTCCTAAACACATTCTGGATGCACCACCATCTTTAGCTACTTTAGCTTGAGCAATTACATCCTCAGGTTGCATTAACTTTTCAGCTTCAACATCCGTTGAATATCTTGCTGCTTGTGGGCAATAAGAACAATCTTCCGAACAACCTCCTGTTTTTATGGATACTAATGATGAAATTTGAACTTGTGTGGAATCGTGAAACTCTCTATGAACTGTAGCTGCCTTGTACACTAAATCCAATAATGGCAAATCGTATAATTCACTTATCTCCTCGTAATTCCAATCGTGACGAATATTCATATCAACTAAAATTTATAATACAAATATAAACGTCATAACCTTATGTTCAAAGTTACAAGCCATAAACCTTTTTCCACACTGCAAATGCGATAAACTTAAACATGCGCTGATTTTCAGGGATGTGAACTTGATTGAAAAAAGAATCATAGTTTTTCATTAACAAGTCATAATTAAAATACTCCTCTAAATCGGGCGTAAAGTACTTACGCAACTCATCTTTGATCTCATAAACCCACTGATTATTTGGCGTAACATAACCCATTTTGTCTTTACGATTGTAAATCTCTTGCGGTAAAATATGCTCGGTAGCTTCTTTTAAAAGGTACTTTTTCACACCCTTTTGAATTTTGTAATTCCCAGGAATGTTAAAAACATATTCAATCATATTAATATCATCCGCAAAAGGTGTTCGCGCTTCAACACCATGCCACATACTGCAACGGTCTTCACATTTTAAATACCCCTTCAACCTCGAATTATAAAACTCATGTTTCAAAATTCCGTTTAAAGATTTTGGCGTTTTTTGTTTGGATTTACGATACCCTGAGGCCCCAAATTCATTCATTAATTCAGGTGCAATATACTGATGTTCAGTTTGATAATACTGAATTATTTTTTTATACAAAATCGAAGGCAAACCTTTAATCCCATAAGTTTTGAGGTATTGTTTCACAAAAAACTTAATTCCAGTTGGCAAGGTTTCAAAAGCTTTGGTTTCCCGCATAAATCCAGAGATGTCTCCTTTTTTTAAATCGTCCAACCATTGGTTAATGTGGTAAGGTAAATAACCACCAAAAAGTTCATCACCACCTTGTCCGTCCAACACTACTTTAACACCACTTTCCTTCACCTTTTTCATTACACGAAACTGCGCATAAGTACTTGTTGAAAATATTGGAATATCCTGAGAATAAACTAACTCATCCAAATCACTTAACAAATCACTTGAAGTAGGAACAATAGAATGAGCCCTCGCATCAACTTCTCCATTTACAACTTGAGCATAATGCGATTCATCAAATTCTTTTTGCGGAGTAGATGCTGTAAACGTATGGACTCTTTCCTGACCTAAAGCACTCATTTGAGTTACAATTGCCGAGCTATCAATCCCACCACTTAAACAAGCTCCAACCTTCACATCCGACCTTAATCGAATATTAACAGCGTTGGAAAACAAACCTGAAATATGATCTACATATTCCGATTCGGTATTTGCGTTAATTTTAGATGATTTTTTTGCAAAGCTTAAATCATAATATTGTTCCGTATTAAACGTCCAATTTTTATAATCAAACTTCAAGTTAAAACCTGGTTGTAGCTCTATAACGCCTTCAAAAAAACCTTCCTTTTCAGATTCGATACTTGCAAATGCTAAATAATCAAACACTGCTTTTTTATGAATCTTCTTTGCTACTATACCACTCATAACCAAAGCCTTTTGCTCCGATGAGAAAGCAAACTGCTCTTTTGTATTCCAGTAATAAAACGGTTTAACACCAAAACGATCTCGCGAAGCAAACAACTGCTGTTTCTCCACATTGTAAACCGCAAAAGCCCACATTCCATTAAACTTATGTAAACAAGCTTCTCCCCATTGTATATAAGCCTTCAATACAACTTCAGCATCGGTATTGGATCGGAAAGAAACACCTAACTGTTCTAATTCTTTTTTAATTTCTAAATAATTATAAACCTCTCCATTATAGGTAAGCCAGTAATTGCCTGTTTCATCTGTCATGGGCTCATGCCCCAATGAAGACAAATCTATTATGGATAATCTTTGATGCCCAAACCAACCCAATTTATCAGCAGGTTGCACATCGTTTTTAAAATCTAAATAATTAATTGTGTGATCTTTGGATACCGATTTCGGTGTTCCTAATGGGAAACCTTCGCTTTTTCCAAACACAACCGAACCCTCATCATCCGGACCACGATGCTGGATTAAAGCGTTCATTCGAGAACCTGTAGATACTAAATCAAAGGAATTTGTTCTTGAAAATAAACCGTTAATTCCACACATATATTAACCCTGTTTAATTTGATAACACAATATAGATGCAGCAACACCTACGTTTAAAGACTCTGCACGTGTTCCTTCAGCAAACGGAATGGTTACTTTCGTAAAAGCACTCTTTAACCAGTAATCCGAAACCCCATGTGATTCACTGCCCATTACCAATACTCCTTTTTCAACGCCACTTAATAAAGTTGGTGATTCACCACCAAAAGCAGTTACAAAAATGCTAAAGTCTTCCGGTTTTCTTTTCATAAATGCTTCTGGCGTTAAAATCACCGGTAAGTATTTTACAAAAGAGCCCATTGTGCTTTGAATCACTTTTGGATTGTAAAAATCCACACACTCTTCAGAATATACAATTTGAGTAATGCCAAACCAATCAGCTGTACGAATAATTGTCCCTAAGTTCCCAGGATCAGAAACGCCATCTAAGTACAAGGAAACGCCCGTAAAATCAGCTCTCCTTGCTTTTCTTTGTTTTACAACAGCAATCCCTTCAATGTTGGATTTAAGGCCTGATGCTCTTTCTATAGACGCCACATCGGCAATTACATACTCCAATGCTTCTAAAGAAGGCATCTTTGCTTTTAACTGTTCGGTAATGTAAAGTTCTTCAACTTCAAACTGACTATCTATGAGGGCTTCAATTCCCTTGCGCCCTTCAACTACAAAGCTCCCCGCTTCTGTACGGTGCTTTTTTTGCTGTAAGGATTTGATAAACTTTATTTTATTTTTGGTAAGCATTCGATAGAAGCATTATTTGTGACTAATTTAGCTATTCTTTACGGCATTTTTCTTGATCAGAAAACAATTAAAATACTTCACCCTTATTTTTGCAGTCCTCCTTCTGGCGGGTTGTCACAAACATCAGCTTTCTACTTGGCACCTCAAACCCAACGAAAAACTACTGATTAAGAATAAGTTAGTTGTAAAAAGCAATAAGGAATTGAACCGTGAAGAGGTTAAATCTTACATCCGACAAAAGCCCAACAAAAGTATTTTATTTGGCACATGGAAATTTAGTTTACAATGGAAAAACTTACGTTACAACAGTAAAAAAAACAAGAAAAGACCAGCTGTTGTTGTAGATTCCAGCTTAATCGAACGATCTGAACGTCAAATTGGAATATACCTTAAAAACCAAGGATACTACAACTCTAAACTTGAAACCGAAATTTGTCCAAAATACTTTTTAGGTGTTAAAAGATGGGAAACTAAAAAAGCCACTGTTATATACACTGTTCTACCTGGAAACGCTTTGATCATTGATAGTCTTGATTGCATGATCAAACAACCAGTAATTCAATCGCTCTACAATTTACAACTCTCGCACAGTAAAATTGTAAAGGGAGAAATTTTAAAAATTGAAAATTTAGAACTTGAACGTACGCGCATCTCTAACCTTCTTGCCGATAGGGGATATTTTAAATTCGCGGAAAACTTTGTAAGATTCAACGTGGACTCGTCTCGTGGGAAAGACAGTACAATTGTTATAACAAAAATTAAACAACCTGGATTAGATTCCTTACACAATCAATACTACATCAATGATATTTACGTAAATACAAGTTTCAACCCCTATTCAAGTAATAATATAACTACGGATACAGTATATTTTAAAGGCATTAAATTCATTAGTAAAGGCCCATCTAAATTTAAACCAGCACCTTTATATCGCGGTTTATTTTTTAAATCAGGTGAGTTATACAGTCATGAAAAAGAAAGTCAAACCTTCCGTCAGTTTGCCAATTTACAAATGTTTAGTTTTATCAAAATTGATTTTAAGGAAATAGTGGATTCAAACGGAATTCATTTATTAAACGCCTATATTTTATTACAACCTTCTAACAGAATGTCAATCTCTGCTGAGTTGATGGGGACATACCGTGAAGGCTTTGGTGCTAACGGACAAATATCTTTCGCACGAAAAAATGCTTTCGGAAACTCTGAAATCTTAAACTTCTCCATTAGTGGCGGTGTTGAAAATTTAAAACAAATTGATGATGATGATTTTAAATTAGGCTCCACCATCGGACCCCGATTATCACTTACCTTCCCTCGCCTCTTTTTATTACCACAGGTTACCAAAAAAATTCCGCAATCGGCATTTCCTCAAACTACCTTCTCAACCTACTTTAACTTTCAACAACGTTCACGCTATACGCGTTACCTCACAAATCTTTCGCTTACATACGAATGGAATGAAGGGAAATACAAAAAGCACGAAATAAGTGTTCCCGATATTAACTTTTCGTTCATCACTAAAGACAGTAAAATATTGAGTCAGTTATCCACTTTAAGCCCTCAACAAAAATTCAAATTCGAAAATGCCATTAGTTCAGGTATCAAATACAGTTTCTTGTTTAACAACCAAACCAATAAAGACATTAAAAACCCTATTTACTTTACCACAAAAGGTTGGATAGTGGGCCCATCAGCTATTTTAGCCGACGCTTTAGGTTGGGAGGCCCGAGACGAAAACAACGCCATAACCTTGGCCAATATTCGCTATGCTACATTTTTTAAAGCTCAGGCCGATTACCGTAAATTTTTCAACATTCGGAACGAGCAGCAAATCGCTATTCGATCCTTTTTAGGTTTTGCTATTCCTTTGGATAAAGATGGTGTAATTCCGTTCGATCAATTATATTTCTCTGGTGGGGCAAACAGTGTTAGAGGTTGGCGACAAAGAACTGTAGGTCCAGGATCTTACTTTGAACCTAATGATAATTTAGATAAATTAGGAGAAGTAAAGATAGAAGCAAGTATCGAATACAGATTCCCAATTACCAACATAATAAAAGGAGCTGTTTTCGCAGACGCTGGAAATGTTTGGACGGAAGAACCGGACACCGATGCTGATAATTACGACCCCAATTTTGCTTTTAATCGATTTTACAAAGAACTAGCCGTTTCTCCCGGTTTAGGTTTAAGGCTAGATTTTGACTTCTTTCTTTTCCGACTAGATTTAGGTGTTCCTATCAAACAGCCTTACCACCACTCCACTTGGAAACTCGATCCTAGTAATACGCAATTAAATTTCGGTGTTGGGTATCCGTTTTAGGGATTATTTTAATTCAGCCAAACAAAAAAATGAAAAATATTCCTCACCCCTCTCTTCATTCAAAAAGATGATACAACGGTTAAAACTCTTCACATAATCTCAGCATTCCAAAAAAATCTAATCCATATAGCTCTGCCACTCAATCAACAAATACTTATCCCCTAACCTTAAAAAACCATATTCAAATACAAACAAATAAACATCCCCTTTTTTATTCTTCCAATAATTAGTAAAAACCCCACCATTAAAACCGTCATCCAATAATTTAGTTCCAGACACCTTGGCCATTCCAGCTTTATTAAACTTTGCCAAAATACGTCTGTTATTTTTCAACTGATTCAAAACAATCTGATACCTATTTTTATTTCCTAACCTATTTTTCTCATAATGGTATTGACTTTTACAATACTTATCACAATACTTCTTATCTCTTCTGCCTTCTAATTTTTCAGCACAGTTTAAACAATATCTTTTCATCGAATTCATTCCTCTAAAGTGTACATTATACGTTTAATAAACGTATAATGTACCTTTTCTTCACTTCATTTAAGCAACTTACGTGTACAACGTTCAAAAATGGAAAAAACCAAACAAATATCACTAAAACACTTACTCATTAAGGAGCAAAAATGTATTGGGCTTCAGTTTTATCCCGATAAGGTTATACAAGCTTTAATAAAGGGACTTCCCAATCCTAAATGGAGTACGCAATTCAATATGGTTTTTCTTATAAACAATAAGGATAATCTTGATGCAATTTTTAAAAAATTTAAAGGAGTTGCTTGGGTGAATACATCACACTTCTTCACCAATAAGCCAATTAAAAACGCAGCAGATCAAATAGACCTAACATGGTTTCGAAAACGCAAACACAAACCAAACTACCGTGTTTGTCCAGAAGACTATGTACAAAAACTCGAATTAAAAAAATACGCAACAAATACGGCAAAAACTTATATAGTGTGTTTTGAAGCTTTCATAAATTATTACAAAAAGTATGAACTAATCGAAATTAATGAAGAGCTTATCCGGAATTACCTTCAAAAATTAATTCAAGACAAAAAGTCTAATTCCTATATTAACCAGGCAGTAAACAGTATTAAATTCTATTATGAAATAGTGTTAGGTATGCCTAATCGTTTCTACTCTGTAGAACGTCCTCGAAGTGTAAACAAACTTCCTAAAGTCATATCAAAGGAAGAAGTAATGGCATTAATCAACTCAATCAATAACATCAAACATAAATGCATAGTAAGCCTACTTTACTCAGCAGGATTAAGGCGGAGCGAACTACTAAATTTAAAAATTAACGATGTAGATAGTAAGCGAATGTTAATTAGGGTTGAATCTTCCAAAGGGAATAAAGACCGTATGACTTTACTTTCAAAAACAGTACTTAGTGATTTACGCTTATATTTTAAAAAGCATAAACCAAAAAAATGGTTATTCGAAGGAGAATTTAACAAACAATATTCAGCAACTAGCGTGGTGAAAATCATAAAAAAAGCATCAATAAATGCCAAAATAAGAAGAAACGTAACACCCCATACACTTAGGCATAGCTTTGCTACTCACTTACTGGAAAACGGAACAGATTTAAGATACATTCAATCCATATTGGGTCACAGTTCATCCAAAACAACAGAAATATACACACATGTAGCAATAAATAGTTTTGATAACATTAAAAATCCATTAGATTTGTAATCCCTATATATGGGATATATGTGCACCAGTGCACATTATTTAAATAATATACCACTAGTGGTATTTACAGATACGTTATAAACAA
>Ga0233426_10004089_pt1 | contig 11085 bp, 10 predicted proteins | sample SI_118_April2016_6_FD_179875 | JGI IMG/M metagenome (GOLD analysis project Ga0233426, IMG submission 179875) | Seawater microbial communities from Saanich Inlet, British Columbia, Canada - SI_118_April2016_10_MG | ecosystem: Environmental > Aquatic > Marine > Inlet | place: Canada: British... | reverse complement strand
TAATGCGTTTTGTAAATTCTTTTTCATTTTTTTTAATTTTGATTAATACAAGTGCAAAGATAAACCTCTTAAACAACTGAGACCTAAAAAAAAGCACTCTTTTTAACAATTAAATGTTTGTATTGCAGTTAATCGACTGTAAATAAGCAAATTAGGCTGTGTAGTTTTTTGCTGATATTTCCCTTAAAAATATTAAAATCAGCTGAAAATGAGCCTAAAAACATAAAATTACAGCAAAATGACGCTTGTTTTTTAGAATTTATTGTGTCATTTTACCCCTTTTGGGACGTTTTGAAGCGCTTTTTACTGCTAAATATGCTCGTTTACTAGTAGTAAAAGCTTGTTTTTAGTACTTAAGCCACTTCCAAATCTCCCTATAAGTAGCTTTCTTACCATACATTAGTATTCCTGTGCGGTAAATACGCCCAGCCAACCAAGTAGTCGCTATAAAGGAGGCTATAAGTATTCCTATAGAAAGGGCTAATTCCCAGTTTGCTACACCAAATGGAAGTCTTACCATCATTATTACTGGAGAGGTAAAAGGTATCATACTCATCCAAAAAGCCAATGTGCCATCTGGGTTTTCCATTATTGGTGTTATCAATACAAAGGAGAGTATTAAAGGAATAGTTATTGGGAGTACAAATTGTTGGGTGTCTGCTTCTGCATCTACTGCCGATCCAACTGCTGCAAATAATGCGCTATACATAAGGTATCCCGCTAAAAAGTAAAATATAAATGCTAAGAAAATCTGTACAAGATTTATTCCTCCAGTAAGTTCAGCTACTTGTGCTAATATCACTGATTGATCAGAACTGTTCATTTCAGTAGCCATAACATTTACATCTAAAAAGGCAAGTTCCGCTACAGTTGATATGATTATTGTAAGGAGTATCCAGAGTACAAATTGAGTAAGTCCTACTAAAGCTACCCCTAGTATTTTACCCATCATTAGTTGAAATGGCTTAACAGATGAGATAATTACCTCTACAATTCTGCTAGTTTTCTCTTCAATAACACCTCTCATAACCATAGTTCCGTACATAAAAATGAACATATATATAAGTATACCACTAAGAAAACCGATTCCCATACTTGCTTCAGCTTGGGAATTACTTGTATTTCCATCTTCTGAAATTATTTTGGTAGTGATGTTGATTTCTGTACTTGCATCTTCTAGCATTTGCAAATCAATTCCTAAAAGTTTTAATTTTTCGTGTTCTATAAGTTGTTCTAGTTGCCTTTCTATGGATTTACTTACTGATAAACTAATCTGCTGATTGGAATAAAGTGTAAAATTTTCTCCATCTATATATAGTAGTGCATAAAAGGGGCTTTCGTTAAAATCAGTTTTAAGTAGTTCCGCTTCTGATGTAGGGATAGTTGTAAAGTGGATAAACTCACTATCTTCCAAATTATAGTTTGCATCTTCATTTAGCGCAATTATTCTGTTCTCTTGATTTTCATCTGCTAAGTAGATAGGAACTATCAAAAGTGCTGCCATAAGGATTGGACCAAGAATTGTCATTATAATAAATGACTTTTTTCTTACCCTTACTAGGTATTCTCTTTTTATAATGAGCCAGATTTTATGCATTGTTCACAGCTTTAATAAAGATATCCTCCATTGTTGGCGTTTCCTTTTTAAAAGAAATGATTTCTGTATCTTTTAAGATGCTTTCTAAAATTTCTTTAGCTGATTTTCCTTCTTTCAGCTTGATATGATAATTGTTATCTTTCCAAGAGACAATAGTGAAAATATCATTCTCTTGTAGTTCTCCACCTGATGTGACAATTTCAAAAGTATTAGGAGCAAATTGTTTTTTAATATCTTCTATTGTCCCTTCTAATATAGTCTTTGATTTATTGATAAGTGCAATATGATCACAAATCTCTTCAACAGATTCCATCCTGTGAGTTGAGAAAATAATAGTTGTCCCTTTTTCAGCTAGTTCCAGAATTTCTTTTCTGATAATAGCAGCATTTATAGGGTCAAAACCAGAAAATGGCTCATCAAAAATTAAGAGTTTTGGCTCATGAATTACAGTTACAATAAACTGTATTTTTTGTGCCATTCCTTTACTTAGTTCTTCTACTTTTTTATTCCACCAACTTAAAATATCTAGTTTTTCAAACCAAAATTTTAATTTTTCTAAAGCTTCATTGTAGCTCATTCCTTTTAGTTGAGCTAGATAAAGAGCTTGCTCCCCAACTTTCATTTTTTTGTAAAGCCCTCTTTCCTCTGGCATGTAGCCAATTTCAGAAATGTGATGTTTTTGTAAAGGTTCTCCATCAAAAATAACTTCACCACTATCTGGTGCAGTAATCTGATTAATGATGCGCATTAAAGTAGTTTTTCCTGCTCCATTTGGGCCAAGTAAACCGTAAATACTTCCTTTGGGTACTGAAATATTTGCATTTGTTAATGCAGTATAATCTCCATATTGCTTTACAACATCTTTTACTATAAGGAGGTCTTTCATATTTTGAGGCATTAGTTTTTAGCCACTAGTTATTTTTTAACCAAACATTTCTCTTACTCTATCAAAAAAAGATTTATCACTTCTTGTTGGGTTTGGCGTAAAAGTATCTGATTTCTTGCAACTTTCAAAGAATTTCTTTTCTTCTTTTGATAACCCCTGAGGAGTCCAAACATTGATATGAATGAGTAAATCTCCTTTACCATATGCATTTACTGAGGGCAATCCTTTTCCTTTTAATCTTAGAATTTTACCGGATTGTATTCCTTCTTCTAATTTAATTTTTACTTTTCCACTTACTGTTGGTATTTCAGATGAAGTTCCAAGTGCAGCATCAGCAAAACTAATATAATGGTCAAAGTGTAAGTTTTGTCCATCACGGATTAAAGTGTCATGATCTTCAATTGCAATAAGAACGATTAAATCTCCATTTATTCCTTCTAGTGGAGCTGCATTTCCTTTTCCGCTAACTTTAAGTTGCATCCCATCTTCAACTCCTGCAGGAATTGTAATTTTTACAGTTTCAGTTTCTTTAAGCATTCCATTTGCATCTGTTCCTGATGGGCGCTTATCAATACTTTTTCCATTTCCATTACAATGTGGGCAAGGGCTTTGAGTTTGCATTTGCCCTAAAATTGTATTACTAATTCTAGTAACTTGTCCACTTCCATGGCAAGTTCCACAAGTTGTGAATGTTACGCCCTCAGCATTTACTAATCGGCTAACTTTTATCTTTTTCTCAACTCCTTCAGCAACTTCTTTTAGGTTTAATGAAAGTCTGATTCTTAGGTTACTTCCTTTCACAACTCTTCTTCCTCTTTGTCGTCCTCCACCACCAAAACCACCTCCTCCAAAAATATCACCAAACTGACTGAATATGTCATCCATATTCATTCCTCCACCACCGAATCCACCCCCAGCAGCACCACCCATTCCAGCATGTCCGTATTGGTCGTATCTTTGTTTTTTCTCAGCATTGCTTAATACATCATAAGCTTCAGCAGCTTCTTTAAATTTTTCTTCAGCACCTGGGTTGTCAGGGTTTTTATCAGGATGATATTTCACAGCCATTTTTCTGTATGACTTTTTTATTTCCTTAGCATCAGCATTTTTGCTAACGCCTAACACATCATAGTAATCTCTTTTTGACATTTTTTATTCTTTATTAGCAACTACAACTTTTGCATAACGCAAAACTTTTCCGCCAAGCATGTATCCTTTTTCAATTGCATCTACAATTTTACCTTTCATGTCATCAGAAGGAGCAGGAATGTTTGTAATTGCCTCATGAAAATCAGTATCTAACTCTTTCCCGATAGGATCTTCCAATTCAGTAAGTCCTTTCTTCTCAAGTTCTGATTTTAGTTGTTTGTAGATTAAAACCGTACCATCTTCATCACCATAATTATTGGCTTTTATGGATCTTTCAAAATTATCCAGAATTGGCAGTAGAGTAGACATAATGTCCTTATTAGCAGTAGTAAAAAGTTCAATTCTTTCCTTAGTAGTTCTTTTTCTAAAGTTTTCAAACTCAGCAAAAAGTCTTAGGTTTTTATCTTTTTCAGTTGCTAATAATTCCTCAGTAGTTGGAGGGATTACTTCCTCTTTCACTGCTTCCTTCTCTGATTTTTCAGTATTGTCATCTGCAATTACCTCTTCAGTGTTGTTCACTTTTTCAGTAATTTCTTGCTCTTCTTGTTTTTCTTTACTCATGATAATTTTGTATTACACTACATACAATAGTGCAAATAGTTTGCCAAAGGCATTTATAAGTCAAACTGTCAGTTTATTTTTTTTGGGATTCAAGGAATCTGTGTAATGCAGGGCCTTTTAAGTCTTTTGCAATAATTATTCCTTTACCGTCAATTAGCACATTGCTAGGAATAGAACGAATTCCATATTTATTAGATCCTTCTGACTGCCAACCTCCTAAATCAGAAACATGATATTCCCAAAAAAGTTGATCTTTATTTATTGCTTTTACCCATGCTTTTTGCTTGGAATCAAGGGATAAACTGTAGATTTCAAAACCATTTCCGTTTTTGAATTTCTCTTTGTTGAATTTACGGTAAGCATCAACTATATTTGGGTTTTCTCTCCTGCAAGGTACGCACCAACTTGCCCAAAAATCAATAAGGACTAGTTTTCCCTTTAATGAAGATAACTTCATTTTATTTCCTGTTGGATTGTTGTATGCGAGTTCAGGAGCAATGTCTCCTATTTTTAATCCTATTTCTTGTGCTGAAGCAACTGATGTAAGTATGCTAAAAACAATTATTAATATTTTATTCATTAATCTATTCTTGTAATTTGTGCTCCAATAGCATTTAATCTTGTGTCAATATTTTGATATCCTCTATCAATTTGCTCAATGTTGTGTATTGTGCTTTCTCCATCAGCAGCAAGTGCAGCTAATAATAATGAAACTCCAGCTCTAATATCAGGAGAAGTCATGGTTGTTGCTTTAAATTGATACTCATGATTTAGTCCAATAACTGTTGCTCTATGAGGATCGCATAGAATAATTTGAGCTCCCATATCAATCAATTTATCCACAAAGAATAATCTTGATTCAAACATTTTTTGGTGTATTAGTACAGATCCTTTAGCTTGAGATGCAACAACTAAAATAATTGATAACAAATCAGGAGTAAATCCTGGCCAAGGAGCATCTGAAATAGTTAAAATTGAACCATCAATAAAGGATTGTATTTCATAACTATCTTGTGAAGGAATATAAATATCATCTCCTCTTCTTTCCATTTTGATTCCTAATTTTGCAAAAACAGACGGAATTAATCCTAACTCATCATAAGCTACATTTTTAATAGTAATCTCTGATTTTGTAATTGCAGCCAACCCTATAAAAGACCCAATTTCAATCATATCAGGAAGTATTCTGTGCGTACATCCTCCAAGATATTCTACACCTTCAATGTGTAACAAATTAGAGCCAATACCAGTAATTTTAGCCCCCATTGAATTTAACATTTTGCATAATTGTTGCAAGTAAGGTTCGCAAGCAGCATTGTAAATGCTCGTTTTTCCTTTCGCCATTACGGCCGTCATTACAATGTTTGCAGTTCCAGTAACTGATGCTTCATCAAGTAACATATCTGCCCCTTTTAGCTCATCAGCAGTTACTCGGTAGAACTGTTCTTTACTGTCATATACAAATTTAGCACCTAGGTTTTCAAAGCCAATAAAGTGTGTGTCTAATCTTCTTCTTCCGATTTTATCGCCACCAGGCTTTGGAATATATCCTTTTCCGTATCGAGCTAAAAGAGGTCCTACTATCATAATTGAACCTCTAATTCGACTACTTTTTGCTTTATAATCTTCTGATGATAAATAATCAACATCAACATTATCGGCTTTAAAAGTATAAGTTGATTCATCAAGTTTATTTACGGTTACATTTAAGTCGCGCAACAAATCAATTAAGATATTTACATCACGAATGTTAGGCACATTTTCCATTCTTACTTCCTCAGGAGTAAGTAATACGGCACACAAAACTTGCAATGCCTCATTTTTTGCCCCTTGCGGATGTAAATCTCCTTTTAGTTTTATTCCTCCTTTTACTTTAAATGTAGCCATTTAGTATTTCTTTTTATAATTCTTTTTATGATTGTTCTTCTTCCCGTTATTCTTTTTATTGCTGTTAGCACCTCCTTGCCTTACGGATGCTGAACGGATAAATTCAAAATCATCAGCAAGTTTTAACTCATCATTAGACATTTGCTTAAGATGCAAACGAATAATGTTATTATCTACTGAACTTTCATTGAATAAAATGTAAGATTTTTTCATTTGATTAGCAATCATTCCAGTCATAATTTCTTTTTCAGAGCCCTCCATTTTCATGGCAGTTTTTATCATTGTAGGGATCGTATTTCCGTAATATGAGAAACGAATTTTATTGCTAGGATAGGTCATTGGCTCTGGTTTTTCTTCTAACTTTTCAGCCTCTGGCTTAGGGTAAGGTGATTTTATATCAAGTTTAAAATCAGACATTATATGCAAGTGATCCCAAAGCTTATGAGTAAATTCCTTTACATCTCGCAAGTGAGGATTCATTTGTCCCATAAATGCAATGATTGCATCTACACATTTTTGTTGTTCTACTTTATCAGTTAAGCTAGTAGCGTGATTAATCATTTTATGAACATGCCTTCCGTATTCAGGTATCGTTAGATGCTCTCTCTCAGTATTGTATTCCATGAAAATATATTTGTAGCAAAAGTAATAAAAAAAGCCCACCAAATTGGTGAGCTTTTGTCTAATCTCTAACATCTATATGCTAGTATCTATTTCTAAAATCCTAAAGTAAGTCCTAAAAGATAATTTCTTGTTGCTTCAGGAAAATAAGCAGCCATATTGTAGCCTCTTTCGCTATCAGCATTTACATAATGATCGTATTCTCTAGGGTCATAACCATCAGAAACAAAACGATACACCCAAGCATTACTTACATATTCGTTATCTAATAAGTTGTTTACTTGTAAGGTAAGTTTTGCAGTTTTAAATATTTTACTGTCCCACTCATAAGCTAATCTTAAATTGTTTACTAAATAATCATCTAATTTTCTATCATCAGAAGAAGTATTATCTATAAATTGCTCACCAACATATTTGCTTATAAAATCAATACTGATATTTTTATCTACTTTATAATTGAAAATTGAAGCCCAAATAGCTGTAGGAGAAAAAGCTAAATCAGTGTTTTCATAATCTATTTTTTCTTGCCCCCAAGTATCCCAATTGTCAACATATTCAGTGTGGCTAATTATTTTGTTTTCTGATAGCGTCATGTTTCCTGCCCAAGTCATTTTATCAGACAACTTGTATGTAGCTTCAAGCTCAATTCCTTTTCTGTACGACTCATCAATATTTGCTCTTCTATATGCGCCTACATCATTAATTTGTCCAGTAAGTACTAACTGATTTTTGTATTTCATGTGGTAAAGATTTACACCTAATGAAAATTTCTCTCCACTTTGTTTGTACCCAACTTCAGTATCGTAAAGTGTTTCATGTGATGGATATTCATCAGCTTTATTTTCTACATAATCATTTCTGTTCGGTTCTTTATTGGCTACTGCAAATGACACATAAATGGATTGGCTCTGGTTTAAATCATGAAAAAGCCCGATTTTTGGATTGAAAAATGCATGAGATACTTCTTGTTCGGATGGCACCCCATTTCTATCATATCCTTCAAATATATAATCTACCCTTCTTCTTTGCAAATCTAAATAAAGGTTAGTAGCATCAGAATATTTATAATTTGCTTTTGCATAAAAGTTATGATCTAATTTTTCAGCTTTGTTCCAGTAATATTGATGATTATATTCAGCATTAGAAGAATATTCAGCCCAAATAACATTACCATAATGTTGCCCAGAATAACGATTGCTAGCACCTCCCAGAATTAAATCTATGTTTCCCATTTTATGATTTAATGAGTAAGTAACTCCACCAAAATCATTGTTTAACCATTTCCTTCTGATAAGGTTAGTTGAAGAAATTGTGTCATCAGATAAAATGATATTTTCCAGACCATAATCTACAAAATCTTCTCCAATTTTTTCTTGCTCATAATATCCTTCACCATGCGTAAAATGTGTAGCAACATTTACAGTGGTTTCTGTACTTAATTGCTTGCTGTAATGCAATTGATAATGAGTTTGTCCGTAATTATCCACCTCATTTTTATAAGTGTAAGGATTAAAAGTTCTGTTGCTGTCCAAATAATTTAAAGGCACGCCATACCATGCTTGATAAGTACGCTCATTCCCTTTAAACATCAATACTTTTATAACAGACTTTTTGCCAAAATAAGCTCCTTGTAAGTATAATGATTTTAAATCAGAAGTTGCTCTATCTATATAACCATCAGATGAAATTTTAGATACACGCCCATCAAAAGCAAATTTATTATTGATAAGCCCGGTTCCGAATTCTATATTATTTTTTAAAGTAGCAAAACTTCCCATAGAATTGCTAGTTGTAAAATAAGGATTTTTCTTTAAGCCATCAGTTTTCAAATTTACTGATGCCCCAAAAGCAGAAGCTCCATTAGTTGAAGTTCCTACACCTCTTTGAATTTGTATACTACCGATTGAAGAGGAGAAGTCTGGCATATTTACCCACCAAACTCCTTGGCTTTCTGAGTCATTTAAAGGGATTCCGTTTACAGTTACATTTATTCTTGTAGCATCAGAACCTCTTACTCTAAAGCCAGTATAACCTACTCCTGCTCCAGCATCAGAAGTTGTGACTACTGATGGTGTAAGTGAAATTAGGTAAGGTAAATCTTGTCCCAGATTTCCTTTTTCAATTTCTGATTTACTGATGTTTGTAAACGCTACTGGAGTTTTTTCAGTTGCTCTAAGCGCATTTACATTTACTTCATTTAACACTTTTTGCATTGAAATAGTGTCGGTTGGCTGTTGAGCAAAACCAATAAATGGAAGAGCAAGCAGTGCAGCTATGCAGTTTTTTTTGTTAAACATTGTTTAATTTTTTTGTTAACATTAACAAGGAGAATAGGGTTACTTCTTGTATTATTTAATGTTGACTCATTCTTCCTATGATGAATTACCACCTCAGGTTCAATGGGTATGATCTCAGCCGTTAGGCACCCCTTTTAAGATGAGGCAAAAATACAATTAGATTTGAGAATTAAGATATTAGATTTGAGATTTTTAAAATACTTTTCTCAACCCTATTTTCTCCCTCAAGTATAAAATAATTGTGTCCCAATTTGTCTATTTCTTTTTTATAGAGTTCAAAAAGGCCATTTCTGTTGTTAGGGTTTTCTCTAAGTGGATCTGCTTCCCAATGAATGTCAGGCTTACATAAAAGGTAAAAACGCTTTTCTGTTTTTTGTTTTTCAATTGTATCCAAAATCCATTTCTCACAATTGCCATATTTGTATTCACTCCAAATTTTAATGGTGATTAAATCAGTGTCCAATAATTGGAAATTGTGTTCGGATGCTAATTGCCCTTTCGCAATTGCAGATAAATCATTTTGAGTATAATCTTTATCTAAATTTGTTAAATATTCTCTTGCAAATTCTTTTGTAAATGGAATTTTAAAATTCTTTGATAGCTCTTTACAAAGAGTCGTTTTTCCGCTACTTTCAGGACCTGTTACAATTATTTTAAGCATCAGAAGTATTCTTGTTTAGCCACATGAAATACCCAAAAATTGCAATTATAGTGTATGCTAAAAATAGGAGAGATGTAAGATGTAATTCCCGGTTATAATATAGGTAAATTGAAACAACATCAATCACAATCCAATAAAGCCAATTTTCCAAAACTTTTTTGGTTGCCATATAAGTTGCAATTACTGAAAAAACGGTTGTAAAAGAATCGACTATCGGCATTTTTGCTGAGGTGTAAGTTGCAAAATAGAACCCCATTAAAAAAGTAATAATTGCACCAATAATTATTAGTGTTAAGTGTTTTCCTGCACTCCACTGAGTTATTTGTAAATCCTGCTCTTTTTTGGCCCAATTGTAATAGCCGTAAAAAGCCATTATTAAGTAAAAAACTTGCAAGCCTGTTTCTGGAAAAAGTTGTGCTGAAAAACAAATATAAATGTAAAGTGCTACACTAATTCCTGCAGCAGCCCAGCACCAAATGTTTTGTTTAGTAGCAAGTATTACATACAGTACAGAGAATAAAACAGCAATACTTTCAATAATACTCCAATTGAAATCCAGGTTGCTGAAAATTAAAATTATTTCATTCATAAACAGCAACAAAAATACGAATTTGTATAAGTTTGCACGAAATTAAATGTTAGTATTTAGATTATTAGACATCAGAATAAATAGATTAAGAAATATTAAAATGAATAAACTTATAATTATCACACTGCTTACGTGCTTTGTTGTTCCATTTACTTTTGCTCAAGAAAAAGCATACCAAATCTATAATAAAGATGGGAATAAAATCTCGTATAAAACAATGGTTTTTAAAGCCAAAAAAGTGGATGTAGTTTTGTTTGGAGAAAATCATAATGACCCGATTTCACATTGGTTGCAATTAGAACTTACTAAAAGTTTACACGAAAAACATGGTGCTGATTTAATGCTTGGTGCCGAAATGCTAGAGTCGGACAATCAAGTGGTTTTAGATGAGTATTTACTTGGTTTCAGCAGAGAAAAAGATTTTGAAAAAGAAGCGAAAATATGGCCAAATCATAAAACAGATTACCGTCCGCTTTTAAGATTTGCAAAAGACAATGATTTGCATTTTGTAGCTACAAATATACCAAGAAGGTTTGCAAATATGGTGTATCGTTTTGGGATTGATACATTAGATTATTTACCAGAAGCATCAAAAGAATTTATTACTCCACTACCTATGGCTTACGATACTTCATTGCATTGTTATAAAGAAATTTCAGTTATGGCTGGCGGTCATGGTGGAGAGAATTTACCTAAATCACAGGCAATAAAAGATGCTACTATGGCGCATTTTATTCATGAAAATATGAAAGAAAATACAAAGTTTATTCATTATCATGGTTCGTACCACTCAAAATTTCATGAGTCGATAATGTGGTATTTATTGCAGTTAAATTC
>Ga0233426_10004084_pt1 | contig 11097 bp, 8 predicted proteins | sample SI_118_April2016_6_FD_179875 | JGI IMG/M metagenome (GOLD analysis project Ga0233426, IMG submission 179875) | Seawater microbial communities from Saanich Inlet, British Columbia, Canada - SI_118_April2016_10_MG | ecosystem: Environmental > Aquatic > Marine > Inlet | place: Canada: British... | reverse complement strand
TACTTTTCTCTCTTCATCTAAAAGCAACAATGATGAAGGTGTCAGACCCAATAATTTTTGGCCATGCGGTTACGGTTTTCTATGAAGAAGCATTCAATAAGCACGCGGCTGTTTTTGCTGAGCTAGGTGTCGATGCGAACAACGGCGTCGGAGATGTCTACAGTAAAATCAAGTCACTGTCAGACGCGCAGCGTGAAGAGATAGAGGCAGACCTTGCGGCCTGTTATACGACCCGACCAGAAATGGCGATGGTAGATTCGGACAAGGGAGTTACCAATTTGCATGTCCCCAGCGATGTGATCATCGACGCCTCTATGCCGGCGGCACTGAGAACCTCAGGACAGATGTGGGGTCCTGATGGAAACCTGCAAGACATGAAAGCGGTGATTCCAGATCGTTGCTACGCCGGTGTGTATCAGGAAGTTTTCGACTTCTGTAGAACGAATGGTGCGTTCGACCCAGCGACTATGGGCAGCGTGCCTAACGTTGGTCTAATGGCACAGAAAGCAGAAGAATATGGGTCGCATGACAAAACATTCGAGCTTGCCTCTAGCGGCATGGTAACGGTTGTCGATAGTGAAGGTAATACTTTGCTAGAGCATGCGGTAGAGAAAGGCGATATCTGGCGTATGTGCCAGGCTAAAGACGCGCCGATTCAAGACTGGGTTAAGTTGGCAGTGAGTCGAGCAAGACTATCCGCTCTGCCTGCGGTGTTTTGGTTAAATGAGGATCGCAGTCACGATACTGAGATCATCAAGAAGGTAAATACCTATCTTGCTGATCATGACACCGAAGGCTTGGATATCAGTATCCTGACGCCAGAGGCAGCAACTCGCCTATCTCTGAAGAGGGCGAAAGAAGGCTTAGACACAATTTCCGTAACCGGTAACGTGCTGCGCGACTATCTAACAGACCTATTCCCAATCTTGGAACTCGGTACCAGCGCAAAAATGCTTTCCGTCGTTCCTCTGATGAAAGGCGGTGGTTTATTTGAGACAGGTGCCGGCGGGTCCGCGCCGAAGCATGTTCAACAATTCGAAAAAGAGAATCACCTGCGTTGGGATTCGTTAGGTGAATTTCTAGCACTGGCTGCATCGCTTGAGCATCTGGCTAATGTAACGGGGAATGAAAGAGCGAAAATTCTCGCCGATTCATTGGACAAGGCTACGGGGGACTTTCTAGATAATAACAAGTCGCCGTTACGCAAAGTAAACGAGCTAGATAACCGTGGCAGTCATTTCTATCTAGCCATGTACTGGGCTCAGGCTCTAGCTGAACAGGGCGATGATGCTGAGCTACAGGCGCGTTTCGCACCGGTCGCTCAGGCAATGGCTGAGAACGAAGAGAAAATTGTCGATGAACTGAACTCTGTCCAAGGGACTGCCATGGATGTCGGCGGCTACTACAAACTGGATGCGACAAAGGCATCTGCAGCTATGCGCCCTAGCGCCACGCTAAATGCGATAGTCGCGGCTGTGTAAGCTATTTCAACTTATCTAATTACTCTCAGCGAGTTAAACGTAAGCGCCGAGAGTAATTAGAATAGTGTCAGGATATTTTCCTAAATTGTCTCCAAATCTTTGATTCTCTCGAATTAGAGTTACGTTACGAACTAAAAACTCGCTACCGCAGCCGCACCACAGACCGAATTCTATTAAATGTCCTAAGAGAAGCTTTTTGTTCTATGGATAAGCTCGAATAAATCAATAGGATAATAGATACTCCATTGGTCATGAAAACAAACTATCAGATATTACTGAGAAATTTTCAAGCGGGTACAACCACGGCCATCTTGCTTATACCCCAAAGCATGGCCTACGCACTTGTTGCGGGAGTACCGCCTGTTTATGGCCTCTATGCGTCGTTGCTGCCACTGGTGGTGTATGCGCTCTTAGGTAGATCACGGGAACTGGCCCTAGGCCCTGGAGCCTTGGATACCTTGTTGATCGGCGTAACAATCGGTAGTTTATCAGTGGCCAGCAATCCCAATGCGGCGACAGTGGCAGCGGTTATCGCTTTTCAAGTAGCCATGATACAGATTGTATTGGGCTTACTACGGGGTGGCTTTCTAATAAATTTTTTATCAAAGCCGGTTATTAGTGGCTTCACGTCCGCTGCGGCTTTAACAATAGCTATAAGCCAAGTCAAACATTTACTGGGAATGGATATAGACAGGAGTTCGCGCTTCTATGAGGAATTCTGGCAACTAGTCACCCATGTTGAAGAAATACACTTAATGACAGCGATGATTGGAATTGGATCGCTTTGTTTTATTGCGATGGCAAAACGGATTAAAAAGAGTTTTCCGAATGCCCTAGCAGTGGTCATTCTTGCGACCATCGTAGGCGCAATTTTGAAAGTAGATCAAAACCAAGTATCAGTTCTTGGTGCTATTCCGCAAGGGATTCCTCAATTCGGATTTGTCTGGGTCACGCAAGAATTATTCGTAACACTTTTGCCAAGCTCAATGGCGATAGCAGCAGTTGGCTACCTAACAACTATCTCGATCGCTAGAACTTTTGCTGACCGAAGCCGATATGATATAGCTCCAAATCGAGAATTGATTGCGCTGGGTGCATCTAATTTTGTGGCTAGTTTTTCACAGGGCTTTCCTGTTAGTGCTAGTTTTTCGCGGTCGGCAGTTCATGCAGAAGCAGGCTCTACTTCTCCTTATTCCCTCGTTGTGGTCGCAGCTTGGATATTTCTCACTTTGCTTTTCTTAACAGAATATCTTTACTACCTTCCTACCGCAACGCTGGCGGCCATAATTATACTCGCAGTGCTCGGGCTAATCGATTTCACTTTAGTTAAACATTTACGAAAAACCAAACAGTCAGATATGTGGCTCTTGCTGTTAACGTTTTTCTCAACGCTGATAGTTGGTATTGTCGAGGGCATTCTCATCGGAGTTGTATTTTCTTTGGGACTATTTCTTTACCTAACAACTCGTCCACATACTGCGATACTCGGTCGTGTTGGAAACACTGCGGATTTTCGTAATTTAAAACACTATCCTGAGGCGACTACTTATACAGGCGTCATCATTATTCGTATTGATGCGCAATTTTATTTCGGCAACGTCAGTTTTCTAAAAACTTTACTCAAGAAACTGGAAAAAGAATCGCTATCCCCACTGAAGACTATCATTATAGAAGCTTGTAGTATTGCTCAGCTCGATAGTAGCGCTGATTCGGTATTACATGATATTGCCGATGATTTCAAAGAACGCAACATAGAATTAAAATTCGCTAGCGTTAAAGTTCCCGTATTGAGAGTTATGAAAGCATCTGGATTGTACGATAAAATAGAAGAGAGAAATTTTTTCATGAACATCGACGATGCTGTACAAAGCGAATCCAGTCAGTAAGTTATAATTTAATTATTCAATCTCGGCGAGCAGAACATAAGCACTGAGACTAATTAAAATAGTTCCAGAAATCGTATCCAACTTATCTCTAAAATTCTGGTTTTCTCAAATCAAATCAACTGCTTTGCCTGCGAAAAATACAACGAATAAGTCGCAGGAAATAGCTGATAGCGTTACGATTAAACTAAGACATAGAGACTGAAGCGCTGTTGGCCCTTTCTGTTACAACAAGCTGCGGTAATAATGCCAGAAGAAAAGTGCCATTTTCAGATTTCTTGCTTCGATGATCACGCTCTGAAAGAAGATTTTCCTTGTGTCGGGCTGTACTAATATCTCCCAGGTAGTTTCATCACCTTTTAATTCCTCTGAATTTTTCCCTCCCAAAATAGAATTCCGAAATGTCTCAAACCCAGATATTTAAGATAGCTTGCGCCAACTATTTTCAATAAAGTGTAGGCCACAGGAATGTAACTAAGCAGCACGGAAAGTCCTAACACGGCGGCAAAACCATGGAACAAACTGTCTAGCGCTAATCCTGCAGTCGCAGAAAATCCGGCGGAAGCACCCTGTGCAGAGCCCGCGCCATCACATAAAAGTTTGCAGGGGACGATGAGAATCCATGATGAAGCCTGCTGCGATAAACAGCGGTAAATCATTTAGTGCCAGCATGCTTTCACTTTTTTTTGGCAACAAAAAGCCCATCACTAGCGATGGGCTTCTCGTTTTTTCTATCCTACTACTTGTAAAACAGTTTGCTTACTTGATGGGGCGAACATAGCGCTTTATTCCACCAACCGGGCCAACCTCGGCGCCGAAGATATTTCCGTGTGCATCGGCTACTACGCCTTCAGCAGTACAAGTGCCACGACAATCGGGTTGTGGGTCAGGAATCAGAAATTCTACTTCGCCGGTAATAGCACTTCCGATACGGATACCACGAACCCAGTCGCCATGATCGGGGTTAACCGAACCTGATTCTGAATCGGCACCATAAAGAACATCATTTTCGTCGATGTAGATGCCACTCAAGCGGCTGAATTGATGCCATACATCGAGTAGGTTTCCTTCTTGATCGAAGATCTGGATACGGTCATTGCCGCGGTCTGCAACGAATAGTCGTCCTTTTGAGTCCATAGCGAGGCCATGTGGCTGGCGGAAATTACCTGGCTCAGTACCCCATTCGCCGAACGACAAAAGGTGGTTTCCGTCAGCATCAAACTTGTGAACGCGGTTGGTAGAACCTTCAGCGCTGGAGTGTCCCTCGCCAACGAAAATGGACCCATCTGGGGCAACATGTACGTCATTTGGTGTGTAGAAATATTCGTCGTCCTGTCCGCCGCCTTTTTTGCCAATCGACATCAGGTGTACACCGGTGGGGCTGAACTTGTGGACCTGGTGGCCATAATGCTCGCCATCATAGCCTTGTGTCTGCTCTGAGCCACGTGCATCAGCGACCCAAACATTACCGTCGTGGTCGACGTGGATGCCATGAGGCCAAGTAATGTAACCCGCGCCGAAGCTACGAACCATGTCGCCGTTCTTGCTGAACAACATAATTAGATTTGTGTCGGGTTTCTCAACGCAGGCATTTGCGTTGCCGCCGCAGCGTTCTGCAACCCAGATACTTTCGCCATCAGAATCAATTTCAACTGTGCTAGAGGAACCCCAATCGCGACCGGCAGGCATCTTGAAATAGCCAGACTGGGTGCTATAAGGGTTTTCCAGATCGTTTGTAGGAGGCATGTCAGCTTGGGCAAAAGCCAAGGCTGGGGCTATCGCCCATGCCAAAAAGGCCGATTTTATGTTTGTATTAGTCATCTTCTAGACTCTCGTTGCTCTTGCATTTATTGAAGGGATTACTAGAATAAACTAGGGGTAATTGCAATACAATTGTAAAGTGTGCCAAAGTTATACGTCTCTAGAGGAGACGCTTATGGATATAAAAACGGCAAGTATTTTCGTAGAAGATCAGAGCAAAGCACTGGCGTTCTACACCGATATACTTGGCTTTCGGAAGGTTAAGGACATCGATCTGGGTGAATTTCGTTGGCTCACGGTCTCTACAGATGGTTCTGGTGAGACAGAATTGCTCCTGGAGCCGAATGCGCATCCAGCGGCGAAGACATATCAGGAAGCGATCTATGCCGATGGCATACCGACAACTCTTTTCCACAGTGAGGATATTCACGAAGAATATAGACGACTGACAGCGAAGGGCGTCTCATTCAAGGATAAGCCGCTTGAGAACGGTGGTGTTTGGATTGCAATCTTCGACGATGACTGCGGCAACTGGATTCAATTAGTCCAAGTTTAATTTCGAATACTGTTGCTTGTAATGTTATGTGCGGTTTGTAATAGCTAGCAATCCTCCTGCGCCAATAAATAAAGCGCCACTTACACCATTATTAAACCTATCTATATCTCGTGAAGCTACGAGTCATTTCAGTTAAGCCGACAAGGTCACATAACATAAAAATTATTCAGAGTTACGGCGAGCAATAAACAGGTAGATAGAATAGTTGTCTACGACAGGTAAGCACTATCAAGGCTTATGGACGGCGGAATAAAAGCGCTGAAGAATGAGGCCGTTTTAGAATTGGTCAGTGCCACCCAAAATCCTGGCTGCATTTTGGCAGTGACTCGTTTTGACTTCTTACCCCTAGAGAAGGTGTAGAGAGAATTGATGCTAAGAAAAAGTAGATAGGCAAAACCATACTACTTCAACCAAATAAGAGCCTAATTAAGTGTAGCAAGGAACACGTCAGTTCCCACCGCTGTACTAGCTAGTTGAATTATTATAGCGAGAGTTGCACCTACTATTGTCTCTAAGCCTCGCTGATTTTCTTGTCAATGATCCCTCACTAATTTCCTATAGGGTCTCTGCTGGATACTCGAATTCCGAAGGGATCTATTTCGACGAGCACATTAGCCGTGTCGGTAATATCGCGTGGGGCGGCTTTTGAGTCGTCATGATAGGCATAGACTACAACTTTCAAAGCATCGGCGCGGCGCGCGGGCAGGCTAGTCATTTCTGAATCAAAACCCTGGGGTATAAATATATTTACGATGTCTATCTTGTTGCCGGAATTTCGCGTGAACTGTCGCTTATTCGAGTACCAAGCAGACTTCGTGTCGGGTAGATTGCTAGCTGTTTCGGCATCGTAGATAAAGATTACATCTACTTCAGTAATGATGATTGCGTTCGGATCTAGCGTGGAGGAGATAAAAACAGAATTCACTTCAGCAATCACACTGCTCGAAAACAAGAAGAGTGAATAAAGAGTCATACAAGCAGACAGAAATCGTTTTCTAAACATGAGTGATCCGATCCAGAAAAATATTTGAGGCACCCAAAGTTAGCAATAAAAATTGGAGCGCTACAACGCCGTGAATAAAAAAACCAGAGTTGGATAGTAAGCCAACTCTGGTTTTTTTTGAATTTTACAAAACCAGCGCGTGCAATCAGGTTTTAATGATTGAATAACTTTTTATTCTTCCGTGGCAACAGTTCCAGTCTCGGACTTAGGAGTGCCGTCTCCGTTTAGACCCATAGACTCATAGCGCCTCCAACCGGCGAGGATGCCCTGCAAACCATGATTGCCTTCGTGGCAGGCATATTCGTAGACCGGGTCGGCGGCACGGCGCATCGGTACTCTGCCGGACCAGCTTTCATCCCAAGACAAGGGATCTTCCACGGTGAAGTCATAATCGAGCGTGTCCCCATCAATCCAGCTAAAGCGTTCGGAAATCACGGCTTGATCTGACATGCCACGCAGATTGTAGTCATGGTAGAAGTGCTGCGTAGTTATAACCAGCTCATCACCATCCCAATGTGCAACTGAATCGCCTTCCCACTTCAGCTGCTGCATGCTGTGTTCGCTACTCAACGGGATGATGCGCGCGGTGTGCACCATCTCATTCAAGATCATGATAGTGTCTTTCGTTTGTACTATCTGCATATTGTTGTTGTAGGAGCCGGGGATCATTGGTGGTCCACCGACGAAACCGACTAGGCACCGATCAATTGTTGTTCTGCCCTCGGGACCAGCACTCTCAAACACCATCTGACCATAGTTGGCACGTCGCTCGCGACCGGCGGCATTCAATTGGGGCACACGGCCATTCGGTGGATCATAGACCAGCGAGGTACGACGATCGGCTATGGTCTCAACGCCACGCTCGTACCAGAATTCGTTATAGGAGATTACGCCCGGCGGATAACCGGCGCCACCCACGGAATCAATTATCAGATCGCGGTTCTGGCGACGTCTCTCAAAAGCTTCCCACTCGGCAGCTTCCTCGGGAGTTAAGGTGGCCTTGTCGGCGAGTTCTCTTGGGCGGTTAAGCGGAGTTAGCGTCCTAAAGGTATAGGTGCCTTGAAAATCTGGCTGACCATACTCGGTGCGCGGGATATCTGGCGACTGCGCGAGCAGTTGTGGCGCGACTATAAGGCCGATTATTGCTAAAGCAAGTTTCGTGAGTGCTCTGTTGTGCATGTGAACCTCCAACAGGATTCTAATTATAGTGAGATGATGGACTAGCTGATCGAAATTACGCGTATTTAGGTCAACTTTCAAGGCTATTCGGGTCTTAGTAGAGACTAAATATGGTTGCTTTAGTGGGAAAAACGGCGCAAAAATGGCCGCCAATACTAACGCAGTCTGCTTGCTACAAGTCAGGCTTATCGGTCTATTGTAGAGCGTCCCTTCTATTTAAGGGCAGGAGAAGAATAATCAGGAGTAAGCAATGAAATACTCAAAAGTGCTAGTCAGCCTGATATTGGCGCTATCGCTGACTGGTGGTATAGGCTCTGTGATTCGAATGGCGATAGATACGACAACGGCAGTGATTTAAGTCGCCATTCCAGATCGCTGGGGCCTTAGTCTTCAGGCACGGTTGTTGCCGCACCCTTGTGGATGGCCAATGTTGCTCTTGAGGGAGGTCTTCATGCCCGCCACCACGGTCATGATAATTCCGAGCATGACACCGAACACTCTAAACACTAGAGCTCTCACTAGGCAGAAGCACAAGAGCAGTCAGTCGCTGAGCTCTAGCCAACAGCCTGCGAATTAGCATTAACGGCAGTAAAGACCTAGCTTCTAGCCGGTCAAATTGAATTGATTTAGCAGGTGGTTTATTCTTGGCATTGACTGAATTTTCCCCTAGAGCATGCTGATGGCCATTTCCGCCAGTTACAACAATAATAGCCGAAACAACAAGAATTCTGCAGATAAGCAGACGCTCGCCTCAATGGCAGCATTCAAGTTTCCATTAGTACTCTCTATATCTCTTATTCTTCTAAGTTTTGTTCCTCGTGTTCAGGGCAATACCGCACTAGTTTGGTCATTTTGGGGTGCTGCCGCCACGCTGCTCCTGTGGCAAGCGTATCTGTTATTTAATTCTAAAAACAAGAACGAAGAGCATGTATTCAGTGTGGTGTTGCGTCCACAGCACTACATCCAAGCCATGGTTCAGTTCAGTGTCTATGCTTATTGGGGTTATTACTGGCGGCCGGTATACGATCATGCCTGGCTGATGTTAGCGCAGCTACTATTTGCCTATACCTTCGATATGTTGCTGGCCTGGTCGAGACGTCGTGAATATAGCTTAGGCTTTGGCCCCTTTCCGATTATTTTTAGCATCAATCTGTTTCTCTGGTTTAGGGATGATTGGTTTTACATGCAATTCGTGATGATTGCAGTCGGTTTCATGGGCAAGGAATACGTGCGTTGGAATCGAGACGGGCGTAGCTCGCACATATTTAACCCTTCCGCGTTTGCCTTAGGTCTTTTCTCCCTCATATTGATCGCTACCAACACGACTGGCTTGACCTGGGGCCAAGATATCGCATCGACTCTTACTCTAGCGCCTAACATCTATACATTCCTCTTTTTAGCTGGCTTGATTGTCATGTACTTCTTCTCCATAACACTTGTTGCTAGTATGGCGGCGATTACCTTGTTTGGAGTCAGCGCCCTGTATTCCGCTAGCACGGGTGTTCCGTACTTCCTCGATTCGGAGATTCCTGCCGCTGTTTTTCTAGGGCTGCATCTATTGATTACTGATCCGTCTACCTCGCCGAGAACGCCACTAGGGAAGGCGTTTTTTGGAGTGCTTTACGGCCTCGGGGTGTTCGGCCTCTATACGCTTTTAGGCGCTATGGGCGAGCCAACGTTCTATGACAAACTCCTCGTCGTGCCGCTGCTCAATCTGAGTGTTATCGCTATCGATAGAGCGGTTCGATCTATCCATTCGACAGCTTTTTTAAACGTTTGGAAAGAGAGCTGGCTCGGTGGGCACGCTAATCTAGCGCACATGAGTATCTGGATAGTGATTTTCGCTTCGATGTCTTTCCTGGGCAAAACCGACAACAAGCATCAGGGCGATAGTCTGCCATTCTGGGAACAAGCCTGCGCGAGTAACTTATCTAACGCTTGCGGCCGACTGCTACAACTGGAGGCGACCTATTGTGCTGACAATGCAGCCTGGGCGTGCAACGAAATAGGCGCGTACTATCGCGAGGGAATAATTACCGAATCCAATCAAGAGTTATCCATGGCCTATTTCTCGCGTGGCTGCGAGTTGAAGTTTCAAGCGGCGTGTCTAAATCTTCTAGACACAGAATTGGTGGCGCGCGAAGTGCCACATGAATTAGATCTGCGCTTGCTATTGCGAGAAGGTGGACAGAACTTGATGACACTCTCTGAGCAGGAGTTAGTCGAGCGAGCCTGTGAACACGACTGGGCTTTTGCCTGTGAGAACAACGGGGCATAGATATGAGCAAGCCTCAAAGTGCAACTGAAGCTAAGCCACAATCTAAGCAAGAGGATCAACGAAAAAACCCTGATAGGGAGCAGGTACCAGATCGTGCAGTGGGTCTCACGATCATGTGCCTAGCGATCGTCTTCGTGGCCGTATGGATGGCTCTTCAATCACCGCAGCAAATAGATTCAAAAACAACTGAGTTGTCTTCCCGCGCTCAAGCATCGATCACTGGTTTCCTCGCCAATGCGTGGTTTCTTCCAGACGAGCCGCTGCTGGGCTTTGTTCATATTCCCGCTGGCCCATTCACCATGGGAAGTAATCCGGCATTAGATCGCCTGGCCTACGAGAATGAGCGCTGGTCGAGTAGTCGACGTCAGGGAACAGTACAGATTGACGACTTCTATATAGGATTGTTTGAGGTCACCGCCGCTCAATTCCGTGTCTTCGTAGCGGAGTACCCAGATCTCGCTAATGAAGTGCCAGTGGACATTCAAGGGGATATGCCGATTACGAATGTTACTTGGCCGGAGGCGCTAGCCTACGCACGCTGGTTACAGCAGAAGTTGGAAAACTCTTCGGATACTCCTGAAGAACTGCGTAGTTATCTCGCGGCCGGCGGGCAAGTGAGCATTCCTTCAGAGGCTGAATGGGAAAAAGCAGCGCGCGGTGTGGACGGTCGAATTTTTCCGTGGGGAAACACCCCCCGAGCGGAGTTAGCAAACTACGGTTCAAGTACAATGCTAGCAGTAGGCTCCCGATCCTGTGCCGAGTGTGCCTTCGGCCTGCAAGATATGAGCGGCAATGTGTGGGAAATTACACGCAGCCCGTTTCAGGCCTATCCTTATAACCCGAACAATGATGCAGAGAACCTTTCCGAGGATGCGCTCTGGGTGATGCGCGGAGGATCATTCTCAGATGGAGCGGGCAACGTGCGCGCGGCGGTGCGCGGCGGTGTCGACCCTAGC
>Ga0233426_10004072_pt1 | contig 11115 bp, 8 predicted proteins | sample SI_118_April2016_6_FD_179875 | JGI IMG/M metagenome (GOLD analysis project Ga0233426, IMG submission 179875) | Seawater microbial communities from Saanich Inlet, British Columbia, Canada - SI_118_April2016_10_MG | ecosystem: Environmental > Aquatic > Marine > Inlet | place: Canada: British... | reverse complement strand
TAAGCTTATCGGCTAATATTCGCATTTCAATTACTGGAGAAATGCGTTGGTAAAGAATATTATAAACCGCATCAGTAATAGGCATATCTATTTTATACTCTTCGTTTATTTCTTTAATACATTTCACAGCATAATAACCTTCGGCAACCATATTCATTTCTAGTTGAGCAGACTTAACAGAATAGCCTTTGCCAACCATGTTTCCAAAAGTTCGATTTCTACTAAATTGAGAATACATCGTCACCAACAAATCTCCCAGATATGCCGATTCTTTAATATCTCTTTCAATAGGATGAACACCGTCAACAAAGCGTTTTATTTCTCTAATAGCATTAGAGGCTAAAACCGATTGAAAATTATCTCCATAACCCAAGCTATGACATATTCCCGATGCAATAGCTATTACGTTTTTCAATACTGCCGATATCTCTGTTCCAAAAATATCTTCCGATACGTTTGTTTTAATATATCTACAAGAAATTTGATCTGCAAACCATTGAGCCTTGTCCATGTCTTCGCAAGCAACCGTTAAATAAGAAAGCCTCTCTAAAGCTACCTCTTCTGCATGACACGGTCCTGTTAAAACTCCAATATTTTGGAACGGAATTTCATATTTGTTATGCAGATATTCGCCAATAATTCTATTCTTTTCGGCTACGATACCTTTTATTGCAGAAACAACAAACTTAGTGCTAATTGGTTTTTCTAACTGCTTTAAAGTTGTTCTAATGAAGGCAGAAGGAACAGCTAAAATAATACAGTCTGCACCTTCAACAATTTTATTAATGTCGTTAGAAATGGTTAGTTTACTAGGAAATAATTCGGCAGCACTAATATAGTTTGGGTTATTACCATACTCTTTAATGTGATCAATAGTGTTCTGATTTCTCATCCACCAAGAAATATTATCGTGGTTTTCCGACAACATTTTAACTATTGCTGTAGCCCAAGAGCCACCTCCTATAACCGCTATTTTAGTGTTGCTATCCAACTATTCTTCTTTTGTAGTTTTATTTTCTGCTTTCATTTGAGGGAAAAACAATACATCCTGAATAGAATTACTATTAGTCATTATCATACTCAAACGATCGATTCCTATTCCTAAACCTGCTGTTGGAGGCATTCCGTATTCTATAGATCTTATGAAATCTTCATCTAGAACCATTGCTTCTTCATCTCCTCTTTGAGCCAATTTTAATTGGTCTTCAAACCTTTCTCTTTGATCGATAGGGTCATTAAGCTCTGAAAATGCATTACAAATTTCTTTTCCATTACAAATAGCCTCGAAACGCTCCACCAAACCTTCATGAGTTCTGTGTTTTTTAGCTAGTGGAGACATTTCCACCGGATAGTCTGTGATAAAAGTAGGTTGTATTAATTTACCTTCGCATCTTTCACCAAATATTTCATCAATTAACTTTCCTCTTCCCATAGAAGAGTCAATGTCAACACCTAATTCTTCAGCTGTTTTGGCCATAGTAGCCTCATCCATTTTGGAGATGTCTACTCCTGTAAAGTGCTCAATAGCTTCGTACATAGTAAACCTTTTCCAAGGTCTCTGGAAGTTAATTAGATTTTCACCTACTTGTACCTCTGTTTTACCATGAAGATCAATTGCTATTTTCTCAACCATCTCTTCTACTAAATCCATCATCCAGTTATAGTCTTTGTAAGCTACATAAAGCTCAACCTGAGTAAATTCTGGATTATGAAAACGACTCATTCCTTCGTTTCTAAAGTCTTTAGAAAATTCGTAAACACCATCAAAACCACCAACAATTAATCTTTTAAGGTATAATTCGTTAGCGATTCTTAGATACAAGGGCATATCTAAAGTGTTATGATGTGTCTTAAACGGACGAGCAGATGCCCCACCATAAATAGGCTGTAAAATTGGAGTTTCAACTTCTAAATAACCACTATTGTTTAGAAACTCTCTCATAGAGTTCGTTAGTTTAGTTCGCTTTATAAAAGCTTCTTTAACTTCTGGGTTAACTACTAAATCTACGTATCGCTGTCTATATCTTTTTTCAGGATCTGTAAACGCGTCGTAAACATTCCCTTCATTGTCTGTTTTTGGGAGCGGCAATGGTCGAAGTGTTTTTGTGAGCACGGTAAACTTCTCTACATGAACAGAAATTTCTCCTACTTTAGTTGTAAAAATATATCCTTCAACTCCTATAAAATCACCTATATCAAGCAACTTTTTAAAAACAGTGTTATACATTGTTTTGTCTTCATCCGGACAAATCTCATCTCTATTAAAATAAAGCTGAATTCTTCCTTTGCTATCTTGCAATTCAGCAAAAGCAGCTTTTCCCATTATCCTTCTGCTCATCAATCTTCCTGCAACTTTCACCTTCTTTTGATCGCTAGAATTTTCATCATGACTAGATTTAATGGTAGTGGAATAAGCATCCACTTCAAATAAGTCTGCCGGATAGGGATTAATCCCTAAATCAACTAATTTTTGCAACGATTCTCTCCTTACCAGTTCTTGTTCTGAAAACACTCTACTCATGATTTAAATTTTGCACAAAGATATTAATTAATTAACACGCGATTTTGTACATTGGCCCTCAATAAAAAAATTATTCCAAAACCTTTGATTATTATGAAAATGAACGACTATATCAGTGCTTTCACTGATCACTTATCAGAAGCCTTAGCAATTGGTAAAGCAAGCGAGCTTAAAGCTTGTGATGTCCAAATACAGAATGTACTAATCTGTGGACTAGGCGGATCTGGTATTGGCGGAACAATTCTTAATGATTTAGTAAGTGATAAAGTGGGGGTTCCCGTTAGCGCTTCTAAAGATTATAGTATTCCTCATTTTGTAAATAAAAATACCTTAGTAATCGCATCTTCTTATTCTGGTAATACCGAAGAAACGCTGTTTGCATTAAAGGCATGTCAAGAAAGAGGAGCCCAGATAGCTTGTATTTCTTCAGGAGGTGCCTTACAAAAAATGGCCCAAGAAAACGGATACAACTTAATTACAATTCCTGGTGGTCACCCACCAAGAGCAATGTTTGCATATTCGTTTACTCAATTGTTTTTTATGTTTAATCACTATGGTTTAATTGACAATAGCTTTTTAGCTGACTTCGACAAATCCATTAAATTATTGGATAGTGAAAAAAAAGGTATTCAGGCAGAGGCTAAAGAATTAGCTAAAAAAATGTTCGGAACAACTCCAGTAATTTATACTGCTGCAGGTTTTGAAGGTGTAGGAGTTCGTTTTCGTCAACAGATAAACGAAAATAGTAAAATGCTTTGCTGGCATCATGTCGTTCCCGAAATGAACCACAATGAGCTTTTAGGATGGAGAATAAATACCAACAACTTATCTGTTGTTTACTTTAGAAACAAATGTGATTACTCTAGAAATCAGGTTAGAATTGATATTAATAAAGATGTGATTTCTAAGTTTACTACAAACATTTCTGAGGTTTGGAGTAAGGGTGATTCTAAAATAGAAAATACGCTTTACCATATTAACTTAGGAGATTGGGTTTCTTGGTATCTTTCAGAGATGAACGACGTAGACGCTATCGAAATTGATGTTATTAATTATCTGAAAGGAGCTCTAGCAAAAGTATAAATGGTAAAAGTAGTTTTTCAAGATTTAGGTCATATCGATTACAAGCAAGCTTGGGATTATCAAGAAAAACTATTTGATCAGATAATTGCTATTAAGCGTCAAAATAGAAGAGAGGAAACAAGTCTGGAAACTCAATCGTATTTGCTTTTCTGTGAACACCCTCACGTATACACACTTGGTAAGAGTGGTGACGAAAAAAATCTATTAGTAAATGAAGAGTACTTAAAATCAAGAGGTGCTACTTTCCATAAAATTAATCGTGGTGGAGATATTACTTATCACGGACCTGGCCAGATTGTAGGCTATCCTATTCTCGATTTAGAAAACTTCTTTACCGACATACACAAATACCTAAGGTTTTTAGAAGAGGCTGTTATTCTTACTCTAGCAGAATATGGAATTGAGAGCGGAAGGTCAGACGGAGAAACAGGGGTTTGGCTAGAAAGCGGAACCGAAAATGCCAGAAAAATATGTGCCCTTGGAGTTCGGTCGAGCCGATGGGTTACTATGCATGGATTTGCTTTTAACGTAAACCCTGACTTAGACTATTTCGGAAATATTATTCCTTGTGGAATAGTAGATAAATCTGTGACCTCTATGGAGCAAGAATTAGGAAAAAAAGTCGATATACAAGAAGTAAGAAATAAGCTTAAAGTCCATTTAGCAACTATTTTTGAAATGACTCTTTTGTAATTGGTTTTTCTATCTTTGTAAAGAAATAGTATCTTAAAGCTATTCTATAAAATATGAAAAACCTTTCTATCCTAAATTATATGGGCTATGCTAAAAGTCCAACAATCTCCAACCATACTTACTCTTTTTTAAACTTAAAAAAAAGCCAAAGACGCTTATGTGTTGATAGACCCATTTCTAGAAAATGTACACGAAAATATAACTCGAATAAAGTCCAATAATAATGAAGTTGGCACTTATATAAGTATAGGAACTGGCGAAGACGCATCACTCAAAAAGTATGTGCACTTTAACCATTAATTTAAATGCCCTAAAAAAACAAACTATGAAAAAATTAATTTTGCTCAGCATTCTATTTTCTAACCTTGCTTTTAGTCAGAAAGCTATGTATGAAATATGTCCTATCAAAAACGGACAAGAAGTCCCACGCGCTCAAGTAATCAATAAAGATGGAAAAGAAGTCGAACTAAAAAACTATATAGGAGACAGAACAGTTGTTGTAGTGTTTTATAGGGGGGCGTGGTGTCCGTATTGCACAAGACAGCTATCGGCTTTAAGTCAAATAAAATCAATGTTAGATAGTCTAAGTGTTGAGCTTATCGCTATCTCGGCAGATGATTACACAAAAATCGACAGCTCTTACATAAGAAGTGGTGCTGAAGAATATGTTTTGTTTTCAGACAAAAACGTATCCGCAATAAATGCATTCGGAATCGGATGGAAAGTAGATGACCAATTATACCAAAAATATAAAACCCAATACGGAATGGATGCCGAATGGTGGTCAGGAAGTAAACACCACGTATTGCCTGTGCCAGCAATATTTGTGGTCGAAAAAAGTGTGATTAAGCACCAATACGTGAATCCTAATTATTCCAAAAGACTGTCGCCGAAGGTGTTATTAAGCTTTGTTGAGGGAGAATAAAAATATAAGCATTAAACAAAGATTGGAATTTTAAAACTTAAGTTTGTTGTTGCTCGAAATTCTATTTAAATCAATTGTAAAACAAAAATATGTTTGACGAAATAAACCTCAACAACATTTTATTTTTAGACATAGAAACAGTTCCTGTTGCTAAAGATTTTTCTGAGCTAGACCCTGCTTTTCAAAAGTTGTGGGAAGAGAAAACAGCTTTTCAACGTAAAGAAGAAAAACCTGCACAATACTTCTCTAAAAAAGCTGGAGTAATGGCAGAGTTTGCCAAAATAGTCTGTATATCGGTAGGTTATATTTATCGAAAAGATGATAAGCCAACGTTTCGTTTAAAATCGTTTTATGGTCATAACGAAAAAACCCTTTTGCAAGAATTTAATGATTTGTTAGACGAAAACTTTAAGAGTAAAAATCATTATTTGTGCGCACACAATGGAAAAGAGTTCGACTATCCTTTTTTGTGTCGTCGAATGTTAATCAATGGGGTAAAACTTCCGAAAATCTTACAAATAGCAGGAAAAAAACCATGGGAAATAAAACATTTGGATACTATGGAGCTTTGGAAATTTGGTGACTACAAGCATTATACTTCTATTAAATTACTAGCAGCACTTTTTAATATTCCTACTCCAAAAGATGATATTGATGGCTCTCAAGTTTCAAACGTTTATTGGAAAGAAAATGATTTAGAACGTATAAAAACCTACTGCCAAAAAGATACGCTAACTGTGGCCCAACTGTTTTTAAAATATAAGGGCGAAAATCTTTTGACAGAAGCACAAATTGAGGTTGCATAAATCAATGATTAGAAGTAATTTAATCGTCCAAATTATAGTACTATGAACAAGCCATTATTAGAGTTTAAAAACCTGGTTACAGAATTCAAGACGGAAGGCAATATTTTAAAAGCCGTTAACGATGTAAGCTTTACCCTAAACAAAGGAGAGACAATAGGTATTGTAGGAGAATCTGGCTCTGGGAAGTCAGTAACTTCGCTTTCGTCTATGCGTTTAATTCCTAACCCTCCGGGTAGAATTTCTAATGGTGAGATTGTTTTTCATCAAAAAGATGGCTCTAAAGTAGACTTAGTTCAAATCAGTGAAAAAGAAATGAGGGCTTTTAGAGGAAATGAATTAGCAATGATTTTTCAAGAGCCTATGACATCCTTAAACCCAGTATTTACTTGTGGTGATCAGGTTATGGAAGCAATTATGCTTCATCAGAATATTTCTAAAAAGGGAGCTAAAGAATTAACTATTAGTTTATTTGAAGAAGTACAACTACCAGATCCAGAGCGAATTTTTAGTACGTATCCACACCAAATTTCCGGAGGTCAAAAACAAAGGGTAATGATTGCAATGGCTATGTCGTGCAAGCCATCTATCCTTATTGCTGATGAGCCAACAACGGCTTTAGACGTAACGGTACAGAAAACAATTTTGGAATTAATGAAAAACCTCCAAAAAGAACACGATATGGGTATTTTGTTTATTACTCACGATTTAGGAGTAATTGCAGAGTTAGCGGACAAAGTAATTGTGATGTATAAAGGTAAGATTGTAGAACAAGGAACGGTTTGGGATATTTTCAACGACCCAAAACACCCATATACAAAAGGCTTGCTTGCTTGTAGACCTCCTCTTGACAAAAGATATACTTTCTTGCCTACCGTGTCCGATTTTATGAAAACGGATAAAGACGGAAATAATATTGCTAGCGATGTGTCTGTGGAAGAATTCACAAAAGATTTAGTGGTTTCTAAAGAAGACAGAATAAAGCGAATGGAAGCATTATACAAACAAGAGCCTTTGCTTCAAATCAAAAATCTAAAAACTCATTTCCCCATTAGGAACGGATTTTTTGGTGGAATTTCTGACTATGTAAAAGCAGTAGACGACGTAACATTTGACGTTTACCCAGGCGAAACACTAGGGTTAGTAGGCGAATCAGGCTGTGGGAAAACAACTACTGGACGAACTATTTTGAGGTTAAACGAACCTACAGATGGTCAGATGATATACAAAGGAAAGAACATTGCTGATTTTGACGAAAAGGAATTAAGAGAGTTTAGAAAAGAGGTGCAAATCATTTTTCAAGACCCTTATTCTTCTTTAAATCCTAGAATGACCGTTGGTAACGCTATCATGGAACCAATGCAAGTTCACGGTATTCTTGAAAACGATGAGCTAAGAAAAAAGAGAGTGGAGGAGTTGTTAGAAAGAGTTAGCCTTAGCGCCGACCACTTCAACAGATACCCTCACGAGTTCTCAGGTGGCCAGAGACAAAGAATTGGGATTGCCAGAGCATTAGCGGTAAATCCTAAATTTATTATTTGTGATGAGTCCGTATCAGCTTTAGATGTTTCGGTTCAGGCTCAAGTACTTAACTTGTTAAACGAGCTCAAAGACGAATTTGGACTAACTTATATTTTTATCTCACACGATTTATCTGTTGTAAAATACATGAGCGATAGAATGGTAGTAATGCAAGGGGGGAAAATAGAGGAATTGGGTGAAGCGGACCAAATATATGAAGCTCCTAAAACGGAATATACAAAGCGATTAATCGAAGCTATTCCAGAAGGAAAGAAAGAAAATATTAAAGCAAATTCCTAAAGGAATTAACATTTATAAAAAAATACATGCAATAAGATTAAATTACTAAAGTTATATAAGAAGTACATTTTAGAATTGGTTAATAACAAACTTTAAAATGAACAGCTCATTATTTCAAATAAGTTTTAAGTTAAGAAAAAAGGTAGGGTTAACGCTCTACCTTTTTTTATCAATCTACATCTGTCAGCCAAATACACACTCCTGTCAGATACTTATCTAACTCATCGAATAAAGCTTTTTTAAGGTAATAAATCGACTTACATTTATACTATGAAACAATTCTTTGTTTCATGACACTTGTTAAGGTTAAGGTAGAAGATAGGATGAAAATTCTATCTTCTTTTTTTATAATATCATTTCTGGAATATCTCCCTCTATTATTAAACTCCCTAATGTAGCCTCTTCTATTTCTTGAACACTAACTCCGGGAGCTCGTTCTAAAAGCCTAAAGCCTTTGTTTGTAACAATTTCTAAAACGGCAAGATTTGTGACTACTTTTTTTACGCATGCAACCCCTGTAAGCGGAAGACTGCAGTTTTTTAAGAGCTTACTTTGCCCAGCCTTATTGGTGTGCATCATTGCTACAATAATATTATCGGCTGATGCTACTAAGTCCATTGCCCCACCCATTCCTTTAACCATCTTTCCTGGTATTTTCCAGTTAGCTATGTCACCATTTTCGGAAACCTCCATCGCCCCTAAAACAGTAAGCTGCACATGTTTACCTCTAATCATAGAAAAGCTTGTAGCTGAATCGAAGTAAACCGCTCCATCTAAATGTGTAATGGTTTGCTTGCCTGCGTTAATTAAATCTGCATCCTGTTCTCCTTCAAAAGGGAAAGGCCCCATTCCTAAAATTCCGTTTTCCGACTGAAACTCTACGTTTATAGATGAAGGAACATAGTTTGCAACCAATGTCGGTATGCCGATTCCTAAATTTACATAGGTTCCGTCTGTAAGTTCTTGAGCGATACGCTTAGCAATTCCTATTTTATCTAATGCCATCTTATTTTTTTCTAACAGTTAGTTGCTCTATTCTTTTTTCGTAATTTTTACCTTGAACAATACGCTGAACAAATATTCCTGGGGTATGTATTTCATTAGGATCTAATTCTCCTACCGGCACTAAGTGCTCTACTTCAGCAATCGTTATTTTACCAGCCATAGCCATCATAGGGTTAAAGTTTTTAGCAGTTCCCTTGTAAATCAAATTACCTGCAGCATCTCCTTTCCAAGCTTTCACAAAGGCAAAGTCAGCATATAAAGCTGTTTCTAAAATATGTGGTTTACCATCAAACACTCTCATTTCTTTTCCCAATGCTATTTCTGTTCCATATCCTGCAGGAGTAAAAAATGCTGGAATTCCTGCCCCTCCTGCTCTACATCTTTCTGCTAAAGAGCCCTGGGGAATAAGATCTACTTCTAGCTCTCCGCTTAACATTTGTCTTTCGAACTCAGCGTTTTCTCCAACATAAGAAGAAATCATTTTTTTAATCTGCTTTTTTTGCAGCAAAAGTCCAAGTCCAAAGTCATCTACTCCAGCGTTATTAGAGATACAAGTAATGTTTTTAATGCCTATTTCTACTAATGCTTGAATACAGTTTTCCGGAATACCACAAAGGCCAAAGCCTCCTAGCATGAAAGTCATTCCGTCTTTGACGCCTTCAATGGCAGCTTCTATAGAGTCTACTTTTTTATTTATCATAGCTTATTAAAATTCTTCTTCAGTGAAGTTTTCGTTACCTAATTTATTGGCTTGGCAATCGAGTAATAAATCAACCGCAGGCGGAATAACAAACTCTTGAGGATAAATCCCTAGCTCCAACGAATCGTTATATACTTTTTGCATATACTCTGCCCATACAGGTAGGGCCATATTGGCGCCTTGTCCGTAATAAGTAGTCCTAAAGTGTGCCGATCTATCTTCGTTACCCGACCATACTCCAGTAACTAATTGAGGAGTAATTCCCATAAACCAACCATCCGAATTGTTTTGAGTAGTTCCTGTTTTCCCTCCTATGTTATTTTCAAACTTATATTTTCTTCTTAATCGAACCCCCGTCCCCATAGTTATATCAGCTGCAGGGTTATAAACTCCATCAACAACTCCTTGCAACATTCTTACCATGATATCAGCAGTTTGCTTACTCATAGCTTCATTTACTTTAGGTTGAAATTCTTGAATAATAACCCCATTTTTATCTTCTATACGAGTAATTAAAACAGGTTCAGTCCAAAGTCCTTTGTTTACGAATGTCGAATAAGCGCCAACCATTTCGTAAACCGATAAATCGAAGGTACCTAAGCAAATAGAAGGCACCGGCTGAAGGTCATTAGTAATCCCCATCTTTCTTGCTAAGTCGAGCACCGCATGAGGGCCAAACTGTTTCATAATATAAGCGGTAATCGTGTTAATAGAATTAGCTAAACCAAATTTCATACTCAAAAGCATTCCCTCGTACTTTGAATCAGAATTTTTTGGCACCCAATCTTGAGATAGTCCCCATTGTTGTTTTTCGAATACTACAGGAACATTTGGCACTTCATCACACGGAAAAAGGCCTTCTTGCATTGCTAAAGCATATAAAAATGGCTTGAAAGTAGACCCTACTTGTCGCTTACCAACTTTAACATGGTCGTATTTAAAATGCTTGTAGTTTATTCCTCCAACATAAGCCTTAACCAGCCCGCTTGTTGGGTCCATACTCATCATTCCTGAACGAATGAAAAACTTATAATATTTAATCGAATCCCTAGGCGACATGGTCGTGTCTATTTCTCCTTGCCATGAAAAAACAGACATGGGTACTTTTATATTAAATATCTTTTTAATCTCTTTTTTTGATTTGCCAGCACTTTTTAAACGCCTGTATCTTTCAGACCTTCGCATCGCCTGATCAATAATGGAGTTAATCTGGTCTTTACTAAAGTCCTTTGGAAAAGGTGCATTAGTATAGCCTTTCCAATGCTCATCAAAAACTTCTTGTAACTCTGCAAGGTGTGATTTTACTGCTTCTTCGGCATGGGTTTGCATTCTTGAATTAATACCAGTATAAATCTTAAGTCCATCGGTATATAAATTGTAATTTTTTCCATCTGCCTTCTTGTTTTCCTTGCACCACTTTTTCAATTCACCCCTTAGGTGCTCTCGAAAATATGGAGCTAATCCTTCATTATGATCTGCTTTTTTGAAATCAAGAATAATAGGTAGTTTTTTTAATGAGTCAGACCGTTCTTTAGTAAGAAACTCATATTTAGACATTTGATCT
>Ga0233426_10004066_pt1 | contig 11123 bp, 14 predicted proteins | sample SI_118_April2016_6_FD_179875 | JGI IMG/M metagenome (GOLD analysis project Ga0233426, IMG submission 179875) | Seawater microbial communities from Saanich Inlet, British Columbia, Canada - SI_118_April2016_10_MG | ecosystem: Environmental > Aquatic > Marine > Inlet | place: Canada: British... | reverse complement strand
GCGAGTCAAACTATATCAGAGCCAGCGAAGTTGCTGAGAAGCGCAATAAAGGGCGATGCAGGGGCTTTGGAGTTGCTGGAGAATATTCTTGGCAGGATGATTTTAGAGCATGCTAATTTCAAAGATTGGAAAATCGAGACGGATGGCGTTGATTTAGCGAAAATCGCCCTTGATGATTATGTCAGTGATGAGGTTTATGGCACTAATGAGCGCGCAAAGATCTGCGGTGTTAAGCCTCCTAATTATTTAAAAAGTTGGGAATCTAAAGTTTATTACGTTCAAAGAGAGATTATCAGGAAATGGATGTCTGAATTAATCCGCTAGCTTTTCTTCAAGATCGCGACGATGACTGTATAGCGCGCCGTCTACGACGATGAAGTTTTTATTAATCCATTGCGTGACCTGCGGGCGGCTTATACTTTTGCCGTCTTCTTTTTTTTGAGCTCGAGCAAAGGCGGCCTGATTGCCGCCAAAAAACTCATTAATATACTCTTGCAGTGTGTAAATTTTATTATTATTCATTGATTCTATTCCTCTTTTAAGCTGATAAGTTTTTACAATTCAAGATAATTAGCTGTTGACCGCGCTGCGGTTATAATCTCTAATGTACCTCTCTGCTGAACAAGCAGCTTAGAAATATTTATTGCTCAACTGAACTGCTGAACAAGCAGCTTATTAAGCCCCTCACGGGGCTTTTCTTTATACCAATAAGAATTCATCTAGACTATCGTTAACACTCACAGCTGTGTAGTCGCACTCTTTTCTTGCCCATCTTTTTGCATTGCTAACAGTCACATTGAATGCATTAACTAAATTGATATCACGATCAGCGTTAATCGATTCATCTGTCGAAGTGTGTGCAACAGAAACAACATCTCCGCTTTTTAAATTTCTGCTTGTAGTCGCAACAAGCTCACCGTTTCTAGTTAAGTAGCTCATCTCTATATCTCCTTGATTAGTTTAATTTAACAAATACTTTTTCACGCAACATAAAGTTGAATTTTCGAGTGAAGCTTTTAACTTTCTCGCCAGTTTCTTTGTTAATGTAGCGTGTATTTTTTTTACCGATCTCTACAATTTCAATCTCAAATCCATGATTTGTATTCACAAGAATATCGCCACTTTTTAGCTCATCAACTGATTTAATCGTTTGAGTTTCCATTGCATCTTCTCCTTAACTGCAGTCAGGTCATTCCCGATTGCTTAAACATATAGTATCAATCAATCAGGCAGTAGTAAAGTGTTTCGCTATACCTTTTACAATTGAGTTTATTAAAGGTTGACAGGGGTAACGAATAAGACTAGTTTTTGCTTAACTGCACAAGTTCCCTACAGTGCAAAGACAATAAAACCCATCAGGTCGCTATTTAGCGGCCTTTTTTGTGTCTGGAATTTATGATTTATTTAAAAAACGATATGGTAACGCCCGCAAATAGCTGGGGATTGCTGCTTGGTCTTGTTGTTATTGATCAAGTGCTTGATAAGTATAATCTCAATTGCGGTATTACCTCCCTGAACGATTCGAAGCACTCTAAAACGTCACTGCATTATGCAGATAACGCAGCAGATATACGCACAAAGGACTGGCCTGCGCGCATTGATAAGGCGGATGTTGTTAAAGAAATGAAGTCTCGCTTAAATCATCATTACGATATTATTTTAGAGTCGAATCATATACACATTGAATACCAACCCAGAGGTTCGTCATGATCGATCAACTAGAACAGTTCTTTACAAACCTCCCGGCGTGGCTGGTAGCTGCCACAGCTTTAGTGACTTCTCTTAGCGCGATTACCGCAGTCACTCCTACAAAATCTGATGATAAAATCATTAACAGTATTTTAAAGATATTGAATATTTTATCGTTAAATGTGGGGGCTAATAAAAATGCAGACGATAAATAAAACCCCCTCCCAAAAGCTTATGGCGGCCCTAGTGGTCGTTTTTTTTTGCTTAGGCGGTTGTCAGTTAATTAAGCCAGTCGAGACCAGCAATCATGTCTGCGAATCAACAACAGGCCACGCTAAATCTTATTGTTATTCACGAACAAATCTTAATGATGCAATCAAAGCGGCAAATCTATCCAGAGCTGACGGCTCACTATCAGAAAGCTCACACGACCAATTTCTAAAACAGGCGCGATTTGTTGATGCTTTGTTAGATATTGCGTTTAGTGATATGCGGTCAGGTGGCAACCCTGAACAGCCTCTATTAGCTGCGAAAAATCTTTTATTGGAGATTCGGTGATGGAAAAGGAACTGGTTAAACTGGGTTTGAATGTGCTGAATCTTATTATTGTTAAAGCAGCTAGCAATCCGAAGCGCCGCGCAATTATTGCCGACAAGCTTGAGTCGGGACGACCTTTGACGATAGAGGATTTAGGTTTTCTTAGTGACGAAACTGATGCGCTTTTAGACGCAGGGGAGAGAATGTAAAATGCTCACCAGTGTTGTTAAGTGGCTAATTGAGGACTGGAAGGCCCATAAATCTCCTTACGTCTGGATTTTTTTAACGCTTGTTTTAAGTGTTAGCTTTACAAAGCTATATTCAACGCCCGCTCATGAATTTCATGCAGCTAATGAGCGATTAGGTCGTATCGAAGAGAAGCTTCAGCAAAAAGAAGTCGATAAAATTAAGGATGATATTTTACGACTTGAGTGGGATGACGCTCATGGTGAGGAGTTAAATGAGTATGAAGTTGAGCGTTTACGTAAATTAAAAATAAAACTGCCCGACGAGGAGCGCTACCTCGAAGATATAAGAAAGCTGAATACTGAGGGAAACGCATCTTCAGTGCTGAGCAGATTGACTGCATTCTCATAGCTGAACATGAAGATGTTTTAGATTGTTATTAACCAAGAGCCTAGCGGCTCTTTTTTTATGTCCAAAATAAAAGAGATGACTAATGATTAAGTTGTTTATATCACTTCTACTGACATTGTCGGTTAGTTCGTTAGCTGTTGTTAACGCGCCCAGTTTAACTGTAACCAGCGTTGAATATATTTTATGCAACGATGGAAACTACTGGACTATCGCTTGCCCTGCTGCCATTGGCGAGCCGGGCGGCCCACCTATGGCTGATGCGATTACTGGGTGGACGAATGTAACGACAGCGTTAGATGCGACTGGCTCAGGCACTAGAATAGATGTTGGCGGCGGCAACAATGACCACGCTGATTTATCTACATTAGATCCGGGAACGTTCACGCCGGGTACGGTAGTCAATTTATTCCATCGCGCCAACCCTTACACCTCAAAGCTTGCTTTTGTTACCGATGGCACCGAAGCCGATCCAATCATTATAAATGGCGTGACGGATGCGAATGGTAATCGCCCTGAAATTGATTGTGATGGCGCGACAACTGTGCAGTCACAAGACTGGAGTATCTACCTTGACGATCTAGGCTGCTGGACGCTGGCTTATAGTCGAGATGGTGGCACATATAACGATAAAACTGAGTGGTATACCTTTCAGAATTTAGAGATGTATGGAGCGAACAGCTCTAACACATACGATGGTGGGCTTCCGTATACACAGGGCACCTCAACTATTCGCCTGCAAGACGCGGCACACATAGTATTTCAAGGTAATATTTTTACTGATAATGATAACGGTTTATTTGTCAGCTCTGCGAATGTTGCGGAGCATATTCAAATTCGTGGAAACTATTTTAATAACAATGGTGTTGTAGGTTCCTTCCTTGAGCACGGTTTATACCTGCAAGCTGTATCGACTGACCCTGTGAATTGGCCAAATGTGGTCGAAGGAAATTACTTTGGCCCATTAAGGTCTGGCGCACTAGGCTTGAGCGGCGTTAAGCAGCGAGGCACAGATTTACATATTCGCTATAATACGATTGTTTGTTTTCAGCGCTGTATCGATATAGTTGAAGCGCAAGATGAGTTGCCTGATTGGATTTACACGAACTTCACTGCACAGCAAATTATTGATCGCTATCGCACAAGCTATATTTACGGCAATCAAATAATTATAGATACACCCTCTGGTTATTTTTCTACCTACCCAATCCATGTCGGGATGGATACGGGTCAAGTATTTCCGAATGATGATCAGGTGTTTGATGCTAATGCAGGTTCAGCTGTAGGTAATCCAATGGCTCGCGGTTATCAGTCGCCGGTCTATTTTTACCATAATTCGTTTTACATTGATGTTGGCACGGAATGGCGGCAAGCACTGTTTGATTTGGATGCTGGTAGCTCCGGCGCTTCCACTTACATAGGTTCGGCGGTTGCTTCTAATAATGTCTGGCAGGTCGTCGGTGATGTAAGCGCAACTAACCATTTAATCTATTTGCAACAAACCGGCAACCTCACCTTATCGGGTGGAAACTTATTAAGCATGACCAACATGGCAGCAGGCTCTCCTTTTGAGGGGGTCGACCAGAACGATGACCCCGATATAACAATCACGGGGGCAGCCACTGTTACTACTGACCCGCTGTTTACTGATGTATCTAACGCTAATATTGAGTTCTGGAACCTAACGCCTCAAGTGGGTTCGCCTGCTATCGGTGCGGCTGGCGCTTTACCTGCCGGTGTCCCTTCGGTATTACTCAAGCCTGTTCCAGCTCATCAAGGTGGCGGCGCATCAACTCGCAGCACAACCAACGACCTCGGAGCGTTTGAGTAATGGCTCAAGATTTATTTGATGGTGTAACGCTTAACCCTTCATGGGCTGCGGTTAATGGCATTGCGTTATTTACACAAGACGGCTCAGGTAATGCCGTGGGTGCTGATAGTGGTGCAGCGGCAGGTGGCCGTTATGCGGGAACGTCAGCAGATGACAAAGTAAAATTATGGGTCAATGCGAGTCAAGGCTGGGATGGTAGTAACTTTGTTAATGCAAACTTACGCGCCTCAGCATCGACAACGGGTTATGAAGCAAGGCCTATCGCTAACGCTACAACGATCACTCAGTTTGATATGCGTCGAGATGGCGCATGGATTGCGGGGCTAGCACTCCCAAACGCTATTACTCATGCGCCCGGTATAGAGATCACGTTTGAGATTTTAGCTGACACTCCAACGGCAGGCACGGATCGACTACAGGTCACAATCACTAACGGTACGGATACTGAAGTTGTTACGCATGACGATGCCACACCGCTAGCGGCGGGCGATGCCGGTTTCACAATGACGGATGACGGCGTTCTCTTAGCTTCTTTTTCTACTACTGACACGTTAGTCACTCCAATCTCTATTACAAATGTGGCCCCTTCAGCTTCTGAGCAGTCGGGTACGGAACTAACGCTTACACTCAGTGATGCGGATAACGCCGCAGGTAAAACAGCGAGCATTCCGGCCGGTGCGGTTACTGTTACTTCACAAACGCTAACATCTGCCGTGCTGGATATGCCTGATCCGTTGACATTTGGCGATCAATCGCTGAATTTTAATGCCGCGACAGTGTTGACAATTGATGACGCCGGTAAGACGGGCGCAACGTCGATTACAGTAGAGCCAACAACAGGCTATGACTTTGCACAAATCACGGCGCTCACTGGTATTTATGCCAGCGTGACCGGATTATCGGTAGGCGACTATGCCTATGGTCACTTCCTTACAGGTAATGGCACAGCGAACCTAGCAGAGGGTTTATTCACTAATGCCGCAGCGGCAACGTATGAGATCTATTTTTACGATGGTAACTGGGGTACATCGGGCGTTATCACTTTGGACGCACCGACAGCGCCAACGGTTGCGCCCACTATCACGCCGACAGCAGGCGTTACGATCAGTCAGGTTCAAGGGGCGGCTTATTCAGACCCAGCGTGGATATGGGCTGATGATGTTGTAAGTGGCCAAAGCGTTAGCTGGTCAGGTGACACGGTACTCATTAACACCCCCGGCGTTTACACCAGAACAGCGGCAGCAACAAACGCAATAGACACCACTACGACTGATTACACGATCACTATTACCGCAGCATCCGCCACAGTTGCTCCAACCATCACGCCGACTTCTGGTGTGACTATCGATATTGAAGAAGGCTCCTCTTACTCCGATCCGGCATGGACGTGGGCTGATGATCTAGTCAGCAATCAAGCGGTGACATGGAGCGGTGATACGGTTGATATTAATACTCCAGCTGTTTATGTCAGAACGGCTACTGCGATTAATAATATTGACACAACTACTCTCGATTACACGATTACAGTGACAGAGACATCTACAGTCAATATCGCTCCAGTCATTAACCCAACAGCGGGTGATGTTATGCGAGTCATTATTGGCTCGGCGTACATAGATCCAACATGGACATGGAGTGACAACGTAGTATCAGGGCAGGCAGTGACATGGGCAGGGGATGCGGTCGACGTTAATACACTGGGCAGCTATACCCGCACAGCCTCGGGCACTAACTCTATCGGCACAACAGGCAGAGACTTAACGATCAATGTTATTAATCAACCCAGCGGCTCAGGTAGCGGCTCAGTCATTGGAACACTATAGGTAATTATCATGACAGCAACAGTACTCGTCGCAGCAACAAATGCAGCGGACACATCATCAACCGGCACTATTGCAGACGGCCTATCAGAAACGTTTTACGCTTTTGGCTTACAAGGCGGTGAGCGGATCTTACTAGAGGCACCTGATAATTCAGGCGTCTATAGGCAGGTTCGTTATTTGGATGGCGCTGGCAAAATGCGAGAAGCAGCATTAGAGCCGGGCAGGACAATCCTCAAGGTAAATGGCCCTATAGATTGGCGTATTAACAAGCCCGCCACAATGGCAAGTGTTGAAGTAGGTCGTTACACATAGTATGGAGAAACTTACTCCCAAACAGGCTTTATTCTGCAAAGAGTACCTCGTTGATCTTAATGCTACACAAGCCGCTAAACGTGCGGGTTACAGCGAAGACACGGCGCAACAGATAGGCTCTGAGAACCTGTCGAAACCTGTTATAGCTGAGCGTATACAAAAAGGGATGGATGCAAGGGCTATAGCTGTCGGCATAGACGCTGACATGGTCTTAGCGGAGCTTTGTAAGCTTGGCACATATAACGTGCAGGATTTTATAGTTGAAGGCACAGACGGTCTGAGGGCGATCAGTGACCTTGACCGAGATCACGCTGCTGCAATCACTGAGATAACGACTCGTAGAATTGCAGGAAAAGATGGCGATGACGACACGGTTATCGAGACAAAAGTGAAGCTAGCAGATAAGGGTCAGAACTTAGAGCGCATAGGTAGGCATCTTAAAATGTTTACTGATCGAATAGAGCACGATGGATTGCCAAAGGTGATCATTCGCTCGTACACAAACAAAGAAGCTTGATGCAGTCTTTATATGAGTTTGAGATAGCGCCTGATTACCCCGTTTTAAATGCTTATGTTGAATGCAGGGATCGAGTCTCAATCATTCGAGGCCCGCTAGGTAGTGGTAAGACAGTTGGCTCATGCCAGCGACTACTTAAGCAAATGGGTGAGCAGGCACCTAACCCTGAGAATGTCAGGCTGACTCGATGGATAGCGGTAAGGAATACCTACGGCGATCTGATGGGTACAACCATTAAGGATTTTATGGAGGTCTTTGAAGGCCTTGGCGTATTGAAAAAAGGGGGCGCAGAACCTCCTAACTTCACTGCAAATTATGAAGATGATCAAGGGGTAGAGATCTATTCCGAGGTTATCTTTTTGGCGCTGGATCGCCCCGAATCAGTCAAGCGTTTGCGAGGGTATCAATGCACCGGCTTCTGGTTGAACGAAACCAAGGAGCTATCTAAAGCTGTTGTTGATATGGCTGACTTGCGTCACGGTCGTTACCCAAGCATAGCAGCGGGTGGGGTTACTCCAACATGGCATGGGATGTTCGGCGATACAAACAGCCCAGATGAAGATCATTATCTTTATGAGTTGGCCGAAGAGACAAAGCCTAAAGACTGGACTTTCTTTAATCAGCCCGGCGGACTTATCCGAGTTGGTAGTAAGTTTGAGATTAATCCTTTAGCTGAGAATATAGAGAACCTTCCAGAGGGTTATTACATTCGAGGAATGGAAGGCAAAAAAGAGGATTGGATTAAGGTTAACTTAGCGAACGAATACGGGTTCGTTCTTGACGGCAAGCCTGTCCATCCGCAGTACAACGATTCAATCCATTGCGCAGAAGATAACATCAAGCCAGTCAAGGGTTTGGATATCATCATGGGGCTGGATTTTGGCAGGACACCAGCCGCAGCTTTTTGGCAGAAGTTGCCGATTGGTCGCTGGGTTTGCTTTGATGAATACACCAGTAATGATATGAGTGCTGCCACATTCGCGCCGGAGCTGAAGCGCTACATTGACGCAAACTACAGCGGTTATAAGTTTAAGAACTGGGGTGATCCTGCTGGTGATAGAGCGGGTGAGGCCACAGATGATACGCCATACAAGATACTAGCTGATCATGGCATCAAGGCTAGACCAACAAAAACTAACGCTCCATTAATCAGACGCTCAGCACTAGCTAACCCCATGCTTCGTAATTGCATGGATGGTAAGCCTGCATTCTTGCTTTCACCTAAGTGCAAGATGATCAGAAAAGGCTTAATGGGTGGCTTCTGCTACAAGCGAGTGCAGGTATCAGGCGAGCGCTACAAGGATGAGCCAGACAAGAATATATTCTCTCACCCAGTCGAGGCGGCTGAGTACGCGCTTCAGGGCGAGGGTGAGGGAAGGATAGAGAAGATAGGTGGTAAAGATCGAAAACCTAAACGGTATAGGCCAAGTAGAGTCCAATGACATTAGATGAGATATTAAACAACCTGCATCAATCAGTTGTTCTTGAGAGCAACACAGGTGATAGCGAATCCAGCGATCAGCGCGAGAGGAATTACCGTGCGTATTATATGGAGCCGCTAGATTCTGATGTAGCAACGGATGAAGATGGTGAAGAGATTAAGAGCAATCTTAGTGACTTTATCAGCTCCGATGTTTTTGATGTGGTTGAGGATACTAAGGCGGCGCTCAGTGAGACGTTTGCTCCTCATCGTAATGTGATTAGATTTAAATCAACAGGCCCAGAAGATGTGGACTCTGTCGAGCTGGCCAACCAGTACACGCGTCGAATCTTTTGGGATGACAATAACGGTTATGACTTTATACGTGACTCAGCTCATGACGGCTGCATCACTAAGAACGCAATTGCCAAAGTGTATTGGAAAGAGCTGGAAGAATCTGAAGAGATTCCTGTGGATGGCATGAACCCTGAACAGGTGCTTATGTTGTTGTCGCAGGAAAACATGGAGCCGGGTGAAGGTTTTGATGTTGAAACTGTAGAGGTGCAAGGGACGATAATCGAAGTCTTTACTGGCTCAATTATCGCAACTAAAGATGTATCGGTTCCTTGTTTGGAGTTGGTACCGCCAGAGAGCTTTTTTGCAGATCACAACCAGAAAACAACGCGAGAATTCCTTGTCGCACAAGACCGAGTAGCGACCACATTCGACGAGCTGAAATCATTAGGTGCAACAGATGGCCAGATCGATCAGCTGAACCCTGACACGTCTACCGATATGCGTGACGTTGAGGATATAGCGCGCCATGAGAATGACTCAACATACCAGTTTTATCAGAATCAAACAGTTACAGACGGGCAGGATGAGGCTTGGCTATATAACGGCCACTTCTTTGCTGACATCGACGGCACTGGTGCTCGAGCATGGTACATAAAGTATTGCGGTAAGCTCATTATTGGTAACGACGAGGCTTATGATGAATACGGTGATATGTCTATCAGTGAAGCAATCCAGAACGGCATCATTAGACCACTGAAGCGAATGCCTTATCACACTTGGACGCCGTACCCGTTAAGCCATCGCTGGTCAGGCATGGCAGTTGCTGATCCTGTGTATGTTGTGCAAGAGATCAGAACTAAAATGCAACGCTCCATTATTGACTACATGGCGCGCACGAACAATCCGAGGCTGCAAGGTGATTCTGAAAATATCGAGAACTTTAATGAATTTATTGAAAATAAAATAGGCGGCTTCGTTGATCTTGAAGATCCTAGTCAGCCCGTTACAGCTATAGATCAACCTCAAATGTCACCGCTAGTATTTCAGACGTTAGAGATGGTGACTCAAGAGCGTGACGAGCGAGTACCGGTCACTAGAACCGCAGCAGGTAGAAATCAAGACGTTATTTCCAATCAGAACGCCGAGAATATGGTTGATAAAATGGCCTCTCGCGGCGAGCGCCGAATGGCTATGATTGCTCGCAACTATGCTGAGTTTTTAAAAGGAATCCTTAAAGATCTTTATTTAACTGGTGTTGAATACGACGAAAAGCCGGTTAAATTAGAAGTGAACGGGGAGCCTCAAGAGGTTATCCCTCGTCAAATGCCTAAGCATGCGCAGATGGAAATATCGGTTGCATTAACGCCGGGCGAAGCTCATGCCGAAGCGCAGAGACTGTTAGGTATTCATCAACAGATGCTGGCCGATCCTGTGTTAAGTGAAATGTATCTACCTAAGAACCGACATGCACTTATGTCAGAGGTGGGTGAGTTAATGGATCGTAAGGATTTCTCGCGCTTCATAACCAACCCTAGCGATCCTGAGTATCAACAAATGCAGCAAGCTAGACAGCAAGCGGAAGCGGATCAGCAGAAGCAGATGGTTCAAGAGCAGCAAGCATTCCAAGCTCATATCGTGCAAATGCAGGGCCAGATAGCAGTGCAAATTGAGAATATGAAGGCTGAGCAAGACAAGCGTGACACTGAGCTGAAAACCTTTATCGAAGGTAATAAGCTTTTACTTAAAGATAGGGAGGTGGCTGTTAAAGAAGCGACAGCGACAGTGGCGGCGGATGCTCAGCGCGTAGAGACTGAGGCTCAAGGACTTGAGAATGCGGCTGTAAACTCTGGCTTGATAGATCTAGCTAATGGGTAAGCTTGCTAAGATTTTAGGTAAGATCGATGACGCTCTAGATATGCGCCACGCTGCACGGATGGAGCGTGCTAAAGAGATGGGTTTTGATACCTCTCAGACTTATTATCATGGTACCAAAGAGGATATAAAAGGCTTCAAAGGGACTACATTTTTAACTGACAATCCTGAGTTAGCGAAAACCTATAGCGGGAAGTCTGGGTCTGTGTATCCGGTGCATATAAAGCAGGA
>Ga0233426_10004063_pt1 | contig 11128 bp, 11 predicted proteins | sample SI_118_April2016_6_FD_179875 | JGI IMG/M metagenome (GOLD analysis project Ga0233426, IMG submission 179875) | Seawater microbial communities from Saanich Inlet, British Columbia, Canada - SI_118_April2016_10_MG | ecosystem: Environmental > Aquatic > Marine > Inlet | place: Canada: British... | reverse complement strand
TACTTTGATCGAACAACAATTTAGTCCTGAACATATTCAAGAACAAGGTTGGCGCTTAATCCCCGCACCACAATTACCTCAAGGTAGCTGTCAAATTGAAAACAGCACATCTAATATTGATCTCTCGATTAAATCTCGCATAAAGGAAGTATTGGAATCGTTTTTGCAAGAAGCACTACATCAGTAAAATAGACTAAAAGCGTCAAAAAATTACTAATGATAGATGTACAAGAACTTAACCAGCGACTAGATAACTGCAAAAAATTTATTCATCCACATAAAGTTTCAGTGGCGGGTCGACTAGTCCGTGTTGTTGGTTTAACGCTCGAAGCTGTAGGGGTTAAAGCTGCCGTTGGCAGTCAATGTTTAGTAGAAACAGCGCAAGGTGATTTAATCGCTGAAATTGTTGGTTTTGCAAATGACATTACTTATTTAATGCCAGAGCAAAGTTTGCAAGGTGTCTTACCTGGAGCACGAGTGGTACCACTTTCTAAAAAAACAAGATTACCTTTGTCGATGGATTTACTCGGTCGAGTCATTGACGGTGTCGGAAAACCACTTGATGGTAAAGGGCCTATCAAAAGAGCCGAAAATTACCAACACAATAGCGCACCCATTAATCCACTCTCTCGCCGAGCAATTAACGAACCTTTAGATGTTGGCGTTAGAGCTATCAATAGTTTTATTACAGTTGGCCAGGGCCAACGGATGGGACTATTTGCTGGTTCAGGGGTCGGAAAAAGTGTTTTACTCGGTATGATGACACGTGGAACAACTGCTGATGTTATTGTGGTTGGTCTTGTAGGGGAACGTGGACGAGAAGTTAAAGAATTTATTGAAGAAATTTTAGGTGAAGAGGGAAGAGCCCGATCTGTTGTTGTTGCTGCACCGGCTGATAATTCACCATTAATGCGTTTAAAAGGTTGTGAAACAGCGGTTCAAATCAGTGAATATTTTCGTGACCAAGGGTTAAATGTTTTATTGCTCGTTGATTCAATTACTCGGTATGCTCAAGCACAACGTGAAATAGCCCTAGCGGTTGGCGAGCCTCCCGCTACAAAAGGTTATCCACCTTCGGTCTTTTCAAAATTGCCGCAGCTTGTTGAACGAGCTGGTAATGGTGGTGACGGGCAAGGTGCGATTACCGCTTTTTTTACCGTACTTACCGAAGGAGATGATTTACAAGATCCCATTGCCGACGCTGCTCGAGCTATTTTAGATGGCCATATTGTCTTATCGCGTGAACTCGCTGATTCAGGGCATTATCCTGCTGTTGATATTGAAGCTTCCATTAGTCGTGTAATGCCCATGGTGACCAGTGCTGAACATCAAGAGTTAGCGCAGCAACTTAAACAAGTTTATTCACTTTATCAACAAAACAAAGATTTGATTGCAATAGGCGCCTATAGCAAAGGCAGTGATCCACGCATTGATCAAGCAATACAATTGCTGCCCGTTATACGTTTTTTCTTACGGCAGAAAATGACGGATGTGATCCCGTATGATCAAAGTTTAAGTCAATTACAAGAAATATTTTCAGCCGCACAAGCACATGCGAACAATCAGCAAATGCCAAACCAATAAATCAATAAAGTTGATGAATTTTTTGGTTGTTAACTGAGTAAAGAGGTCAAGTTAATTATGTCAATGAAACAGTTAGATACCTTGTATAAATATGAAAATGATAGAGAGAAAAAAGCGGCTCAACAATTACAAATGGCCGAGCATGATTATCAAGACAACCTTATGCGTTTACAAAGTGTAGGTGATTATCGCCTGGAATATATGAAACGATTAAACCAACGCTCTATGGAAGGAATAGACAGTGCGACATTTAGACATTTTCACGCTTTTGTTGCCAAGCTAGATAATGCCGCCGAACAAGTAGAAATTGCAATAAAACAAGCAAAATCTTTGGTGGAACAAAGAAAAGCACAATGGTTAAGTCAAAGACAAAAAGTACAAGCGGTTGAGCATTTAAGAGCGAAAAAATTAAAAGTTATGCAAGTTAAAGCGGATAAACAAGAGCAAAAGATGTTTGACGAAATAGCGACGCAACAATTTATCAGACGGCATGCTTAATACATTTTAACTAAACTGGAACGAGTTTTGCTTTGAACAATGAGTACAGACAAAAATTAAATAATTTTCATCGATAACTTTTCAAAGGTTGATTTATGTCACAGGTTAATATGTTAGCAATCGATTTGGCTAAAAGCGTTGATTCACAAGCTACTTCAACGAAAAACTCAAATAGTGACGATGCCCCAATATCGCTATTTTCTGATGTGATGGCTAAACATCAAGATACAGAAAGCGGCAATGATTCGCAGCAAAGTGGCAAGGTTAATCATGAAAAATCGACAAACGAAAATTCTTCAAACGAGAAAAGTTCTACCAATATCGCAGATGCTGATCAAAAAATTGTAAAAGATAATAATTCGGCTGATGAAAGTGAGAGTGCAGGCAATTCAGACATTGAAACATCTCAAACGGAATCTCAAAAAGGTGATGTTGAAAATAAAAATGCAGTACTAATAGCTGAAAAAAGTGATGGCGTTCAATCAAAAAATAGCGACGATATAGCTAAAAAATTACTATCATTCATCTTAGCTTCAGACGAAGTATCAGTAGAGCATATAAATGCTAAAACAAAAGGTGAAGGTAAGACGAATATTGACGGTGAAAAGGTTATTGGGATAAATACCAATGTTATTGATAGCGCAAATAGATCTCATGAAAAAGCAGGTAAAAGCTCTCATGAATTAGAAAACACCACTAATAAAGTCATCGATAAAACAGTTTCTGCAGAATCAAATAGTGCTAAAGGTGAAAAAAATAACGTAACGGACGAATTAAAAATCCCACTCAACAAAGTTAATCAGCAAATCACTGAAGGTGGAGAGAGTTCTAAAGAGGCTCACTTAACATTATCAACAACAGCTAAGTCGGTTAAAGAGGCTATTTTTGTTAATAATTCTCTTGGAGCCGACGCTAATGAAACTAAAGTGGATGCAGGGGGAAAAACTACCTCGACAGACTCTCTAGTTTCAGGAGCAATAAATGCGTTAAATAGTGTTGATGGATCTATTGATGAAAGTGTCAGTAATGAAATGGGGTCTGAGACAGTTGAAAACAAAAACTCATTACTTGAAAAATTAGCGCAAGAAAATAAACAATCGATAAAACTAAACACCGAAAAATCAGAAAATATTCAGCAAGTAACTCAGGTATCGGGTGCTGTTGAAGTAAAAGGTGTAGAAGTGAATATTGAAGAAATTAAAAATTCTAGCAAAAATGATCAATCATTAGATCGTGTTATCAATCAAACTACTACGGTTAACCGTTCTTTATCAAATGCTAGCCAATCGAATGGTGAGCAAAATCAAGGACAACAGCAAAATCAACAGTCCAATGAACAAAGCCATTCATTGAGTAAAAGTGAATCTGAGCAAGTAAAAGATATTCAGCAAGTAATAGCTAAAAATGAGCAAGAGACTGATTTTAATGAGAAGATGATCAACAGTGTTAATGAAAAAAGCACTTTACAATCCACAATAAGTGAAGCGGCTAATCATCAAATGTTATCCCAGCAAAGTTTGAATTATGCGGAAGAACAAGCAATACAAAGTAACATTGCAAAGGCAACGGCGGATTCAATTTCTGTTCAATCGGCTAAAACAGCATTTAATATTCAAGTAGAGACGGTGTCTATAAATAGAAAAGATTTTGCTGATGCGGTCAAAGATAAAGTGATGGTGATGATTAATCAAAAGATTAAACAGTTAGAAATTCGTCTCGATCCACCTGAATTAGGCAGCATGCATGTTAAGTTGAATTTGCAGAATGAACAAGCCGCGGTAAATTTTGTCGTGCAAAATCAACAAGCCAAAGAAGCATTAGAGCAAAATATGGATAAATTAAAAGATATGTTAGCTCAAAGTGGTGTTGATGTAGGCGATGCCAATATTGAGCAACGAAATCAACAAACAGATGAAGGCAATGATGCTTCTCAACAGCAAGGAAATGGCAGTCAACTCTCTGGTCAAGAATCTGGTGAAGATGAAATAGCAATGTCTGGAGCAAATTTGTATAAAGCTTCGGCAAGTGGTGTTGATTACTACGCATAATTACAGAAAAGCGTTTTCACGTAGCTTAATCAAGGATATAGTTGAGCTTATTAAGTATAAATCGTTAAGGATTGTTCATGGCAGATGAAGAAAGCGGTAAAGAATTAGAATTAGACAATTCTGGCAAGAAGAAAAAAATAATTATTATTGGAGCTTTAGTCGCTCTTTTAGCTATTGGTGGCGGTGCCTATTTTTTCTTAGGTGGGGAGCCAGAAGTGAGCCAGGCTGAGTTAGATGCAGCTCTTAATTCCGGCGAACCTGCGGCCGATGGTACGGTTGCAGCACCTACTGGAGCTAGCACTGGAACCGCTTTGTACGTTCCTATGCCGAGACCATTTAGATTTAATGTGCCTGGTTCATCACGCGATAGATTTGTAGAAATAAGAGTCCAATTGTTGGTACGAGGTTCTGATAACGAAGAGGCAGCTAAAAAGCATGTCCCGTTGATTGAAAGTACTTTACTTGCTGTTTTTTCACAATCTAATGCCGATGACTTAGCAACTAGCGCAGGTAAAACATCATTAAAGCAGAAGTCTTTAGCCGAAGTGCATAAAATTATGACCGACGTTGAAGGCAGTAATATTGTCGAAAAAGTATTGTTTACTGGTTTTGTGATGCAGTAAGTTTGCAAAAAAAACAATAAATAATAGTACTTAATATAATGTGTAATCATTTAATACGAGTAAATAAAGAGACTATCGAGTGAGTGACTTATTATCGCAAGACGAAATTGACGCGCTACTGCATGGTGTTGATGACGTTGAAGAAGAAGAAGTAGTAGAGGATTTTGCTGAAGAGCAAGGTACGAGTGACTATGACTTTTCTTCACAAGATCGTATTGTGCGTGGTCGCATGCCAACGCTTGAAATGGTCAACGAACGTTTCGCTCGTCATATGCGCATTAGTTTATTTAACATGATGCGCAGAACCGCTGAAGTGTCTATTAACGGCATTCAGATGATCAAGTTTGGTGAATATGTTCACACCTTATTTGTACCAACTAGTTTAAATATGGTGCGATTTAGACCATTAAAAGGTACCGGACTTATCACTATGGAAGCACGTTTAGTGTTTATTTTAGTTGATAACTTTTTTGGTGGTGATGGCCGATATCATGCCAAAATTGAAGGGCGTGAATTTACACCGACAGAGCGTCGGATCATTCAAATGTTATTGAAACTCATTTTTGAGGATTATAAAGAAGCATGGTCTCCAGTGATGGACGTATCGTTTGAATACCTTGATTCAGAGGTTAACCCTTCAATGGCTAACATTGTTAGCCCAACAGAAGTGGTGGTGATTAGTTCATTCCATATAGAATTAGATGGCGGCGGCGGTGATTTTCATGTTGCGCTGCCATATTCAATGCTCGAACCTATTCGTGAATTACTTGATGCCGGTGTGCAAAGTGATAAAGAAGATACGGATATGCGTTGGTCCAAAGCATTACGTGATGAAATTTTAGATGTACCTGTTCAGCTTTCAACAAAATTCTTAGAAGTTGATATTCCGTTATCAAAAATTATGAGTATGGAAGCGGGCGATATTATTCCGATTGAAATGCCAGAACATATCACCGTATTAATTGAAGATTTACCTAGCTTTAGAGCGAAGCTTGGTCGCAGCCGTGACAATGTTGCATTACAAATTAAAGAAAAAATTAAACGTCCTGAATCCGTTAAAAATGAACTTACTATCTTAACTAAAGGTGGTAAACGATTAGACAGTGACGCCGAATTACATCTTTTAGAAGATGATTTAGAGTATTAGAAAGAGGCAAAAGCATGAGCGATGAAGAAAACGAAGATCTAAGCATGTGGGATGAGGCGATGAATGAACAAGCCGACGCTGAAGCCGAGCCAGTTGAGCTGGATGAACTTCAGGATGAAGATGCCCCTATTACAGGAGATGAGAAGCGAAAATTAGATGCTATTCTTGATATTCCTGTGACTATTTCTATGGAAGTAGGGCGCAGTCATATTAGCATTCGTAATTTATTACAGTTAAACCAAGGTTCTGTGGTTGAATTAGATCGTGTAGCGGGTGAAGCATTAGATGTTATGGTCAATGGTACGCTGATTGCTCACGGTGAAGTTGTTGTGGTCAATGATAAGTTTGGTATTCGTTTAACTGACGTTATCAGTCAAATTGAACGTATTAAAAAGCTTAAATAGTCGCTTTGACACTCAATCAATATTCAAGTTTTACCTGTTAAGGGGGTTATGATTAAAGTACTTAATGCCAGTCTAGTGTTTTCTTCGCTGATACTTGCTTCGGCGAACGTTTTTGCTCAAGAGGAAATCGTTGAGGTTGGCAAACACGCTAATCCTAATTTAGATGCGATGAGCATGATTATTTCTTTACTGATGGTTCTGGCGATAATTGTTGTAAGTGCATGGATATTAAAAAAATTTAACATCGCTAATAAATCGGTTTCTGGTATGCAAGTGATCTCAAGTTTACCTCTAGGTCATAAAGAGAAGTTGGTGGTTGTGCAAGTGGCAGAAGAGCAGTTGCTCTTAGCCGTGAGTGGTCAACAAATTAATTTGATTAAAGTCTTGGATAAACCACTGGAAATTGGTTCACCTATTTCGACTGACTTAGGTCAAACGTTTAATCGTTTTTTTACGAAAACATCAAATAACCAAACGACTGAAAAGGTGCCTTCGAGTGAGCACTCTTCAAGTAATACCTCAGCGAGTGTTTAGGATTTAAGGCAAATTATGCTAAATAAAGTTTTACCAAATATCGTTATCTTCAAAAAAATCACGTCAATTCATTTGGTTTACTTTACTGTTATAGCATTATTTATGTTTGCTTCAACGGCTTTTGCTGCCGAAGATTTGTCGATGTCAGCGCTGAAACTAACGACAAACCCAGATGGTTCACAAGAATATTCAGTTACCCTGCAAATTCTTATTTTTATGACTGCCTTGGGATTTATTCCTGCAGCCGTTATTATGATGACTTCCTTCACTCGAATAGTCGTAGTGATGTCGATATTGCGACAGGCTTTTGGTTTGCAACAAACCCCTTCAAATCAAGTGATCATTGGCCTTACATTGTTTATGACACTTTTTATTATGACACCTGTATATAATAAAATTAACGAGACGGCGATTCAGCCCTATTTAGCGGAGCAAATGACTTCTGTTGAAGCGATAGACTCGGCAAAAGTACCCTTACGCGCGTTTATGCTTGAACAAACTCGGTTGAAAGATTTAGATACGTTAGCCCAAATGGCGGGTATTACTCAAGTAGATAAACCTACAGACTTACCAATGACCGTTATAATTCCAGCGTTTGTTATTAGTGAATTAAAAACGGCTTTTCAAATCGGTTTTATGCTCTTTATTCCTTTTTTGATTATCGACTTAGTCGTTGCAAGTATTTTGATGGCGATGGGGATGATGATGCTATCTCCGATGATTGTCTCTTTGCCTTTTAAATTAATGCTATTTGTATTAATTGATGGTTGGAATTTAGTTATTGGTACAATCGCGTCAAGCTATGGCATGGGAGTAACATAATGAGTCCTGAGGTCTTTGTTGATATTTTACGTGATGCACTTCTTCTAGTTATTGTTTTGGTTAGTGCCGTTATTGTTCCCAGCTTAATCATTGGTTTAGTTGTTGCGGTATTTCAAGCAGCAACTTCAATAAATGAGCAAACATTAAGTTTTTTACCACGACTTATTGTGACTTTATTAGCGCTAATTATGGGCGGACACTGGCTAGTGCAAAAGTTGATGGATTACTCTATCCGCTTAATAACTAGCATCCCAAGTGTTGTTAGTTGATAAGTGAAAGTAGCTGATGGAATTTACTGAATCAGTCGTCAATCAATATATCGCTGATTTTTTGCTACCTTTAGCGAGAGTTTCTGCCTTAATCATGTCTATGATGGGGCTTGGTGCGAAAGCTATCCCACGTAATATTAAAGTCTATCTTTCAATCGCTATTACCGTAGCAATTATGCCTGCGATCCCTCCTACGAACGTAGGTACTTTGTTTTCATTTCAAACCGTGTTACTAGTGGCAGAGCAAACAATTATTGGTGTAATGCTTGGTTTGGTGACTATTATGGTGGTTAATACCTTTACTATGGCGGGGCAAATTATTGCTATGCAAACGGGTTTAGGATTTGCTTCCTTAGTTGATCCTGCTAGTGGTATGAATGTCCCTGCGGTTGGTCAATTTTTTCTAATTCTATCTACGTTATTATTTTGGGTGATGGATGGGCACCTCGCTTACTTACAGTTTGTTGTTGCGAGCTTTGAAACTATGCCTATCCCAATGGATAGCTTTAATTCAATGAAATTTAAGGAATTTGTTGAATGGGGAGGGTGGATGTTTGCTACCGCATTATCGTTATCCATGGCACCTTTAACCGCAATGTTATTAATTAACTTTTCGTTTGGCATTATGACAAGAGCGGCTCCACAATTGAATATTTTTGCTATTGGCTTTCCTATTACCATGTGTTCAGGTTTGTTGATTATGTGGCTTACTATGGGGAATTTCCTAACGCATTTTGAAGCTCAATGGCAAAGAGCACTTGATTTTAGTTGTTACCTTATTGACTGTGAGGTGCCTTGATGGCTGAATCAGATAGTGGTGAAAAAACCGAAGAACCCACCGCGAAAAAAATGTCGGATGCTCGAAAAAAGGGGCAAATAGCACGTTCTAGAGATTTGGGTACCATGTTTGTTCTTGTGGGAAGTGCAATCGCATTGATGCTCATGGGAGATTCATTAGTAGAAAGTCTTTCTCTCGTGATGAAGAATCAATTTAGCTTAACACGTCAAGAAATTATGGATGTTAATGCATTATTCGGTGAAGTCAGTAAAAACATCACATTAATATTTGTACCTTTAGGGTGGATATTTGCCATTATTATAGTCGCGGCATTCATCGGTAATACTATGCTTGGAGGGATAAATTGGTCTTGGGAAGCCATGATGCCCAAAGCCAGTAAAATGTCACCCATAGCCGGTTTTAAAAGAATGTTTGGCATAAAAGCTTATGTTGAATTGTTTAAGTCATTATTAAAGTTTTTTGTTGTGTTTTTCTCAGCCTATCTATTGTTAACAAGTTTATTTCAACAAATTCTATCACTGAGTATCGAAGCAATACCATTCAACTTTGCCCATGCGGTTGATTTACTTTTGTGGATGTTTTTAGCACTTGCTTTGTCATTAATTATCATTGTAATTGTGGATGCGCCTTATCAGACTTGGTCGCACAATAAAGAATTAAAAATGACTAAACAAGAAGTGAAAGATGAGCATAAAAGCTCTGAGGGTAGCCCTGAAAATAAGGGACGAATTAGACGAGCTCAATATGATATGTCTCAACGAAGAATGATGGCAGAAGTACCAAACTCTGATGTGGTTATCACTAATCCAACACATTTTTCTATTGCGTTAAAATATGATGCTGAACAAGGCGGAGCACCTCGGTTAATTGCTAAAGGTGTTGACGAAATGGCCATTCATATTCGCACTATTGCTAAAGAACATGGCGTTGAAATTATTGCATCTCCCGCGCTCGCTCGTTCACTTTATTATACTGCTGAAGTAAATGAAGATATTCCAGAAGAGTTGTTTGGGGCTGTAGCACAAGTACTTGCTTTTATTTTTCAATTAAATGCCCATAAGAGGGGGAAAGCCAAACGGCCAATTCCTTTAGCAAAGAATTTACCGATCCCAGATGATTTCAAATATTAAGCCTAGCTATTATTATTTATTCATATTAATGATTAAAAAGGTTTAGCGATACTTTTTGGTATAACTATTGCAATTTCATGGTATGTGTCAAAATTTTATCATGTAATTTAAATGCAACTAGCCGCTCATTTTAATCAATTAAAACAAAAAAAGTTTAGCTTTCTGTCTGGTTTAGGCACACCAATACTAGTCATGGCAATATTAGCAATGGTGATTCTACCCATGCCAGCCTTTCTATTGGATATTCTATTTTCATTTAACATCGCTTTATCCTTAGTCGTTTTGCTAATCACCGTTTACACACTAAAACCCTTGGATTTTGGTTCATTTCCTGCGGTGCTATTAATCGCGACAATATTAAGACTGGCATTAAATATCGCTAGTACTCGAGTAGTTCTTCTAGAAGGCCATGAAGGACCTGACGCTGCTGGTAAAGTAATTCAGGCATTTGGTTCGGTAGTTATTGGCGGTAATTATGCAGTCGGCTTAGTGGTGTTTATCATCTTAATTATTATTAATTTTGTTGTGGTCACAAAAGGTGCAGGGCGTATTGCAGAAGTAACTGCACGTTTCACTTTAGATGCTATGCCGGGTAAACAAATGGCGATTGATGCTGATCTAAACGCAGGGTTTATTAATGCTGATCAAGCAAGAGAGCGACGAATAGAAGTCACCAGTGAAGCTGACTTTTATGGTTCAATGGACGGTGCGAGTAAATTTGTTAAAGGTGATGCTATTGCGGGAATTTTAATCTTGGTGATAAATATTGTCGGTGGCTTAGTTATCGGCATGATCCAGCATGATTTGAATTTTAATAGTGCCGTTGAAATATACACTTTATTAACCATCGGTGATGGTTTAGTTGCACAAATTCCAGGCCTACTTCTTTCTGTCGGTACCGCCATTGTAGTAACGCGTCAAAATACTAGCGAAGACATGGGCGCTCAAGTGAGTGGTCAGCTAGGCCAAGAAAAGTCATTATATATAGCAGCAAGTGTTATGTTTATTATGGGGATTGTTCCTGGAATGCCTCATGTAGCCTTTTTATTATTTGCTGTCTTAATAGCCGGTGGAGCATTTTTAAGTAGTAAATTTAAAGCAGCTAAAGCCATTGATAAGGCTAAAGAGGAAGAAGCGACTCTTATAGAAAACAAACAACAAGAAGCGGAAGTAAAAGACTTAGGTTGGGATGATGTGAATCATGTCGATATTGTTGGTTTAGAGATTGGCTATCGTTTAATTCCATTGGTCGATAAATCACAAGGTGGTG
>Ga0233426_10004061_pt1 | contig 11129 bp, 10 predicted proteins | sample SI_118_April2016_6_FD_179875 | JGI IMG/M metagenome (GOLD analysis project Ga0233426, IMG submission 179875) | Seawater microbial communities from Saanich Inlet, British Columbia, Canada - SI_118_April2016_10_MG | ecosystem: Environmental > Aquatic > Marine > Inlet | place: Canada: British... | reverse complement strand
AAACATCCACAACGCGACCCATGTAATAAATCAGGCCAACTTCAACAGAGGCCACAACCAATGACATCACAGCCGTGAACAAAAACACCGCCTTAAACGGCTGGCTGTATTCCCACATGAAAGACCATAGCGTAGTCGGGGGCGTATTGGTTTCCTCGTAGTCGACGTAAGGATCCACAAGGTTTTCTAAAAATTTAAACATTTTAAAAGCTGTTCTTTTGTTTTTACAAAATCTGACGCGATCCATTCAGCCTCAAGTTCCTTGAGGCGTTTGCCCAGCGCAGGACCATGAAACACCTCCATTAAATCAGATGCCTTAATCGGGAATTTTGCAACAGAACCTGCCACAACACGATCCATCATCTCGCTTACAGGCGGCGATCCCGAATATGCGCAGCGTAAAGCAACAATGCCTTTCGCAACATCTGCACCCAATCGATAAGCCAACTCACCCGCACCTGCCACCGATCCAATGCCATCATGATATTGTACCAATAGCCGCGCCTGTGTCTTAGACAGGCGCAGGGTCGATTCAACACCTGTTCCACCTAAAGCCGCCAATCGACGCATTGAATTTGGCGGCAAATCCAATAAGGTTTCAACGCGGATCAGCGGTGCCAACCATGTATCATCAACACCCTGCAGCACTACATTCAAAACACCAGTTTGACGCATTACCGCGACTGCAACGGCAGGATTTGGTGCGTTCAGCAATTTGACCATCTCCATCCCTACACGTTCCGCAGAAAGGGTTTCCAACCCATCAAGGTTAGAGGAAATTGCGTTCAGCGCATCTGGATCAAAGCCTTGATCAATCGCCCCGTAACATGCCGAAAAACGAAAGAAACGAAGGGTGCGCAGATAATCTTCGCGAATACGCTGATCTGCATCTTCGATAAATCGAACCCGCCGATCCAGTACATCCCGAATACCGCCCAACGGATCAACGATTGATCCATCAAGGCGGGCGTAAAGCGCGTTCATCGTAAAATCACGGCGACGTGCATCATCAATAATGTCATCAGAAAACGCCACAACAGCGCGGCGCCCATCGGTTTCCACATCTCGGCGAAACGTCGTTATTTCAAACGACGCACCCGAAGAAATAACCGTAACGGTGCCATAATCAATCCCTGTCGGGATCGCCTTAAGCCCTGCATCTTTTGCAAGTTTCATCACTGTTTCAGGACGGGCGTTTGTGGACATATCGATGTCACTGGCAACTTCATCCAACACGACGTTGCGCACACATCCACCAACAAAGAAAATATCGTACCCACCAGCCTCAATCGCCGTGCAGACACGGGCAACCTTAGGGTCATTTAACCATGGCGTTTCCGCCGGCAATCTTAGTTCATTTTGTCGGTCCATGCCCGCAGCATACGCGCAGTCGCACCCCAGATGTAATAGGGCCCGTAAGGTACAGCGAAATATGAGCGCATTTCACCATGCCAGCGACGAGACTGAATGCAAAAATTCTCTATGTTTAGGACATGAGACAAAGGCACGCGAAAAACTTCTTCAACTTCACCCCGCTCTGGGACAAGAGTGAATTCTTCTCGAACAAGACCAATCACAGGCGTTACCTGAAACCCCGTAACTGTTTCATGACTAGGCAATGTGCCCAAAACCTCAACCAAATCTGTTGGTAAGCCAATTTCTTCACGCGCCTCACGTAAAGCTGCTGCAACTACATCAGCATCGTTTTCATCCTGCTTTCCACCTGGGAATGCGATTTGGCCCGGGTGATGCTTAAGTGCTGAAGATCGTTTGGTCAGGATAAGCTCAGCAACGCCTTTACGCATTATGACTGGCGCGAGGACACCAGCTGGGCGCAAAACACGATCCGCTGGTTTGGTAAAGTCTGGGTTTAAATCAAAATCAGACGAGGGGTTTCCCCCTTCGTCCAACGCTGACCGGATCGATGCGATCAGATCACTCACTTTTAGCCTTTTCAATTTCCAGCCCAACAGATGCTGGATCAAGATTATAATGTGCACCACAGAACTGACAGTCCGCCGTAACGCGACCCTCATCAGTGGTCATCGTCGCAATGTCGCGTGCCGAATAAATCGACAAGCTTTGACGAACGCGATTTTCTGAACAGGTGCAACCAAATTTAATGGGTTGCGCATCATAGACACGCGGCTTCTCTTCGCTAAACAGGCGCACCAATAGATCGCTTGGTGGAACCATTGGGCCAATCAGTTCCATATCCTCAACCGTATCCAGTAAAATATTCGCTCTATTCCAATTCTCAGCCGCATCCCCGTCCAACAAGTCTTCAGCCTGTAAAGATCCACCAGACCCTTCAGCATCTTTCGTATATGGCGATGCTTTTGGCATGTGCTGCAACATCACGCCGCCAGCACGCCAAGTTTCAGGCTGGCCAGCCTCAGTTGAGCGACCAAACGACAAAGAAAAGCGCGTTGGCAACTGTTCGGACTGTGCAAAATAAGCTTGGGCGCTTTCGGTAATAGATTTGCCATCCAATGCGGCAATTCCTTGATAAGGAGTCATTCCCTTACCTTGGTCGATCATAATAGCAATGTAGCCTTCACCAAGTTGCTCAAACGGATCCGCATCGGTAATACGCTCAGCATCATAGCTTGCATAGGCACGAATACGCGCCGGTTGACCTTCGTCAGCAGGGCCGTAATAGTCAGTCGCGATCATGCGCACCGCACCCTTAGTCTGCACCTGCATAGACAACTTCCAACGTGTCTTAACCGTTTGGCCAATCAATGCGGTTAAGACAGCCATCTCAGCAACAAGCGCTTCGACTTGGGGCGGATAATCGTGTTGATCCAAGATACCGTCTAACACACCGTCCAGACGCGCTACGCGTCCACGGATGTCCGAGGCATCAAGCTGAAATGGCAGGACTGTGTCGTCCCACGCTATCTTATGTGCAAGGGTCATAGGGTTTCCTTAGTTGCCGGCCGTTGGCATATCGGGTCTATATAGCACCAGAAACCCAAACAAAAAGAGGGGCATGTCAAATGATACGCCGTATCGGTCAACCGCCACTACCCGACCAACGTTATACATTGCGTGCCGGTGCTTATGCGATCCTACCTCTTAAAAAGCGATTGTTGCTGACAGCCCAGGTTAACAATTTGGTTGATATCCAACTTCCAGGAGGTGGAATTGACCAAGGAGAACCCCCAATCCAAGCCCTTCACCGTGAGGTAATGGAGGAAACTGGCTGGCGCATCGCTGCTCCAAAACGTTTAGGAGCCTTCCGCAGGTTTGTCTTTATGCCAGACTATAATCAGTGGGCCGAAAAAATTTGTCACATTTATGTCGCCAGGCCCACGCGTCAAATCTGTGAACCTTTAGAGCCTAGCCATTTTACCACAGTTATGGATCCGACTGAGGCTGCAATTGCATTGGGCAATGATGGGGATCGCATGTTTGTTGGGCAATTTTTTGGGCTTTAAAACTAACAACTAGACTTAAGCTAAATTTCTGAAACTCCATCAGGGAAATCGTCACTTTTCGTAAAACCTGTTAGGTTCCAAATCTACGCATCAAAGAACGCAGCACTTTTGTTGTTACATAAGTCATGCATAAGTTCCTCTAATCCTTTTTCGCCAAACATGCCCAAATCCAAACCTGGGCACTCCGTTACAGCACCTGAAAGGAGCAAAACCCGATCGCCTTTGTTGAAATTTATTTGATATTGCTCAAAGGTAATATTGGGGAGCAGCCCTTAATCGATCAGGTTGCCATTTCTAGCATCTTTTAACAGGATCCGCAGTGGAGTGATTTCGCCAAGAGTTCTCGCGAACGAAATGATGGGACGTTCAGCTACAAATACTATATCGTTAGGACGCAACTCTGTGTTTGATGCCACTAAAATACGAGATACGTTTTGTGTATCCAAATGATACGCAATCGAAGGATTTCGACCTCTCAATAAATAAACTTCAGAGCGTTTAGCGTTGATATTCGACAAAGCACCATTTCCTGTGAAAAGAATATCAGCTAGCGTTTCCCTATTTGAGGGGTCAATTGGCACAACTTTTGCTCCTCCCAAACCACTTAATGCAAACACTTTGCCTGTTTTGTATGCAAAATCTTTAATTTCTATGTGATCCCCGTCTTGAATTTTCACCTTTTTTCCCCGTCCGGTTAGCGCATCCGCCAAGGTCATCCTATATGAGATACCATCTCTGATGAGTTCAACTGTTGAAAGTTTACCGTTGGCTGAGGAACTACCCACACGAGACATATTGCTGAGAATTACTTCCTTAAGGTCAAGTGCAGCATTTGTAAGAGGCACCACTTTACCGCCATCTTCTTTTGAAATTAAGAAAAATCTCTTACTTTTAAAAACAACCGCCTCGAGCTGGAAGTTTGGTATCAGCCCCTTTTCCACCAAAGCGGTACTGATGTCTTTTTCCACCTCAGAAAGTGATCTATTGTTGGCTCTAAAACTGCCAAGAGCAGGAATTAAAATATTTCCCTTCGATCCCACTATCAATTCAACAGACGAAATATTTCCTTGAGTTTTTTCAATCTCAATTTGATCCTTGTCTTGGATAATTATTGCTTGAGTTGAATTCTCAAACAGCACACCCGATGTCATGCGATAATTTTGACCGTTGCGTGTCAGCGTTACTACAGCATTATTTCGGGATGCTGGTGCCACTCCATATGATATGACTAATTCTTTTAGGGTGACGGGTAAGTTAGTAATCGGAATTATATTTTTACCTGGATTTGGGAGCGTAACAAAAGCTTTTTTACTGTTAAAACCTGTAATTTCGAGTTGGAAACTGGGAGCAAGCCCATTCCGAATTAAAATGTTGCGTACTTCGGTTTGTATATCGTTGAGCGACCGATCTTCGGCTTTAATACTGCCTAATCCCAACAATAAAATATTACCCTCACTACCAATCGAACCGGATGTTTCTAAAACAGTTTCGCTAGCCTGAGTATTTCCAACTGTTTGACTACCATCATCTGGAAGAATATCAGAAATGTTAATGTTTGACCCGCTGGTGACCTCGTTAAGCTGAATCAAAGTCAATTCGTCGCCTACCCCGAGAAGGTAATCTGTCTCAACTGGTTGACCTGGTAGCTGTGTTGATGATGTCAAAAACTCATTCAGCTGCGTGTACCTTAGTCGATCACCAACACCGAGAAGGTAATCTTGGGTTTGCGCAGAAGGTGGAATATTTGAAGTTATTAACTCAGCTTCGTCGAGAAGGTCGGCTTCAGATCCGATCCCTGTCTGCATGAGCCACCTTTGATAAGGTGCGCTGCTGACTTCCTGAGCACTTTCAAACGTTAGACTTTGAATCTTAATCTTAAATTCTTCTTGAACACTCTCAACGTCCAGGCTCTGCTTGCCCTTTCCAAGAGAAACTGGCTCAAGAATTTTGCCGCACCCATGCAGAAATAGAGCAGAAGTAATACCTAATAATAAAAACTGTAACCTAATCATGAAGCAGTCCTTGAATTGGAAGACGTGAACGCATCTCTGCTAAAGCAGCAGACTTCGTGTTTTTGGTTCTCAAAATTGTAATATGGAACGTGTTTTGTGCTTCTGCAGCACTCAACAAGCTGATTGCATCATCATTATCAGCACATAAAAATACCAGATCAAACTTGGCAGTGAGCGACTGGATATTTTCCCAGAAACCTTTTTGACTTAACAGCTCCATGGCGACCAATTCACCATGGGGTCTTAAAACTGATACATGATCTGAATGTTCGTCCACAAAAAACGATTCAACAGAACGCCTTTCATCATCAATATTGGGTTTTTGAACATTTGATGAAAAATCAATCAAAGCAATTTTCAGAGATTTTGATTGCATATAACTCGCAAGCGATCGCGCCGCAGCAATACCTGAAAGCTTTGAGCGTGAAGATGTCATAATTACAATATTTGAACCGCTCTTATGTATCTCAACTGCCAAGTCTCTTAGAACGGCCCGGGGTTTTCTTTTAATTAAGGAGCTTACATCACTCAAACTTTTGTTGCGTAGGGACAGAAGGGTTTTAGCGCTGGCTGTGAACCGCGCCTGCGCGCCAGATTTGAGGGCGTTTTTTGAATAGTATACACCCCGGCGAACCGCTAAGAGTAAGGAAAGCGAAGCCCCAATGAATAAACCCAGAACAGCCCCTAAGGCCAAAATCAGACTGCGCTTTGGTGCAGATGGGCCTATTGAGACTGAGGCGTATTCGAAAATTTCAGTTCGATCAGGTCGGTAACCCGCCGACATGCTTTGAGCCTTAACCTGCTCAATAAGAACAGTATATGTAGCCTCAGCAATTTTGGCCTCGCGTTCAAGTTTTGCGTACGCTTCTAAGGCTAAACCAGAACGCTCGGCATCTATTTGTGCAGCAAGTATTTGAGACTCCAGTCTCCTCTTACGTTCCAACAATGTCTCAGTGACTGCATCTACAGAACCTGCTTCAGGCCAGCTCCAAGAGCTTATAATTTCATTTTGGCCCAAGACCCGACGAAACTCTACTTGATCAACAATTGGAAACTCTTGACGCAGCGTCTGATAATTGTTTGGGTCTGTGGTTTTATTTTTCAGCATGACGGCGAGAGCTGAGGCCGCCTCATATAATTCTGAGGTTCGGCTCAATTGTTCACGCAAAGCATCGAGTTGCAAGGAACGTGCAGCAAAACTTTCTAAGGGTAGCGCACTGTTATCAAGAGCAAATTCTTTTAGATTTGACTGTGATGCTTCTAAATCACTCAGGGCTTTTGCCAATGTGCTGGATAGGTAGGACAGCTGTTCATCTTGCGCTGTATCTTTTTTGATTTTTGTAATGGAAATAATCTTCTCCATTACGGCATTTGCGATTTCAGCAGCGCGTTGGGATTTCTCGTGCGTTACAACGATTTTAAGAGATCCATCTAGTGTCGCATCAATTACAACGCTTTTAGAATACTGATTAATAATGCTTTGCCAAATAATTTCTTGAGGATCCGAAATAGATTTCTGCCAACCGATGACACGCTTTAATAGGGACTTCCAAATCGGGTCAACTGATAGAGGGTTAAATGTGTTAAAATAGGGATCTGCCTGAAAATTTAGCTTAACATCAAGTTCTTGTATGAAAATTCTACCCATCACTTGATCTGTCGGTATTGCCGCAGCACTGGACCCACCACCAAAGCCAGCAATGGCGGCCAATGCGCCCAATTCCCCACCCAACGAAATACCACCAGATGATTGATCGTCCAATTTAAAAATTGCTGAAGACGTAAACTCCTTATCCGCATTCAGAGCATAATACCCACCGAGTATAATGCCCGCGGCACAAGCACACGCGATAAACAGCTTATGGGCCCATAGAGTTAAGAACAACTCGCGAAGATCGATTTCATCGTCTGTAATTGAATTTTGAGGTTCTTGCATTGTACGCCTATAAATTTGGACTCAGATAACATTACTTCAAATCGTAAGCAAAGTTAGAAAGTGGGGTTTTGAACATTTTCAAATCACCTGCCGAAGGCCTCGTTTATGATACATTGATCAAAAAGACCACCACACCGGAACACCCAGGCTCCTGATTGCAAGAAACCTACTGCCAGAGAGATGAAAAGATTAACATAGACCGCTTGCCTGCACCCAATTGCCCTATTTTAGAACGCATATTCTCAATTTCTTATAACCAAATCTCAGGTTCAACGTGGTGGTTATCTTAACCACCTCTTTGACCTCACCAACAGACCCACAACGCTAAAAACGAGAATAAGGAATAAGTGCTTCACCCATCTTGTAAATTTGTGTCAACTTAATACAAGTCGCAATGTATTAACGACTGGAAAGTAATTAATCGTGATCTCTTCAAAGATTTCCCTTGTGAGCGCAATCTTCTTCACAGTTATGGTGGGTGCCACGCCCACTAAAGCCCAACAGGGGCAAGATCGGTGGCCTTACGAAGGTACTCCCTCCAATTTCGTGGGCTTAGAGACCCCTTACCTGCAAACGCAAAACACTTTCGAAGGCAATATTGGATCTTTGCAGACCACGCCTCAAGTTTCTGGTGGGCAATCTGGTCGACAGACCTACTACGGCGGAGCAAGCTACCGCGGGACTGGCGACTGGGAACTTGGTGCAAATCTCGTCATTTTCGACGATGAGCCAGGCCAAAGAGTTAGCAGTACAACAGAGTCGATCACCTACATCTCATCGGGTGTGAACCTAAAGTACAGATTTTTAGAAACAAAAGCTATCGACGCAGCGGCCAAACTGAGTGTTGACCGCGTGTATTACAGCCGAGGCGGAAAAATTACCGACCAATCCGGTGTCTCGCCCAACCGCAAGTCAACATTCATAGCTACCACCTTGGAAATGCCTCTCGGTTTGCGCCTGTCAGAAAATCTCACGGCGACCACAACCCTAAGCTGGACAGATGTCCAACAGGACTCGGCAACCTTAGAGACGTTTAGCGATCGCCTAGCAGCCGAATTTGGGCTTATTTACCGTTTGTCTGAGCGCGTCACGACCTATGGCAGCACACAACAGGTTTGGCGCATGCAATCGAACGGAGCGGACGCCACGGACGGTAAAAAATCCACTCGCATCTTCACCCTAGGAATGCAGTATGCCTTAACACCACAGGCCGTCATAAACGTCTTCGCAACCAACTTATTCGGGCCTTACGGGAGTGCGCGCCACCTCCCCTTCTTTCCAGACGACGATGCACCTACCTTTGGCGTATTGCTAAAATACAGCCCAAGCGGTCGGGGCGCCGGCCCCAATGCCCCGCGTTTCCACACACTAAAATATAATTGTGGCGTCTGCCACATGTCACTAGAGAATGACCACCTTCAAAGCGATACAATTTCTGTCACCTCTACCGCAGGCCCCAAAAAGTCTGGGGCAATCAACTTGCAGTATTCAATAGATCCCGACATTCAATTTGAATTTGTAGCCGAACAATATCACAGCGGAGAAAATTCAAGATTTCGCTCTCGCAACAATGAGGACCTGCGGGTTACAGTTGGTGGTCGCTGGCAAGCGCTAGGTGAACGTTACGGGCACCCACTTGACTTAAGCTTTGGAGTTTCGGTTGGCCGCGACCTGAAGGACCCATCAATCGGTGCCCTCGTCGCTCACGCCCAGCTCTCGAAAAGTATTGGCTCCTACAACGTTTCTGCGCAGGCTTCCGGAGCAATATTTGCAGACGTATACGTCCAAGACTTCGGCATAGGGGCCACGCGCGCAGTTGCCAAAAACTTTCACATTAACTTGGATGCAAGATTTACAAATAATAGTGACACAATTTGGACTGCAGGGGTAACTAAGAAATTTGAAAATTCACCATTGAGTATTGGGTTGGAGGCCACCAATGCAATGGGGACGACCGGCCTAGGAACTCTCTACAAGGCATCCAACCCACATCTTAAGGTGTCTGTAATGTGGGTAACGGCTCTCGATCTACTTTAGTCAACAAAAGTCCAAATGAACGAGGAGGGGTCACACCACAAAACATTGCACGTGTTGATTTTTATTTTATAAGTATGAATTTTCTAGTCAGTGTCATTGGGGTGTGTGATCTTAGCTACTTTTTCATCAGCTATTTGTATGCCTGGAATCTTGCCATATCAGAAGCCCTAACCCCCTATAGTAAAACGGGTTTTTCGAGGTGTGTTTCACAAGTCAAGCCTCACTAGTTTCACTCTCAATCAGCGGATGGCCATCGTACATTTTGCATCAAATAGAGCCGCCCAATCATAGCAGTCTAATTTCAGAAATAAGCCCACTACGATTAAGGCAGTACACCTGTCTGCAGCTATGGGCAGTTGAATTTTGAAAGACCGAAGCCCTAGATAGCCGTGCGTATCGTCAAGTCTGGTTGCGGGTCAGAGAAGTGGCAGGTGTTTACAGGTCATCTCAGGGCTGTCAAAGGCAAGCCCCACCGAGCAATCCTCAAAGCCCGCCAAGCTCATTCATTTGCTTATCAAAGAATGAGTTTGTGACGCGCATTGAGTCATATCGAACGCCTCACTTCGTAAGTTTACGTAACAAGTCTCGGTTTTCGCGCATAATGTCATCCGCCACCGCTATTTGCGCCTCTAATTCCGGATCACAGGGGGTCGCTTGGATGCCGTTCTCTGTTTCATTGACGTGTGAGGAGTCACCCCTATCCACTCGCGATTTAATCAAACGTGCTCTGGGCGAGGATGCGCGAGCAAAATGATCAGCAGAGGTTATTTTAGGCACGGACATGGATATAGTTCAGTCCTGAGACGTCTGTATAAAGACCGTTATGATGTTCCCAACTGGAGCAATCAAAAGGAGGCACCAAAATAACAGCCACAGGGCCTGGGGCACTGCGGCAGCGCGAAGGTTTCTCTAGATGCCAGACACTATTTAGGCAATTCGCGACTGTACGCTTAGCAGCTTCGTTATCGACCGCCTCCAAGAGGACATGCCTGTGTAAATTGAGGCATGGTCCAAGCAAAATTACTTCGATGAACACCTCGCCCCAATCTCAGGTGTGGCATCACTGCCCCAACGGACGTTAGCCCCATTACAAAGCCACTTCCTGCCCCGCATAGGCCGCAATCGCTGAACCTCCCCAGACATTGCCACCTACTTAATTTGTCCATAGGAGAACGGCATGCGTAAGTATTTCGACATTCCACTGACTGTAATAGGCACCTGCGCCCTGACGGCCGCAATGCTTTGGCCCCTCCAGGGTGCCCCAGGCCCCAACGGCAGTGACAAAGTTTTTCACCTCGTTGCATTCGCAGCACTCGCATTTCCGCTGGCACGTACGCGGCGCATAGGGCTTGGCCTCGTCCTCCTCAGTGCATGCGCATTCGGTGGCCTCATAGAGCTGTTGCAGCCACACTTTGGTCGCAGCGCAGACCTCAATGACTGGGTCGCGGACTGCGTAGGGGTTCTGTGCGGCATTGCACTCGCCCAGATTTACGTGCGGCTGCGCATGAGTCGGCCTTAACTATCTGCGCGAGATAAGTCGTGTACGTTGTAGGTCTGCATAACAGTTAAGCCAGGAACCATTTGGGCGCCCTTTTAAACCAACTTAGAGAATGTAATTGAATGCCTGTTAGGCGCACTGAAAAGTGCTTCCACCTAGCGCCGGGTTTTGGACAGGACGGCTTAGTGAACTGAACTCTCCAC
>Ga0233426_10004060_pt1 | contig 11133 bp, 15 predicted proteins | sample SI_118_April2016_6_FD_179875 | JGI IMG/M metagenome (GOLD analysis project Ga0233426, IMG submission 179875) | Seawater microbial communities from Saanich Inlet, British Columbia, Canada - SI_118_April2016_10_MG | ecosystem: Environmental > Aquatic > Marine > Inlet | place: Canada: British... | reverse complement strand
ACGCATCGCAACGCGCTACGACAGATCCCCAACCGTCTTCCTCTCCGCAATCGCACTCGCCGCAACCGTCATATTCTGGTTATGAGTCCTGAGCCTAGACCGTTAAGGTTTCGCTAACCAAACTTGCGTAACCAAATGTTTATGGTTTTACGTATTTTATTCATTTGCTTGTCTGGCGCTTTCCTTTTTGCTTGCTCTAGCAAGACAAACGATCCCGTCGTTACGAACACGTGTACGACCGTTGGCTGCCCTGGTGTCGCACTTGTCGAAGAACCGACAGAAGCCGTAGCGACAGTCGTGAGTTTGGCCAGCAGTTCAGAAGGGTTGAGCGGAGACATCACCAGCGTCGCGTTTGATAGCGCGTCACAGATTTTTGCGATTGTCGCACCTGATTTGAACGTGCAGATGAACCGCTTTGGCGTAGCTGATTTTAGGTCAATGCTTGCGATGTGGGACGTCGGGGGCATTCACAACGCATATTTTGCGGACGGTGACGGAACACAGGTTATCATCTATTCTGGCGGCACCGCAGGAAAGGTTCAGAACCTCGCAAGCTTTGGTCGAACGGCTCCTTCTGAAATGCCGCTAATAGGCAGCGCGCAATTCAGTGGGGACTATGCGGGATTTACGACAACGCGTCGCATCAATGGCGACGCACAATTGGATGTGGATTTCGCTGCAAATACGGTCGGTGGGCGCATCACGGATAGACTATTCAGGCTGAGGCCAGACAACACAGCGGATGTTGTTAATCCGCTCAGTACCATCGTGCTGGAAGAAACGACCCTTGGCACAGATGGATCTTTCCAAGGCGTTACCGGCGGGGGACAGATTGTGAACGGACAAGTTCTTTGGAACCCTGCAACGGGTAGTTTTGTCGGGTTGATTGGTGGTGCGACAGGGAATGAAGCTGTTGGCACCGTTGCTCTCACCCATCGCTCGCCACCAGGTGGTACATTTGACGAAGTCGGCGGGTTCCTTGCGACGCGTTAACGTTTACGGATAGGAGTGGTGACAACGCAAACAGGAGCACGCAGATGAAAGATATCGTTGTTGAGGGTCACAGTTTTCAAATTGTAACAGAACAGACAGGCAATGCATGGCGCGTTGAAGTCGTGAACAGCGCAAAATCAGCGTTTGCCTTTGATCCTACGTTCGAGCGCGAAGAAGATGCGATTGCACATGCAAGCGATGCGTTGCGTGGGACAGATATCTCAAACTTCTTGGGTTAGGAAATCTTTCACTTGTCCCCGCAAGTGCGGGACCGCTTTTGGGTGGGTGATGAAGGTTTGCATCGGCATCATGCGCCAGAACTGGCCTTCGTCCCCGAACGATATCGTTTGAATGTCGTTCTGTGAAATTTGGGCGGCATAAAACCAGTTGACGGTTTTAGGATGCAGACTGCTGGGATAAAACCTACCCCATGTGATGCGGTCCTTGGCTAGGGTCAGCCCGAATTCCTCGAACGTTTCGCGCAAGGCGCAGTCTTGGGGCGTTTCATCCCCTTCGCGACCCCCACCGGGTAAATCCCATAACCCTGGGAAGGGGATACCGGATTTGTCATCACGCAGATACGTCAAGAGCGCGCCTTCGCAATGCAGAACTATTTTTGCACCGCCGAAATCGCGCTCTTGCGGTGTCATCCCATTAAAACTTGGCCAAATTCATCGCGCAGGTTTCGTTTCAAAACCTTGCCCGTCGCATTGCGTGGCAAAGCGTCTGTGAACACAACCATATCCGGTTTTTGCCAGCTCGCGATCTTGCCATCAAAGAAGGCGATCAGATCCTCGGGTTTTGGATCTGCACCCGCCGCTTTGACCGCAACCAAGATTGGGCGTTCGTCCCATTTGGGGTGCGCAGCCCCGATGACGGCGGCTTCCAACAAATCGGGGTGCGCGACTGCGATGTTTTCCAACTCGACGGAACTGATCCATTCGCCACCCGATTTGATAATGTCCTTAGATCGATCACAGATCGTCATGTAGCCATCTTCATCAATGCGCGCGACGTCGCCTGTGTCGAACCAGCCATCGCGCAGATCATCCGCCTTTTCAGGACGGAAATAACCCGACATCACCCAAGGGCCACGGACTAATAGATCTCCTTGCGCGGTGTCATTATTGGGCAATTCGTTGCCCGCATCATCAACGATCTTCAACTGCATCCCATAAGGGGGTCGCCCTTGATTTTCGCGCAGTTTATTCTGTGCTTCGATTGATAGCTTTGCGTGTTTTGCGAGAGGTTGGTTAGAGGTGCCAAGCGGGCTCATCTCGGTCATCCCCCACGCGTGGACAAGGTCAACGTTATATTCATCGCGGAACGTATCAATCATGGACGGCGGGCAGGCAGAACCGCCAACAACAGTGCGCTGTAAACTTTCTAGCGTGCTGCCCGTTTCCTTGGCGGCCATCAATAAGCCTTGCCAAATCGTTGGAACACCCAGCGCAACATTCACTTTTTCGGCGTCGATCAGTTTTAGCAGGCTTGATCCATCAAGCCCCGGACCCGGCATAACCAATTGCGCACCAACCATCGCTGCGGCGTAGGGAGTGCCCCATGCGTTGACGTGGAACATGGGAACGACGGGCAGGATGATATCGCGCGCGGAAAAGCCGATGCAATCGGGAAGGGCGGCTGCGAAACTGTGCAACATGGTGGAACGATGGGAAAACAGAACGCCCTTGGGATTACCTGTTGTGCCAGAGGTATAGCACAGGCTAGAGGCCGTGTTTTCGTCGAAATCCGGCCACGTGTAATCGTCATCGCCCGTTTCGATCAATTCGTCATAGAATTGTAGTTCCGGGATGCTTTCTAATGCGACTTCATCACGGGCACCCATCAGAACGATTGCCTTCAGTGTCGGCATTTTGTCCTTCAACGCAGCGATCAGCGGCAGAAAAGTCGCGTCGATAAAGATCACTTCGTCTTCTGCGTGATTCACGATGTAGACAAGCTGTTCAGGAAACAGGCGAGGGTTGATTGTGTGGCAAATGAATTGGCCACCAGAAACACCGAAATAGATTTCAAGATGACGACGGTTATTCCACGCAATCGTGGCGCAACGGGCAGAAGGTGCTAGGCCCATCTTTGTTAACGCGCTCGCCAGTTTCTTTGAATTGCGATGCACTTCGCCCCAGTTGGAACGCGTCATCGTTCCATCGGTTTCCATTGACGTAATTTCGGTTGAACCGTGATAAGTGCCCGCGTGATCGATCAGTGTTGAGATCAGCAAGCGGCCTTGCATCATTTGACCTAGCATATTCATCCCCTCCCAAGGTTTGGGGTTAGAGTGAACGGCACACCATTTTTGTCAATCGTTTTGCAGCGTCATTGGGGGAAGATTTGGGGCCTGTTCAAGATAGGCGTTCACGCAATCCTGTACGCGGCGAAACCGATCGCCACCCAAATGCGTGCCGCCGTACCAGCGGGTGATGATAATCAAATGATCTTGCAGGTTTGCGCGCTCTAACATGCGCAGGATAATCACGCCTGCGCCACTTTCGCCGTCGTCATTCTTGATCGGGCTGCCATCTGAACACAGCAAGGCCCACGTGTTATGTGTGGCTTTGGCAAAGCGCTTGTTGCGTTTAAGGTCTTTGAGCAATGCGAGCGCGTCGGCTTTGGAATGCGCGGGCGCACCACTGACCGCATATTTTGAACCGCGATCAGTCACGACGCTCGCAATCTGGAACATTACTTAAGGGTCGCTGCCGTCTGACGGACCGCGTCGATGCGGGCGGCGTTGGGCGGGTGTGTGCCAAGGAACGTATTGCCCGGATCTGCGATCTTGGTGAAGAACGCTGAGCCAAGCACAGGATCATATCCCGCCTTATGCGTGATGATCGTACCTAGACGATCTGCCTCAAGTTCGAAATCTTTGGAATACCCGCGCGCGCCAACAGTCGCGCCGACTTGTAGCGCAGTTTGAACGATTTGTTCGCCGCCACCAGTAAGCGCGGCAAGACCACCCAAAATAACAGCGCCCGCCGTCGCATTACGTTGTTGGCGGCCAAGATGTTCCTCGATGTGATGCGCTGCTTCGTGACCCATGACAAACGCCAGTTCATCCGCGTTCTTTACCGTTGCGATCAAAGGAATGTTGAACGCAAGGATCGGGCGGCCCGCTTTATCAATGGTTTGAAATGCGTTTGGCGCTTGGCCCGGGCGATCATCGACAACGATATTGAAATCACAATTCATATCTGTCGTGCGCGCGCGGCACTCGGCCTCTGCAATGGGTTCAACGGTTTGAACCACTTTGACAAATCGGCGCGCGGCTTGTTCGGCCCGCAGCGACGTCGCTGGCGTTGATGTCGTCGGCGCGCTGGTTTGGCTTGGCTGGCTGGGCACACTGGTTTCTGAGGGGCCCGTTGAAATACATGCGCTTAGCCCGAGAAAGAGAAACGGCGCGAGGTGTCGGATGGTCATTTTGTTGTCTGCCCAAATGATCGTGTTTTGCGGATAAGATAGATGCGGTGGTGCTTCAATACCAGTCACGAATTCGAGGGGCTTGTCATGGGCACTGCGTTGCCTAAGCTGACGCCAAATAGGGAGATACAGATGCGCACAGGATTTTTCTGGGACGAAAGCTGCTTTTGGCACGCGGGCGGCAACTACGCGAGCATGCTGCCTGTAGGTGGTTTGGTGCAACCCATGGTGAATGGCGGCCTGCCTGAAAGTCCGGAAAGCAAGCGCCGGTTCAAGAACCTGATGGATATGACGGGGTTGTCCAAGGAATTGGCGATGCGGGGTGCGGCGCCTGCGTCGCACGAAGATTTATTGCGTGTTCATCCCGCAAGCTATTTGGATGCGTTCAAGGAAATGTCGGACACAGGCGGCGGTGAGATTGGTTTACGCTGTCCCTTTGGACCGGGTGGTTACGACATTGCTGCCATGTCTGCTGGATTGGCAAAAGCCGCGTTGCAGGCCGTGTTGAAAGGGGAGTTGAAGAACGCTTATTCCCTATCGCGCCCCCCGGGGCATCATTGCTTGCCAGAAACGCCCATGGGGTTTTGTTTGTTGGCCAACATTCCCATCGCGATTGAGGCGGCTTTGGCTGCGGGCCTTGCCAAGCGTGTCGCGGTGATTGATTGGGACGTGCACCACGGCAACGGCACGGAAGCGATCTATTATGATCGACCTGATGTTCTGACGATTTCCATTCACCAAGAAAATAACTTCCCCCCTGAAACCAGCGGTTTTGAGGATCGCGGATCAGGTGCGGGCGAAGGGGCTAATCTGAACATTCCATTGCCCCCCGGTGCTGGACACGCAAGTTATCTTGAAGTGATGGAAACGATTGTGATCCCGCAGATGCGCGCATTTCGGCCCGATGTCATTATCGTAGCGTGCGGGTATGATGCGACCTCGGTTGATCCACTTGCGCGCATGATGGCGACGGCAGATACGTTCCGACAAATGACGCGCCAGGTCATGACGCTGGCGGACGAGATCTGCGAAGGGCGCGTTATGATGACCCACGAAGGCGGGTATTCAGAAGTCTATGTTCCTTTTTGTGGTCACGCAGTGATGCAAGAGATGAGTGGCAGCACTATTGAAGCCGCTGATCCAATGGCCCCTCTGAATATCATTCGCCAACCGGGCCTGCCGCATCAGGCCTTTGTCAGTGGCGAGATTGCTATAATGCGGAACGCGCTGGGCCTTTAAGGTTGAAATCACCCCGTTTCGTGATGATGTAGCGATCAACAACGAGGAGGCGCATGTGCCTGATCCAAATTCTGCTGCGATGGACTTTATGCTGTCGCGCCGTTCGCGCCCTGCCAAGTCTTTGCAAGGACCTGTTCCTAGCAAAGAAGAATTGTTGCCGATTTTGACAGCAGCGGGCCGCACGCCAGATCATGGCAAACTAGAACCTTGGCGATTTATCGTTGTGCAAGGCGCTGCAATGGGTCGTTTGGCATCGCTTGCGCGCACGCGCGGGGATGTGCTTGGGTATGATGCTGAGAAGACTGAAAAGGGTGCCGCACAATTTGTAAGCGGTGAATTGGCCATCGTCGTTGTCGAAGTGCAGAAACCGTCCGAAAAAGTACCGGTGATCGAGCAGACCTATTCCGCGGGTGCGGTTTGTCTGGCTTTGTTGAACGCAGCCTTGGCAAGCGGATGGGGCGCGAATTGGCTGTCTGGTTGGCCGTCCCATGATCGCGATTTTGTGGAAACAGGGTTTGGCCTAAGCGCGCATGAACGTGTCGCAGGCATCATACATATAGGAACTGAAAAAGCAGCACCACCTGAGCGCCCGCGCCCAGATTTGAAGGCGATTACGACGTGGGTGGACGCATGATCTTATCGTCCTTTTTCAAAGCCATCGGTCAAATGGGCGATCCACGATTTCGCCGTGTTCTCTTCCTTGGTGTTGCACTGACGATTGCGTTGCTTGCAGGATTTTACGCACTGTTCCTGACAACAATGAACGAAGCCATTGATGGCAACTTAAGCCTGCCGATTATTGGCGAAGTTACGTGGATCGGTGATTTGCTTGGATGGGGATCGCTTTTCTTGATGCTGTTCCTGTCGATGTTCTTGATGGTGCCCGTCGCGTCTGCAATCACATCGCTATTCTTGGACGAGGTTGCGTCGGCAGTTGAAGCAAAGCACTTCCCGACATTCCCCCCCGTGAAGGCCATTCCGTTTTACGAACCGCTGCGCGATACTGTGAATTTCCTCGGCATTTTGATCGGAGCAAATGTTTTGGCGATCTTGCTCTATTTCCTGTTGCCGTTTGCTGCGATTTTTATCTTTTGGGGACTGAACGGTTTCTTGTTGGGACGGGAGTATTTCCAGATCGCAGCCATGCGCCGCCTGGGCCGTGAAGGCGCAAAGCAAGCGCGCAAAGAGAACTTTGGTGTGATCTGGCTTGCGGGATGTTTGATGGCAGTGCCACTGACTGTGCCACTGCTGAACTTGTTTATACCGATTTTAGGCGCGGCGACGTTTACCCATCTGTTCCACGCGACACAGCGGGCTCGCTCATCCGATTGAACCAATCCAGATCGTGGATAGTGACCGTACCCGACAAAATGATTCCCGCGATGATACACCAAAGAACTGCGCTGACGGCCGTTGTGATCCACGCCTTTTTCTTGAGGTTGTGATGCTCAGGTGATCCGGCGTGTGTGCCGGGGACAATGTTACCCACATCGCCTTGGGTTTGTAGCCGGATCGGGATGACGATCAAGAAGGTCATGAACCAAATGACCGCGAACAGGACGAGCGCTGATGTGATACCCATTACACTTGCTCCAATTCAGTCAGCACACCGTTCATATCTTTCGGATGCAGGAAGATGACGGGCTTGCCATGCGCACCGATTTTCGGTTCGCCGTTGCCAAGAACACGTAGGCCCGAAGCGACAAGTGAATCGCGCGCGGCGATGATGTCGTCGACTTCGTAGCAAATATGATGAATGCCGCCGCTTGGGTTCTTTTCCAGAAAACCGTTGATCGGGCTATTGTCCCCCAAAGGATAGAGCAATTCGATCTTGGTGTTTGGCAGGTCGATAAAGATGACGGTAACGCCGTGATCCGGCTCATCCTGCGGCGCGCCAACGTTTGCGCCCAAAGCGGTGCGATACTGATCTGCGGCGGCCTCTAAGTCAGGCACGGCGATGGCTACGTGGTTTAGGCGTCCGATCATTGGAAACTCCGGTTCATTCTGTTTGGCAACTATATGAAGCGCGACAGGCATATCGGCAAGCGGCGCAAGGACGCGGGGGTCTTAATGGGTTGTTAGGGTCGTTCGCCTAGCGTTCTTGTCAGTTGCTAATAGATTCGAGGGAACCATGAATGAGTTGGACTATACGTCCCTAACACCCACACCGACCGCATCGCGGCCGCTGTTGGGATTAACGATCCTTGTTGTAGAGGACAGTCGCTTTGCATGCGACGCCATGCGGCTTTTGTGTTTGCGAAGCGGTGCACGCATTCGACGCGCTGATTGCCTTCGCTCTGCGCGACGTCATTTGCAAGTTTATCGCCCCAGTGTCGTGATCATTGATCTTGGATTGCCCGATGGATCAGGTGCCGAGCTGATACGCGAACTGTCCATTGCCGAGCCACGGATCTCTGCGATCTTGGCAACAAGCGGTGATGACATGAATGAAAATGTTTCTATGAAGGCTGGCGCTGACGGGTTCTTAAGTAAACCACTTGCGTCACTTGCTGGATTTCAATCAGCAGTTCTAAAGGCGTTGCCAGAAACGATGCGTCCTGCGGGCCTTCGCCAAATCACTGACGAACACGTTGATCCCGATCCTTTGGCCTTTCAGGATGATATGGCCCACGCATCGGAAATGTTCTCAACGGACACAGATGTCAGAACTTTGGACTATATCGCACAGTTCATCCAAGGGGTGGCGAAAAGTGCGCATGATGAACAATTGACGCGTGCAGCCCGATTATTTGTTCGTGCACTGTCCGAGGGCACCACAATACATAGTCACCAAGCCAGATTGGCTGGATTGATTCGTGATCGTATGACAGTTCCCGTTGCGATCTAAAGTGATGGATCACTTGCAACGCGGACCAATCCCGTAAGATCGCCAAGGCGTTCGCGTTGTTTGCCTTGGGCATCAAAATTCGCGGGATCAAGCCAAACGCGATACGCCTCTTTAAGCGAGGGCCATTCTGCGTCGATCATTGCGAACCATGCAGTGTCGCGATTACGTCCTTTGACAACTGCGGCTTGGCGAAAAACGCCCTCATAGCTAAAACCCAAACGTTGGGCTGCGCGACGTGAGGGGGCGTTTAGCGCGTTACATTTCCATTCGAACCGGCGATAGCCAGCCTCAAACGCCCATTTGATAGTGAGATAGATCGCTTCGGTCGACACGGGACTGCGTTGCATGCCTTGGGAAAAATTGATGTTCCCAACTTCAATCGATCCGGCCTCTGGCGCGATACGAAGATAACTCAGAACACCCAAGTAAGCGTGTTTGGTTGTGTCATAGATGGCGAAAAACAGATTGCCCGGATCTGATGTCATCTCTTTCACCCAACGATGATACTGCGCTGCCGAATGAAACGGCCCCGCATACATGTAGTCATACAGATGGTCTTGGCCTTCAAAGGCGTTGAATAACAAGGCTGCGTGCTTTTCCGCACTGAGCGGTTCCAAGCGACATGTGCGCCCTTCTAGGATCATAGGCTTTGGCGCATGCGGCGGGGTCCAGTTGGAAACAACGGGCCCTAATGGACGATCAGTCATATTAAACTTCCTTTGGACACGAGAGTGCATTGTAAAACGCGCAAGGGGAAGGCGAATGTTGCAGACCCGGCACGGCATTGTGAGTGTGCGGGCATTGGTCTGTGATCGTTGTTTGGCTATGTAGATCTCAACAAGGGAGATGACTTATGGCCTACCGCTGGAAGAATGTATTGAAAGACTCGGACGTCACGGATCATTCCGTGTTCCTGAACCGTCGCCAACTTATGGCTGGGGCTGCCGGCCTCGGGCTTGCTGCCGCGATTGGCGGGCCACGCGCGGCCCTTGCGCAGGAAGCGTTAGAACTGAACAGTTTTGAAGACATCACCAGCTACAACAACTTCTACGAATTTGGTACGGGCAAGGATGATCCTGTCAAGAACGCGGGAAAGCTGACGACGACGCCGTGGACCGTCACGATTGACGGCTTGGTGGATAAGCCGGGTGAATATGATTTCGCTGACATCATGTCCAAGATGACGATCGAAGAACGCATCTACCGTTTCCGCTGTGTCGAGGCGTGGTCAATGGTCGTCCCTTGGAACGGGTTTGAGCTGAAAGACCTGCTAGACTTGGCGGGCGTTCAATCCGCTGCCAAGTATGTCGCCTTCGAAACGTTATACCGTCCCGAAGAAATGGTCGGGCAGAAATTCAGCACATTGCAATGGCCCTATGTCGAGGGCCTGCGCCTAGATGAGGCGATGCACCCACTGACGATGATGGCGACAGGCATTTATGGTAAGGACATTCCCAACCAGAACGGTGCACCCATGCGTTTGGTTGTTCCTTGGAAATACGGCTTCAAGTCTATCAAGTCGGTTGTTAAGATCACGCTAACCGATAAAGAGCCGCCCACCAGCTGGAACATTGCCAACAGCCGCGAATACGGATTTTTCTCAAATGTGAATCCAGAGGTGGATCACAAACGCTGGTCCCAAGCGACAGAACGCAAGATCGGTGGCGGCCTGTTCGCCAAGCGTATCCCGACCTTGATGCTGAATGGTTACGAAGAAGACGTCGCCAGTCTTTATGAAGGTATGGACATGAGCGTTAACTTCTAATGCTTACAGACACGATTAACAAAACGGCACGCCGTATTCCGGCGTGGTTGCTTTACGTGCTCTTAGCTTTGCCTGCGGGATGGTTCCTATATCTGGGGCTGACGGGCGGTCTGGGTGCAGAACCAATCAAATCGCTTGAACACGAGCTTGGCGAGTTTGCACTAAAGTTGTTGATCGTGGGTCTGTGCATCACACCGTTGCGCAAACATCTTGGCGTGAACCTGTTGAAGTTCCGTCGCGCCATTGGGGTGATGACCTTTGTATACGTATTCCTGCATTTACTGGTGTGGCTCGTACTGGATGTTCAGATCGTCAGTCAGATCTGGGCCGACATTGTGAAACGTCCCTATATAACGGTGGGCATGGTGGGTTTCGTTTTGATGATCCCGCTTGCATTCACATCAAACAATTACAGTGTTCGCAAACTGGGAGTGCGTTGGCGCAAACTACATAAGCTTACATATGGAATCGCTTTTCTGGGGGCTTTGCACTTTGTGATGGTCGCAAAAGGCATTCAGTTAGAGCCTTTAATGTATATGGCGGTGGTTCTTGTCCTACTTGCGCTGAGGATTCCCAAGAATTCGCTCAAGTTCACTGAGCGATTCACTCGCGAGTCTGTGGATAAGTAGCTTCTTATCCACATTGCCGTGGATTGGACCTAAGGTAAGCTGCTGCACACGTAACATTATTATCAAGAACCCGTCGCAAACATCTGTAATCGTTCATAAAACCGAAAAAATGCAAAAAACGTCGAATGATTGAAAAAAGGGGTTGCGGGTGTTTGTTGTTACTACTAGAACCCCTTTCAACGGCAACGCAGACAGCGCGGTCGGGACGGCGGAGCGGCGGAAAC
>Ga0233426_10004059_pt1 | contig 11133 bp, 9 predicted proteins | sample SI_118_April2016_6_FD_179875 | JGI IMG/M metagenome (GOLD analysis project Ga0233426, IMG submission 179875) | Seawater microbial communities from Saanich Inlet, British Columbia, Canada - SI_118_April2016_10_MG | ecosystem: Environmental > Aquatic > Marine > Inlet | place: Canada: British... | reverse complement strand
TGATAACTCTGGATGCTCATGAATATCATGGCGCCACTCAATGACTTTAGGAATTATTTTTTCTGCGTCGAGATGGGCCTTTTTCGTGAGTTTTGCAGATTGACTGAACGCCATTGACACAAGACAAGAAATGATTAGGGTGATAACAAGTTTAATTTTCATGGGGGAACAAGTTAAGTAAGTGAAATTTGATTGAGCTGAAATTCAAAAGAAAGGGCTATCAAAGTGATAGCCCAATTCATTTACCAAAATAATATGAAGAAAAAATGAGCGGTTATTTTTTTCAAAATAGACTCACTTTAAACTTATTAAAAAACCTTCATTTAACCAACTAATTTTATGAAAAATTTCAATTAGCCTACTGAATCAATAAAAAACACAACAAATCATGTGCTCTAAATCAAGGCATCTTCAGGTAGATAAAATCAACCTATATAGGCAAGTTAAATCTTTCATACCCACAACGGCTTACAATACTTCTTTAACTCTTTGAGCGGCGTCTTTGAGTAAGATGGCAGAGGTTACTTTCAATCCAGAGGATTCAATGATTTGCGCCCCTTCTTCAGCATTAGTTCCTTGAAGTCTGACAATGATAGGTACCTCAATAGCACCAATCTTTTTGTAGGCTTCAACCACGCCATTGGCGACACGGTCACATCGAACGATACCACCAAAAATATTGACTAGGATGGCTTTGACATTGAGATCTTTCAAGATAATTCTAAACCCGGCTTCTACCGTTTCGGCATTGGCCCCACCTCCCACATCAAGAAAATTGGCAGGTTCACCTCCGGAAAGTTTAATCATATCCATCGTCGCCATGGCAAGTCCAGCACCGTTGACCATAACACCCACATTTCCATCTAACTTCACATAATTGAGGCCATGAGTTGCTGCGGCTACTTCCAATGGATTTTCTTCTGATAAGTCCCTAAGTTGTAAGATCTCTTCTTGCCGAAAAAGAGCATTGTCATCAATATCTACTTTGGCATCTACCGCCAATATTTTATCGTCCGAGGTTTTGAGCACAGGATTGATTTCAAACATCGCTGAATCAGTCTGTTCAAAGGCCATATAAAGGGCCTGAATGAACTTCACCATTTCTTTTAGAGCCATACCTGTGAGACCCAAAGCAAAAGCGACTTTTTGAGCTTGAAAACGCCGCAGGCCAACGGCAGGATCTATCCATTCTTTAATAATTTTCTCTGGGGTATGTTCAGCAACGGTTTCGATATCCATTCCCCCTTCGGTGGAGGCCATGATCACATTTTGGCCCTTTGCGCGATCCAGAAGGATCGATAGATAATATTCTTTGGGTTCAGAAGCGCCAGGATAATAGACATCTTCTGCAATCAGTATTTTGTTGACTTTCTTGCCTTCGGGTCCTGTTTGGTGAGTGACCAGTGTGCCCCCTAGAATTGCCTCACTTTTGGCTCCCACTTGGTCTATGCTTTTGGCTAAAACTACGCCATGGGATCCGGTCTCATTGATGGTGCCTTTCCCTCTGCCTCCGGCATGGATTTGTGCTTTGATCACAAACCATTCAGAGCCTGTTTCTTTTTGAATGGCATGTGCCGCTGCCACCGCTTCATCGACCGTGCTTGCGACTTTTCCGCGCTGGATGGTCACGCCGTAGCGCGCTAAAATTTCCTTTGCTTGATATTCGTGGATATTCATGGATCAATTTTTTAAATTCTAAACAGAGGAAAGCACAATTGTTTTCTTGATTATTTTGCGAATCTAATTCATAGTTCGGGTTTAATCAAGTTCATTAAAACAAATGACACCTATATTTGTAGCCATGCTCTATGCCAAAGACATCTGTAAGACCTATGGGGCACTCGAAGTGCTGAAAGGAATCGACTTGGAAGTAGCTGAGAAAGAGGTGATATCTATTGTCGGCGCTTCTGGAGCAGGCAAAAGTACATTGCTTCATATTTTAGCGAGCTTGGATCAGCCCGATCAAGGATCTGTCAGCTTGAAGGGGCAAGCCTTATTTTCACTTTCATCCAATAAGTTGGCTAAATTTCGTAACGATCATATTGGTCTTATTTTTCAATTTCACAACCTACTGCCTGAGTTTACGGCCCTCGAAAATGTTTGTATCCCTGGCTTTATAGGTACTCGTAACGAGGCGGCAGTTTTAAAATCGGGAATGGAGCTCTTAGATCGTTTGGGGATCATAGAAAGAGCCTCGCACAAACCTTCGGAATTGTCTGGCGGGGAGCAACACCGCGTAGCCGTGGCACGTGCCCTGATCAATCAACCGGCGATCATTTTTGCAGATGAACCTTCAGGTAACTTAGATTCTACCAATGCGCGAGCCTTGCATAAGTTGTTCTTTGAGCTCAGGGATGACTTGGGCCATACTTTTGTGATTGTCACGCACAACGAAGAACTTGCCGACATGGCGGATCGAAAACTCGTGATGCGGGATGGCCGAATGGCCTAAAGGCCAAATTTCATTTTCAAGGTGATCATGTGATTTCTGGGCAGACCAGGATAATAGTACCGCGGGCTACCACTACCAAAGGCACGGGCATTGATCTGATGCATGGAGGCATAGACTTCGTCAAATAGGTTGTTGATGCGATAGCTTAGGTCTAGATCGAGTTTTGTGAAGATCGTGGGCTGCCAACCGATCTGAAAACTGGTGATTTGATAGGCAGTCGAATAGCGGCTGTTGTTATCGGTCAGGGGCATACGATCAATGTATTGGTAACTCAAATGTGCATAAAGGCGTTCCTTAAAATTTCCTTGAAAAGAAAGGCTCAATTGATTGGCTGGAATCCCCGTAAGTGCATTTCCGTCATAGCGTAGCAGTTCACCATTAATTTCTTCTTCAAATTCTTCAAACCTATAGGCTGCATGGTTATAATTTAAACTTTGATTGAGTGTGAAATTAAGTGTTTGAATCAAGCGACTTTTGATACTGAGTTCAATGCCTCTATGCCGTGTGCTGCCGGCATTGATACCCGTGTATTGATCTTCGGCCGTTCTTCTAGATACGAGGAGATCACGAATATTCATTTGATAAATAGAGAAGGAATAGGTCAGTTTTTTGCCCCATGAATGCCCTTTCATACCCCATTCGAAGTTCCATCCAGTTTCTGGTTTTATATCGGGATTGATGGTTCCCTCAGGGGTTAATGTTTCCTCCAAGCTTGGCGGTGAAAAACCGTGACTCATAAGGGTAAAATGAGTGAGTCCAGGCCGAAACGTATGTGAAATGCCTATTCTGGGGGAATAGCGGGCCTGAAATTGGTAATTTCCACTTTGATCTATACTGTCCAAGTCATAGGCATCGGTATAGTCATAAAAGGTTTGATTGAGGTTTAATCCGAGGTCTATATTCAGGGAAGCTAACGGCTTTAAATTAACCTCCAAAAATACGTTGTAGTATCGTCTGATTTCTTCATTGTCTGATAAGTATTCTCCCTGAACACTTCCCGTATTAGGAAAATCGGCATACAGATTTTCAGCCGTTTTCCAATGATAGGCATCTTGATAGGTCTCTAGTCCAGCCATGACTTGATGTTGGGTTTTGGTGATTTTTTTGATGAGCCGAGCACGAAGGCCGACCCCATATATTTGATCTTCCAAGATATTGAAGGGTCTGGCTTCAAAGCTTTGGTTAAAGGAACCAAACAGACTCACGTGTTGGGTCAATCCGGGGTGATAGGTATGCGTCCATGAACTCCCTAAAAGAAATTTATCATAATCTTCAAACCCTTGAGATTGGCCCCAAGTGAAGGCGGCTTTGGTGGGTTCATTTTGATAATCTGTTTCACTCAATGAACTCGGTATACCGGCATATTGATTCACATAATACATCAGAAAGTTGAAGGTATTTTTGATTGTGTTGAGGCTCGAGGTGGCCAAGAGTGTATTTCTTTTGAAGGTATTGTTATCACGATAGCCATCACTTTGCTGACGATTGAATGACAGGTGGATACTTCTTTGGTTTTGATCGAGGGCATAGGTCAGACTATTTCTCAAAAGCCCAAAACTACCGACGGTGGCTGCTGTTGTAAGGGACTGTGATGCCAAGGGTATTTTTTTTGGGTGGAGGATCAAGGTTCCGCCGAGCCCACTTCCATAAATACTGGCATTGGGTCCTTTGAGAATTTCAATCGTCCCAATGGTATTGAGATCAATGTCTTCAATAGTGGTTTCGCCACTGCCGTTGGTGAGGGGAATGTCTTGATAATAAGCTCTGATCTTTTTTGTGGAAAAAGCGGCACGAGAGCCTACGCCACGCATGGTGATTTTGTTGGTGTTCAAGGCTCCCGATTGCATAAAAACGCCAGGTACTTGATTGAAGAGCGCGGTCATCAACGTGGGATCGCTGGTACTCATTTCTTTTGATGATAGTTGGGTGATGGCACCTGGATAGATTTGATTCCTTTGGGAGATCCCAAAATCATTGACCGTAATGGCGTCGAGCAGGACGGGACCGGGAGCCAAGAATATGACTAAGGGAGTATCCAAAGCCATCATTCGGAGATCTTGATAGCCCATACTTTGTATCAAAATTTCATAACCCGGATGATAAAAAAAAATACCTTGATCATTGGTTTGAACCGTATCCCTACCCAAAATATAGGCTCTTTTAATGGGTTGTTGATCGATTTGATCTAACAAGAGGCCTTGACGTTGTGCATAAAGTTGCATGGCCATAAAAAGGAGTAAAAAGGTAAGGATACTTTTTTTCATGTAGTAAAGTTAACGTGAGGAAAATCGTATTTTGATTTTTTTATGTTGTAAACTGCAAAAAAAATACAAATGAAAATTCCCTTGGGTGTCCGTTATATGTTGCTCGCAACACTGGCCTTTAGCTTAATGAAAGTTTTTGTGAAGTATATTCCCGATATTCCGGCCATTGAGATTGTTTTTTTTCGTGCCGTAATATCCTTGACCTTGAGTTTAGCTTATTTACTCCCCAAAAAAATCCCCATTTTTGGCAATAAAAGACCCCTGTTAGCTGCGCGTGGTGCGGTAGGCGCCACCGCCTTGATTCTCAATTATTATTTACTCCATGAAATTCCGTTGGCGGCGGCCTCTACCTTGACGAACTTAACTCCTATTTTCACGACCCTTATTGGGGTTTATTTGGTGAAAGAGAAAATTCATCCAGCTCAGATTGCCTTTTTTGTGTTGAGCTTCGTGGGCATCTTGATCATCCAAGGCTTTGATACGCGGATCTCTGGGACCCATTTATTTCTGGGTATTTTGGCTTCCTTTTTTAGTGGTATGGCCTATAATCTGGTGAGAAAATTAAGTGCAACAGAGCATCCTTTGGTGATCATGTTTTACTTCCCTCTGGTCGTACTTCCCGTATCCTTGATAGGTTCCTTGTGGTTATGGGTACAACCGGAAGGTTGGGATTGGTTTTATTTATTAATGGTAGGCATTACCACACAGATGGCTCAATATTTCATGACCAAATCCTATCAACAGGCCAAAATTTCTAAGGTAGCTATTTTTGATTATTTAGGGGTAGTATATGCCTTGATCTTTGGGTTTGTGCTTTTTAATGAGTATTTCAATCTACTGACCTACATAGGTATTGCCTTGGTGTTGATTGGAATTGCCTTAAATTTCAGATTCAAATTGAAGGAACATTGAATTTGAAGGAGACTTTATTTTATTTTGTATTAAATAAGTAAAAAAATGGGAAGAGCATTTGAGTACAGAAGGGCCGCTAAGGAAAAGCGTTGGGATAAGATGTCCAAGGTCTTTCCTAAACTGGCTAAAGCCATCCAGATGGCAGCCAGGGAAGGTGGCGGCGAGCCTGAAATGAACAGTAAACTGCGAGCTGCGATTCAAAATGCCAAGGCTGAAAACATGCCTAAAGATAATATTGACAATGCCATCAAACGTGCCATTGGTAAAGATGCAGAGGCCATTGACGAGGTGACCTTTGAAGGGAAAGGGCCACATGGTGTTTTGGTGTTTGTCGAATGCGCTACGGATAACAACAATAGAACCGTCGCCAATATTAAGTCCTATTTCAGTAAGGCGGGGGGGGGCTTTACCCCGTCGGGGTCATTGGAGTTTATGTTTGCGCGCAAAGCCGTATTTGAGTTTGAAAAAACAGCAGAAATTGATTTAGAAATGTTAGAACTTGAGCTTATTGATGCTGGACTTGAAGAAATTGAGGAACACGATGGTCAGGTCTATGTGACGGGGGATTATACTGCTTTTGGTAGCCTATCAAGTGCATTGGAGGATCTTGAGGTAGCAGTAAAAAAATCTTCATTACAACGAATTCCCACCACACCGGTATCTTTTTCAGAGGATCAGATGGTCGAAATTGAAAAAATGCTCGATAAAATCGAAGAAGATGATGATGTTCAAGCCGTTTACACCAATATTGCCTGATGCATACACCTGAACATTTTTGGAACTGGTTTTTGAAGCACCAGTCTCGTTATTTGACCCTTGGAGAAATTAAGCCGGAGTTGAGAGATGCAGCGGTCGATGAAATGCAGTTTGAGTTGAACAAGTTTTGTGATCAGATTTTCTTTGAAATAGGAGGAGATGAAGGCGATCATCGTGGGGCATTGATTATCAGTGCTGCGGGGGATCCTGATTTTTTTCCGCAGGTAAGGGAACTTGTAGCCGCCGCACCTTCCATGGAGGATTGGGAGGTTATTGCTTTCAAACCTGCACAATTGGGTCCGGTAGTCATTAATTATGAGGATCAATCATTTGATCCTCAAGAGGTCATTGTGATCCCTTTGCTGCATGATGGTTATCCAGATTCGGTCGGGATCCAAGTGTGCTTTGACGATTTTAAGGAGGAGATCGAAGAGCATTATATGGGCGCCACTTTTTTGATGTTGGAGGCTTTGATTGGGGAGGAAGCGGCCATCAACGATATTGAATATTTGGAGATATGTAAAGTACCTGAGGATATCGATAACATTGAGCATTTGATGCTTTCAGAGATTGAAGATCATATTATTGAGATCAAGACGGAAGGTCTCGATGAGGACGCCCATTGAATCAATACGAGCTTACCTGGCTCAAGCATAAAAAAAAATAGACAAAAAAAAGCCGCAACCTAGAAGGTTGCGGCTTTTTTTATGAGTTGTTTTATGATTTTGAAGCCATGTATTCGACCAATTCAATCACTTTCGATGAGTAACCCCACTCGTTGTCGTACCATGAAACCACCTTTACAAAGTTAGGGGACAACTGAATGCCTGCACCAGCATCAAAAATGGAAGTTCTTGAATCTCCTAAAAAATCATTGGACACTACGGCATCTTCGGTATAACCCAAAATCCCTTTCATAGGTCCCTCTGAAGCAGCTTGCATGACTCTACATATTTCTTCATAACTGGTGGCTTTCTCAAGATTTACCGTTAAGTCAACCGCAGATACATCAGCTGTTGGAACTCTGAAAGACATGCCTGTTAATTTACCATTTAAAGCAGGGATGACTTTACCCACCGCCTTGGCAGCTCCTGTGGAAGAAGGAATGATGTTTTGATAAGCACCACGTCCACCGCGCCAGTCTTTCATAGAAGGGCCATCTACCGTTTTTTGGGTAGCTGTGGCCGCATGTACCGTCGTCATCAAGCCTTCCTTGATACCAAAATTATCATTCAGTACTTTGGCGATAGGTGCCAAACAGTTGGTGGTACAAGATGCGTTAGATACAAACTGCATATCTGGGTGGTAATCGGTATGGTTGACCCCCATGACAAACATCGGCGTATTGTCTTTAGGAGGCGCAGACATGACTACTTTTTTGGCACCGGCCTCTATATGGCCTTTTGCAGATTCTTTACTCAAAAAGAGACCTGTAGATTCGATCACGTAATCTACTCCTATTTCTCCCCACTTTAAGTCGGCAGGATTGCGTTCAGCAGTCACTCGAATGGCTTTGCCATTGACGATCAACTTACCTTCTCTAACGGATACCTCTCCCTTGAAGTTACCATGTGTAGAGTCATATTTAAGCATATAAGCCATATAATCCACATCAATGAGGTCATTGATTCCTACTACTTCTATATTTTCATTCTGTGCTGCTACACGGAAGACGAGTCGGCCAATTCGACCAAATCCATTTATCGCGATTTTTGTTTTAGACATTTTAATAACTTTAACCCATTAAGCGTTTTCAGTGCGCAAAGTTATCATTAGTTGACGTCCTTACAAACTACCCTGCAAGTATTTTGTATTTTTGAAGACAACTTCTCCATGACCTCATTGATTTTAAACGGAATTAATCCTCAACTAATGCGTTATTTGAATCTTTAAAGGGTCTGGAATGAATTGTGGAATGCTTTAAGGCTTACTTGCTAGCTCATCTCAGTTGGTGAGGATTTCAAAAGTAAAATACGTTTATCAATAGGCGATTGAGGAGAACTCGTAGTGTATGGTTAGGCATCATAATTGAATTTTAAAAAATTCAATTAAAAAAATGCGTGCTTATTTGCAAATTATGATGAGAACTCTATCTTTGCCACTCAAAAAATTAGAAGAACATCAAAAGAAACTTTGAGACCTTGCTGATTTGGAGAAAATGGTCCGTTCGTCTAGGGGTTAGGACGCCAGGTTTTCATCCTGGTAACAGGGGTTCGATTCCCCTACGGACTACTAAAAACCCTATTTCTGATTCAGGAATAGGGTTTTTTCTTTTTGAGTTCCATATTGAGTTCCATATTCAATGATTTTGATTATATTTGGTTATGGGACTTTTTTATTCTCTCAACCTTCATAAAGTCAAAGAACAGTACCAACCTACGGACGAACTCTCGGTAAATGTTACCTATTACTTTCGTGGAAAGAAGATTAAAGTCTCTACTGAGGTTAAGGTTAAATTGAAAGATTGGGGAAATTCAGGAACCAATCCAGTTCTTAAATCTGACCCAGAGTACAAATCCAAGAATATCCTCCTCAAATCTCATTACTCCCAAATTGAGGGAATAATCAATAAAATCATCATTAATGAACAAAACCCTGAGGTATCTCTGGTTAAACAATATCTCAGAGGAGTTCAGATAAAAAAGACAACCAAGACAGGAAGAGATGTTGATTATCAGGTTTTATTAAAGGATTACCTTAAAATGTTGAGTGAGAATGTAGTACTCTCCAAAAACTACACAAGGAATGTTATCAATAGTTTGAATCAGATAAAATATTTCATTGATGAAAAGTATAAGAATATGACTTTTCTTGTTTCGAATTTTGATGAAGATTTTCAGAACGAGTATAAGAATTACTCAGTAGAGAAACATCAAAGGAATAATCCAACCATACATAAACACTTGAAACATTTGGGAGGGTTTATGAAGTGGTGTTTGAAGAATCAGTACATTGATTTTCCTTTTACATTGATAAGGATACCCCTTTTCTCTACAGAGGAGGTGATATATCTTCAAAGAGATGAAATTGAAGATATATTCAAGTTTAAGGATTTTGATTTTAATTCACCTAATCATAAGAATTACACTAATGAGTATGTGACCGATACTAAGAAAAATGGACAGGAGGTTACCTATACTAATCTAGAAGTGTATAAGGATATGTTACTCTTCGGATGTGGTGTAGGTTGTAGGTTTGGAGATTTGGTTAATCTCAAATTGGATAATTATGAATTTGGATTGAATCGTAACACTGGATTCTTCATCTTTAGAATGGAGAAAACCCGGAAACAAATTAAAGTCCCAATGAATCAATTGACATTTGAGATATGGAAAAAATATTCAAACGGTAAGAGTAGAGAAGATTATATTTTTCCAAGAACTTCTTATGGAAATCCAGTTTCAAATCAAAAGATGAACGATAATCTTAAAGTAATTGGAAGAATCGTCAAACTGGAAAGATTAGTTAAAAAACCTATTTATAACTCTGATGGAACAGTTAGGGAAGGAACGGATATAAGAAAACCACTTCATAATTTTTTAACATCTCACATCATAAGGAGAACTTTTATTCGTGAGGGATTAAATAGTGGTTTACCTCGTCATTTGATAATGGAAATGTCTGGACACAGTACTGAGAAGGAATTCGGTAAATACTATTCAGTAATAGATTCTGAAAGAGAGAAAATGAGTTCATTGTTCTCTTTTGATTTATTAACTACCAATGAGAAAAAGGAAGAACCTAAATCCATTAATGAAGATTTAACTTCAAAATTATTCAAAATCAAAGAATTGTTTGAACAAGGATTGATACCTAAAGATATCTATGAGTTAAAAGTATCGGAGTTATTAAACCAATTGAATTAATTACCCTATCAACTCGTATAGGGTAAAAAAAATGGGTTCGATATAAAAACCACTCCGACACCTATTTTGGGATAAAGTGTTTCATTAGTTACAAGAAACCTCATTCATTTACCTTTTATTCTAAAATAAATGGTTGTTCTAAGTCATTTTACTTAGGTAAAGAAGATAAAATCAAAAAGGATATAATGAATAAACTGAATAAGGATTGGTCAGATTACTCTACCAATAAACTTAAGTTTGGTTTAAGAGATATTATTGAGACTGTTATAATGGATTTTATTGGTTAAAACGTTTTGGTCTATTCTCATTTGGAATTCTAGAGTTATTAAACATCTCAAACATTTGAGTAACATTACTTACATCCCACTTTGAAATATCTCCATTGAATTGAGAATCACGAAACATCCTACTCATATCTGTAACATTACCTACATCCCAATTTGAAATATCTCCATTGAATTGAGATCTATAAAACATCTGTTTCATATCAGTCACATTACTTACATCCCAATTTGAAATATCTCCATTGAATTGAGATTCCCAAAACATCCCACTCATACTAGAAACATTACTCACATTCCACTTTGAAATATCTCCATTGAATTCGGTACCAGAAAACATCCCATACATATCTGTAACATTACTTACATCCCACTTTGAAATATCTCCATTGAATTGAGAATCACGAAACATACTACTCATATTAGTAACATTACCTACATCCCAATTTGAAATATCTCCATTGAATTGAGAATTATTAAACATCACACTCATATCAGTAACATTACCTACATCCCAATTTGAAATATCTCCATTGAATTGAGATTTCCAAAACATCACTCTCATATTAGTAACATTACTTACATCCCACTTTGAAATATCT
>Ga0233426_10004053_pt1 | contig 11146 bp, 12 predicted proteins | sample SI_118_April2016_6_FD_179875 | JGI IMG/M metagenome (GOLD analysis project Ga0233426, IMG submission 179875) | Seawater microbial communities from Saanich Inlet, British Columbia, Canada - SI_118_April2016_10_MG | ecosystem: Environmental > Aquatic > Marine > Inlet | place: Canada: British... | reverse complement strand
GTGCTATTTGTGCAGCCGCATGCAGTTTTTTTGTTTCTAAAGAACTATAATCACTTAATAAAAGTTCTTTTTTATTTTTATTATAGATTTTAGAAAAAGGCTTTCCTTCTTCTGGTAAAATATCTTTAACTGTAATTGAATATTCTTTATCTAAATACTCACATAAGGCAATATATCTTGTTCTATTATTTTTTTGAATTTTATCAAAAACTTTATCTGCAAACTCTTCTAATTTTGGAAAATAGTTTTTGTGTTCTTGAAGAAAGTCAGATATTACCTCACCAGGAAAAGAATTTTTTCTATTATCAACTATTTTCCCTGAAATTTTTTCTATTTTATTAATTAGTTCGTGATCTTTCTTTTTAAGAATATCTCCCAATCTCACAAGAGCTCTACCGATCTTAGGATTTGTTCCAACAAGGTCTTTAACTTCAGGGCCAAGAATATCTAGATCTTCAAATAATTTATCATCTAGAATTTCTGAAATAGTATTTTCTAAGTTAACATCAGATTTTGATGTTAAGTCTGAGAGTTGGATATTTAATTTTTCACAAACCTTAAGTAGCAAATCTCCATCTATTTTTCTTTTTCCACTTTCAATTAAGTTTAAATAACTTGGAGAAATACCAAGATCCTCTGAAAGTTTGTTTGCTTGAAGTCCTAACTGTCTTCTAAAAGCCTTTATTTTAGGACCAATTTTTAAATCAATTTGACTCATAAGCTTAATTTGTAAATTTTGTAAATTTAAATTTACAATAAGTTTCTTTGTTTTACAAGGTTTTTAACGATTTAATTAGATTTTGTAAATTTAGTAAATTATAAAGTTTACATGAACAATAAAAATACAAATAAAAATCAAGAAAATCAAAGAGAAATTAACGAAAACAACAATCAGAATCAATTTAGTCAATCAGGTATTTACCTAAGAGACGATCATTGTGATTGGGGTTCTAGTGGGATGAATGAATTCACTCAAGAATTTAGTGAAAAAAAATAAGTCCTCTTACCGTTAATTTGTACACGATTTAATTTTCTTAATACATAACCTAGAAAGACCTACCTATGAGCTCAGAAGCTAAAGTTTCATACGATTTAAAAAGATTTTCGGGAATTAAAAAGGACTACACTCCAGAAGAAGTAGAGCGATTAAGAGGTTCTATCAAAATTGAATATTCGATGTGTAAGCATCAATCTAAAAAATTATGGGATCTGTTAAATTCAGAAAATTATATTAATACATTAGGATCACTTTCTGGAAATCACGCTATACAACATGCTAAAGCTGGATTAAAAGCAATTTATTTAAGTGGATGGCAAGTAGCAGCTGATGCAAATACTGCTGGTGAAATGTATCCTGATCAATCTTTATATCCATATGATAGTGCTCCAAAATTAGTTGAGTCAATGAATAATGCTTTAATCAGAGCAGATCAAATTCAACATATGGAATTACAAGATGGTGATATGAAATCAAAAGATAGAACAGATTATATGTTACCTATTATTGCAGATGGAGAAGCAGGATTTGGTGGCCCATTAAATGTTTTTGAATTAACAAAAAAATTTATTAAAGCTGGAGCTGCTGGAGTTCACTTTGAAGATCAATTAGCTAGTGAAAAAAAATGTGGTCACATGGGTGGAAAAGTTTTAGTTCCAACTAGTACAATGATTAAAAATTTAAAAGCTGCAAGACTTGCTGCAGATATTGCAGAGGTACCTTTAATAATTTTAGCAAGAACAGATGCAAATGCTGCAAAATTAATTACAAATGATTTTGATGAAAATGATAAACCATTTTTAACTGGAGAAAGATCTCCTGAAGGTTTTTATTATGTTAAGCATGGAATTGAGCAGGCTATCTCAAGAGGTTTAGCTTACGCACCTTATTCAGATTTAATTTGGTGTGAAACTGCAACGCCAAACCTTGAAGAAGCAAAAAAGTTTGCCGATGCAATTCATGAAAAGTTTCCTGGTAAATTATTAGCTTACAACTGTTCACCCTCGTTCAATTGGAAAAAGCATTTATCAGATGCTGAGATCTCAACATTTCAACAAAAAATTAGTGAGATGGGTTATAAGTTTCAGTTCATTACGCTTGCAGGATTTCATACGCAAAATATTGCAATTTTTGAACTTGCAGAAAAGTATAAAACAGAAGGCATGACTGCTTATTCTAAAATCCAAGAGCTTGAATTTGCTAGAGAGAAGGATGGTTACACAAGTGTTAAACATCAAAGAGAAGTAGGAACTTCTTACTTTGATGCAGTTTCAAATACTATAAGTAGTGGAAAAAGCTCTACAACAGCTATGGCAGGCTCCACAGAATCTGAACAGTTTTAATTATTCTTTAATAAGCTTTCTAAATGTGATTAAATATTTGGATGCTTATAAGTAGTTTACTTTTAATTATTCTTTATTTTTCTCATAGATATATTGTTGCTTGGATAATATTCTACAATAATCAAGATGAACGTTTTGGTAGCTCTATATGGCGTTGGTCATATGATTATCAAGTAATTGGGGAAAGAGACGTTTCAGATCTTGATGACAAGCCTTTTGTAAGAAAAAGAAGAGTTAGAAACCGCACTGTTTCAATAATGTACTGTAATTTCTTTATAGGGTTCCTTGTATTCATGTCTTTTCTTAGTAATTTGCTTATCCTGATATTAACGTAATTAATCGTTGTAAAATGCGTCAATAAATGCGATTGATAATCATTCGCAATGTTAATAATAAGCATTCTAAACTAATCAAGGGTAAAAAATAAAGGAAAAAATGAAAAAAATTATACTTATTATATTAACCTTGAGTTTTTTTAAAAGCATGACATTAGCTAATGAAGTTAATGTTTTTAGTGCAAGACATTACGATTCAGATATCCAGCTTTACAATAAATTTACATCTCAAACTGGAATTAAAGTGAATGTCATATCCGGCAAAGATAAATCTCTTCAAAAAAGAATTATAGAAGAAGGAAAAGATTCAAAAGCTGATCTTTATATTACAGCTGATGCTGGAAAGTTAGGACTTTTCGATTTAAAAGGGATGTTTCAAAACTCTATGTCGCCAGCAATTAAATCTGCAGTACCGGCAAACTTTAGATCTAAAAATTGGACAGGAATAGCTAAAAGAGCACGAATAGTTTATTACTCTCCAGAGAGAGTAAGTGACAATGATCTTAATGGATTGACCTATGAAGGTCTTGCTGATCCTAAGTGGAAAGGTAGAATTGTTATAAGACAATCTAATAATATTTATAATCAATCTCTAGTAGCTTCATTAATTGATAATAATGGAAAAAAAAATACAACTAAATGGGCAAAAAATTTAGTTACAAATATGGCTAGAGACTCAAAGGGTAATGATAGAGCTCAGATTTTAGCTGTCGCAGCCGGAGAAGCTGATCTTGCAGTTGCAAATACTTATTATTATGCGTTGATGCTTTCTGGCAGTAAAGGAGAAGAGCAACAAATGGCTGCAAAAAAAGTATTACCATTTTTCCCAAATCAGGATGATAGGGGAACACATATGAATATTAGTGGTGGTGGAATATTAAAATATGCTCCAAATAAAGATAACGCAATTAAACTGTTAGAGTTTTTATTAACTAAAGAAGCCCAACAACATATTGTTAATAATACGTATGAGTATCCAATGATTAAAGGAGTTGAACCTCATAAGTTAATTAAACAAATGGGTTTTGATTTTAAACAAGATCTTAAAACTAAAGTAGCTAATTATGGAAAAAATCAAGCTACCGCGTTAGAGATAATGCTTAACGCGAGGTGGAAATAAAGAGGTTATATAACACAACACACTTTTAATATTAAGTTAATTACCCTGCTTGATGTTATTAGTGTGTTGTTAAAAAATGGGTAATAAAATTAACATTTGGTATTTTAGTTCATTTATAATATCTATAATTGTAGCTGTACCCATTATAACTGTATTCAGTAGTTTCTTTGAAATAACTGGAGACTATGTTTCAGTTTTAAAAAATACTTTTCTTTTAGATTATATTTATAATTCATTAATACTTTTGATAGGTGTTTTAACTTTAACTTTTATTATAGGTGTTGGTTGTGCTTATTTAGTTTCATTTTACAAATTTCCTGGCGTTAATTTTTTTAAATGGGCTTTAATTTTATCTTTTGCTGTACCTGCTTATATATATGCATACTCATTAACCGCTTTTTTTGAAAACTATGGAACAGCTTTTTCAATTTTAAAAAACTTATTAGGTGAGGGAAATTATAATACTCATATCCCTAAGTTTGATGGAATGTTAGGTGCAATAATTTCAATATCATTTTCACTATTTGGTTATGTTTATGTGCTAACTAGAGCATCATTTCATTATCAGTCACAAAACTTGCTAGAACTTGGAAAAAACCTTGGTTTTTCAAAACAAAAATCATTCTTTAAAATAATCTTACCATCAGCAAGACCCGCAATAGTTGCTGGTCTTTCTTTGGTTGCGATGGAAACTTTATCAGATTTTGGTTCAGTATCATTTTTTGGCGTGTCCACTTTAACAACAGGAATTTATAATGCGTGGATATCTTTTGATGACCTTACTTTAGCAAACAGGTTATCTTCTTACTTGTTAATTTTTATACTTGGGTTATTTGTTTTAGAAAATTTATCAAGGAAGAAAGCTCAATATCACACATCTTCAAAAGGAGGATTTAAATCAAAATCTGTAATTCAATTATCTAATTATAAATCAATTTTAGCTTCTTTTTTTTGCATGGTTGTATTTTTCTTAAGTTTTTTATTTCCAGTTTTTCAAATGTTATATTGGACAATTATTTTTCCAAAACATTTATTAGATTTGAATTTAATTGAATTATTTTCAAATACGATGTTATTGATTTTCTTATCATGTTGCGTATTAATATTATTAGCCTTTATTTCAAACTATGGAAATAGAGTTTCAAAAAGTAAATTTCTAGAAATGTTAAACACATTTTCTATTTCAGGATATGCAATACCTGGAATTATTTTAGCTGTCGCTTTTATAACATTTATTTCATGGCTTGATCTTAATATGATTAATTACCTTGGAACAGAATCGATAAAATCTATTTTTATTGGGTCTGTTTTAGGACTGGTTCTAATTTATTTTATAAGATTTTATTCATTAGCAAGCAATGGAATTAAATCAGGCTACCTAAAAATTAATTATTCGATAGATGAGAGTGCTTATCTTCTTGGTTATTCAAAATTTAAAACATTTAAGAATATTCACCTTCCTTATTTAAAGAATTCAGTTTTATTAATAGGTATTTTATTAACTATAGAGATAATTAAGGAATTACCCATTACCTTGATTATGAGACCATTTAATTTCGAAACCTTTGCAACAAAAGCATATATTTATGCTTCCCAAGATTTACTTGAAGCTGCAGCTGCTCCATCATTATTACTTATACTTATTGCAAGTTGCTTTATTTTAATTACATCTAGATATATCCTTAAGGATTAAGATTATGACAAAAAATTTTTTAGAAATTAACAATGTAACATTTGCAGCGAGTGCTCAGAGTAAAGTGAATAATGTTTCTCTAACTATTGAAAATCAAGGAGACATTGTTTGTTTGTTAGGACCATCTGGTATTGGCAAAACTACTATACTTAGAACAATTGCAGGTTTGGAAAAAATACAATCAGGGAAGATTGTTTTAAAAAATAAAATTTTATCATCTGATAATACTCATATTGAACCTGAAAATAGAAATATTTCTATGGGGTTTCAGGATAATTCACTTTTCCCCCATTATACAGTTTTAGAAAATATAAAATTTGGTGCAGATAGAAATAAAAAGAAAAAGAAAGGTTTAAATTTAAATGATATAATTAAATTTCTTCATATCGATCATGTGATTGATAAATTTCCACATCAGATAAGTTCTGGAGAAGCTCAAAGAGCTTCATTAGCAAGGTCTTTGTTATCTAATCCTGATTTATTGTTATTAGATGAGCCTCTTTCAAACGTCGATCAGAACTTCAAAGAGGAAATACAAGTAAAATTAAAGCAAATTTTAACAGAGCATAAAATTACAACAATTATCGTAACGCATGACTCTTATGAGGCTTTTTATCTGGGAACTAAATGTGGAATAATTCTAGATGGTCAACTTAAACAATACGACGACCCGTATAATGTTTACCATTTTCCAAACTCAATAGAGGTGGTTAATTTTCTGAATAGAGGAATTTTAATTCCAGCAAAAGTCACTGGTGAAAACAGTTTAGAGAGTGCTGATTTAGGAACAATAACTGGAGATTTTATAAAACATTATCCAAAAGGATCTGAAGTTCAACTTTTACTACAACCAGAAGATTTAGAACATGATGATCAAAGTAATTTAAAATTAGAAGTAGTCGATAGAAAATTTAGAGGAACAAATTTTATCTATACCCTTAAAACAGCAAGTAATAAATTAATACCAGTTTTTGTGCACTCTCACCATATCCATCAGCATGAAGTAGATGAAAAATTTGGTATCAAGAGACCAATTAATATTGAACATATAGTTTGTTTTTAATACAAAACTTAACTTAAAATGAATGATAGATTAAAAACCTTATCTAGAGGAATAATTGATGTAAGTCCTTTAATGATACCTGTGGTTCCATTTGGAATTATTTTTGGTGTTATTGGAATGGAATTAGGTCTCACTGCGTACATGACATTTGGGATGTCGATTATAATATTTGGTGGCGCTTCTCAAATAGTTTTGCTTCAATTATTCTCAGGCGGAGCATCTTCTTTAGTTACAATAACATCTGTTGGAGCCGTAAATTCTAGACATTTGTTATATGGAGCAGTTTTTTCTGAATATTTATCTCATTTAAAATTAACCTGGAAACTTATATTATCTTATGTGTTGATTGATCAAGCATTTGCAGTTTCAAATACTTATTTTAAAAATAATAAAAAGAATAACTACAAGCATTACCACTTATTAGGAGCTGGTTTTACCTGCTGGACAGTTTGGCAAATATCAACAGCCTTAGGTATAGTTCTAGGGTCTGTTGTACCAGAAGAATTAGGTTTAAGTTTTACTATTTCTTTAACTTTTTTAGCTTTGTTAATTAATGATTTTAGAAAGTTTAAAAATATTATTGTAATGTTGGTATCAGGGGTAGTTGCAACTATTGGTTATAATACAATACCATTTCAAGCATACATCATTGTAGCAGCACTATCAGCCTTATTGGTTGCTACATTATTAACTTTAATCAACTTAAAACAAAAATAATGCATTGGTCGACAATTATTTACTGTGGAATAATTACCTACTTAACAAGGTTCTCTATGATATTTTTATTAAAGGAGGACATATTGAATTATAAAATGAAAAAAATTTTGTCATATGTTCCATCGGCTATTTTTCCAGCAATAATTTTTCCACCAATATTTTTAGATAACTCTGGTTCTTTAGATTTAGAGAATAACCCTAAAATACTAGCTGCAATATTTGCTATACTTGTTGGCTATTTAAGTAAAAACATAATTGCGACAATTTTTGCTGGATTAATTTCTTATTGGTTTTTAATATTTGTTGTATAAGATTATATGAAAAAGATTTTTATATTTATTTTTTGTATATTTGCATTTAATGCTAATGCAGATGAAAAAAAAACAACTTTTACTAAAGAGTTGTTTGATAAAGCTCAATCAGATGGAAAAGTTGTAGTGGTAAGTTCATGGGTGAAATATTGCTCATCTTGTGCGAGCCAAATGAAAGTTTTAAATAAAGCCAAGAATGAATTTGATAATATTGAATACTTCACGTTCAATATAGAAAATAAAGAAATTTCAAATCTACTAAATGTACAATATCAAACTACACTTTTAATTTTTAAAGATAATAAAGAAGTTTATAGAAGTATTGGTGAAACGAGTAGGGATTTAATTTACGAAGCTATAAAAACCTCTATATAAATCTAAGCTCCTAATTTAATATTTCTAGCAACATTAACATCCATCATTTTTGGTTCTGGAAGATTAAGGTTATTCATAATTTCTACATATTCATTTTCACTGCTAACTTGTAATCTAGGATTAAATTTTTTTTCTTTTCCTATAGAACTAACTTTTTCACCATTATAATCATGCGCAGGATATAGTAGAGTTTTTTCTGGAAGTTTTAAAAGTTTATTAAAAATCGAGTTGTATGCATCTTTAGCACTTCCGTTTTGAAAATCTGTTCTACCAGTACCATTTATAAGCAACGTGTCCCCAGAAAATAAGCAATCATTCATCAAAAAACTAAAACTGTCAGAAGTGTGCCCTGGTGTATAAAGTGCTTTTATTTCTATCTGATCAAGTTTAATAATTTCCTCATCTTTTACTTCTAAATCTACTGCGTTGGCTGGAGTTTGTTCACCCATAATAGTTGTGCAATTTGTTTGATCTTTTAATTTGCTAGCACCAGTAATATGATCAGCATGAATATGGGTATCAATTACTTTTACCAATCTTAAATCTAATTCATTTAGCAAACCAATATATTCATTAATATTATCTAAAACAGGGTCAATAATAAGTGCTTCCCTTCCTTTTGCAGAAGCTATCAGATACGTAAAAGTGCTAGAGGTTTTATCAAATAGTTGTCTAAATAACATTAATTTATAATAGCATCTTATCGGAGCTAGTTGAATTTATTTCCCAGTAGGAAATCTTAAATAAATTTTGTCTAGATAATAAAACAAAGATAGGGCCCTTAACACCATGAATAAACTTAAAGATATCCAGATACCCGTATTGCCAATTAACTTTGTTAAATATAAAGACATCAATAAATAAGAAAATACAGAGAAAATCATAGCATTTCTTAGTTCTTTTGTTTGTGAAGCACCAATAAATATTCCATCAAACTGATAACAAAATGAAGAAATTAAAGGCATAAGTATTAGCCATACAGCATAAGATGAACTTAGATTTCTAATACTTTCAATATCAGACATTAATGTAATGACATAATTGTTAATAAAAAAATAAATTATCGAAATAATTAATCCAGTAAGTGTACTTAAAATAAAAGAGTTTTTAACAATCTTTTTAAACAAGCTTATATCTTTTTTACCCAAAGAATATCCAACCATACCTTCAGTTGAAAATGCGTAAGCATCAAGAATGAAAGCAGACAAAAAGACTAGGTTAATCAAGATGGCATTTGCGGCAATATAGTCTTCACCAATTTGACTGCCAAGATAAGTGAACCAAAAAAATGAAAAGGTTAACAATATAGTTCTAATAAATATGTTTAGATTAATGTTAAAAATATTTTTAAGTTTATTAAGATCTATTAATTTATTAATGTTAACATTAATTTTAGACATTTTATTTAGATACCAAAATGTATAACCTAGAAAAGTTGTAGATATTAAAAGTGCTGAAAATAAAGTCCCATAAGCAACCCCTTTGATATTTAAATCAAATGCTGAAACTAAAATAATACTTAAAATTATATTTAGAATTGAAAAAAGACCAACGGCTAAACTCGAGGTTTTAGTCTTCTGTAATCCAACAAATAAACCAGTTATAATGTAAAGTGTTAATTCACCAGGTGCTGAATAAATTCTTATTTGAAAGTAATCCTGATAAAATTGCTTAGTAGTGTCTGATAAATTAAAAATACCTACACTTAGATTGAATATATAACTTTGTAATAAAATTAAGATCAATGAAATAAGTAAAACAAAAACTAAATTTCGAACAACAATATTAAATATTTCTGAGTAATCTTCTTTACCATAAGCTTGTGAAACTAAACCAACAGTTCCCATTCTTAAAAAACCGAAGCTCCAAAAAATCATCGAAAATAAATTAGCAGCTACTGAAGTTGCTGATAAATATGACAAGTTACCAAGATTACCCATTAAACCAGTATCAATAATGCCAACAAGTGGAATAGCCAAGTTTGCAAAAAAAATTGGAATAGATAACTTTAAAATGTATTTAATTGAGGGGTTTTGCATCTAAGCAATAAATTTTAGTATAGATTTGACAGGATTTGTTTTTTTAATCCAATCTTGAGGAATACCTTTTAAGCCTTTGTAAGCTGCAAAATAAGCACCAACGAAATTGGCACGAGAACAATTACATCCACCAGCTTTAATTGTTTTTATCACTGCAGTTTTAAAATTTTTAGAAGTAATAATTGCATGTATTGAACCATTAAAAGTGCCTGGATAACTACATGCTTTACCAAATTTCTTTACAACAAAATTGTGGGGTTTTGACTTAATTTTTTTAACTTTTTTGATATTTTCAATCACATTTTTAAAATATTTGTTTTTTATATTTTTTTTTAAAAAACTATTAACTGGATCCTTGTCTCCTTTATCAGCTAAATCAATAATCTTAAGTTTTGCTAAAGCAAATTGCTCACTAATTTTGCCATTAGCAACTGTTCTTATAATTTGTTTTGTTTTTTGGTCAGAATTGTTTGAAAAATAAAAGGGTAGACTTGCACAATATCCATCTGACTCGTTAACTTTAGTCCCACCCGTGATTGTTTTTTTTAGTTTAATATTTTTGATAGTTTCTAAAATATTTTGATGGATCCATGGACCTTTCATGGCTGTTTTCCATTTAATCTTTTTATATTTTTTTCTTATGGATAAATTTTTCCAATATCTTGAGCCTGGCCCAAAATTTTTGACAATATTCTTCTTAAAAAGTTTAATGACCTCTTTGTGATTAGTAGTTTTTGTTAATGTTCTAAACATTACTTGACCTACATCGTTGTAACCAGAAACTTCTCCAGTTTTAATAGAATAGAATGGAGATCTATTTTGCTTAAAGAAGGCAATATTTTTTTTTCCTTTAATATAAGATTTCAGTTTTTTTTCATCATATACCCAATGCAAAGGTCGTGATGCTGCATCTGCGACAGTTGCGCCAAGAAATATATGTAACTTTTTAATCATCCGTAACTAATACTTTATTTAAATAAAAGTTAAAATGTTTTAAATTGAATGATGTTAAGGATTAAAAATTGGGACAACAAAACTTGGATTTCTTCTACAAAATATATTCAATCCTTTATTAATTTTTTATTAAAACAAAAGAAACTAACTAAACATTCAAAAATTCTAGATATTGGTTGTGGCCGGGGTAAGATAACGG
>Ga0233426_10004050_pt1 | contig 11152 bp, 7 predicted proteins | sample SI_118_April2016_6_FD_179875 | JGI IMG/M metagenome (GOLD analysis project Ga0233426, IMG submission 179875) | Seawater microbial communities from Saanich Inlet, British Columbia, Canada - SI_118_April2016_10_MG | ecosystem: Environmental > Aquatic > Marine > Inlet | place: Canada: British... | reverse complement strand
TTTAAATTCTGCCATCGGTTCCAAAGCAATATCCTTCAAGACAATCATGATTGTTGCAAGTATTGGAGTTCTTGTTGGTGCCGTTTTTTCAAGTGGAATGATGGAAGTAGCTAGAAAAGGTATTTTTAATCCAAATGAATTCTACTTCAATGAAATCATGATTATTTTTATGGCAGTGATGATTACAGACATACTGCTGCTCGATTTTTTCAACACCATTGGAATGCCAACTTCCACAACCGTTTCCATAGTTTTTGAATTGTTAGGAGCTGCTGTAGCTATGGCTTTGATAAAAATATACAATACTTCAGGTACACATGAGATAAATACACTTGTAAACTATATAAATACAGAGCAAGCCACTAAGATTATTTTTGGTATTATACTCTCTGTATTGGTAGCTTTTTCAATAGGTGCCCTAGTTCAATGGGTCGCTCGTTTATTGTTGTCCTACAATGTGGAGTCAAAAGCCTCTTGGATTGGAGCTCTTTTTGGCGGAGTTGCATTGACAGCGATTACCTATTTTATATTTATAAAAGGTTTAAAAGGTACCAATTATGCCAATCAACCTTTTGAGGTAATTGGTGGAACTATCAAAGACTTTTTAGAGAATAATGTATTGATGATTGTTGCAGTAAGTTCCGTTATTTGGTCTTTAGTATCTTATCTTTTGATAGAGTTTTTCAAAGTAAATATTTACAGAATAGTAATTGTTGTCGGAACCTTCGCTTTGGCATTGGCTTTTGCCGGAAACGATCTTGTAAACTTTATTGGTGTACCTATTGCAGCTTGGGAGTCATATCTGGCTTGGTCTGCCTCTGGTATTCCTGCAGAAGAATTTAGCATGGCTATCCTTTCTAAAAAGGTACCTACAAATAATGCTTTACTTGTCTTTGCAGGAATTATTATGGTTGCTACGCTATGGTTTTCATCTAAAGCTAAAAATGTTGTGAAAACATCTATCGACTTGTCCAGTCAATCAGCTACCAAAGAGCGCTTTCAACCTAACTTTTTATCAAGAGGTTTTGTACGTTTTGCAATGTTGGCATCTCAAGGTTTATCTTACTTGCTTCCAACTAATTTCAAGTCCAAAATAGACAAACAGTTTACAACACCTGTGATTGCTTTGTCCAAAGAGAAAGTTCACGAATTACCTGCCTTTGATATGGTAAGAGCAGCGGTAAACTTAATGGTTGCTGCGGTTTTAATATCGATTGCAACTTCGCATAAATTACCCTTATCTACGACCTACGTTACTTTTATGGTAGCTATGGGGACTTCACTTGCGGATCGTGCTTGGGGAGCGGAAAGTGCTGTATATAGAGTTGCAGGAGTGTTGAATGTGATTGGAGGATGGTTTTTTACTGCATTTAGTGCTTTTACTGCAGCTGCATTTGTAGCCTTCTTATTGAGTTTGAATTTGGAACTTATGTTCCCTTTGTTACTTTTATTAGCGATTGCCCTTTTGTATAGAAACTTCATAGCACATAAGAAAAAAGCATTGGAAGAAAAAGCAGAAGACAGCTTGAGTAAAGCAGAAAGTACTTCCGTACAGGGTGTGATTCAGGAAAGTGCAGCAACGATAGCTTCTGTATTGAAAAGAGGAAATAAAATCTATTCAAATGCAATCAAAGGTTTGGCAAAACAAGATTTGGCACTTTTGAAAAAGAACAAGAAAAGCGTTGAGAAACTAGCTACAGAAATAGATGAATTACGGGATAATATTTTTTACTTTATCAAAAATCTTGACGACTCTAGTTTGACCGCAAGTAATTTTTACATCAATATTTTGAGTTTGTTACAAGACATGACGCAATCGTTAGACTTTATTGTAAAAGCGACTAATAAACACGTCAATAACAATCACAAGAATTTAAAAATCAGTCAGATCAAGGAGTTGCGAGAAGTGGAAGACTTACTATCTGTTATGTTAGAAGATTCACAAGAAGCTTTTAACAGTGTTTCTATTGAGAGTATTGCGGACATATTGAACAATAAAGAGATTTTTACGGTATTGTCTGAAAAAATTCAAAAACAAATTGAACGTACGCGTACCGATGAAAGCAGTCCAAAGAATACAACTTTGTATTTCGGGTTACTTTTAGAAACCAAAGATTTGGTGACCAGTGCAATGAATTTACTCCAAGAATACTACGGTGCCAACCAAACGACTAAAATATAAGTACGCTTGTATATTACAACTCACTAAGCCTATGATATCTTCATAGGCTTTGTTGTATCTTTACAGTATATATTTTTGATATGAACCTACCCATAGCCAAAGAAAACATCCTCTTTTTAGATATTGAAACGGTACCAGAATTTGCCCATTTTGATGCATTGTCTCCAACGATTCAAGAGCTATTTGCTATAAAAACAAGCTACCAAAGAAACCCAAAAGGTGCTGATGAGATTCCTGTAGAAGAATTCTATGAAAAAGCAGGTATTTGGGCAGAGTTTGGAAAGATTATATGTATTTCTGTAGGTTATTTTGTAAAAAGTAAAACTGAGCGTTCTTTTAGGACTAAGTCTTTTTTTGGAGAAGATGAGGCGCACATACTATCAGAATTTAAATCCCTGTTAGAAGGGCATTTTAGTGCTTTAAAATATGTGTTATGTGGTCACAATGTCAAAGAATTTGATTTTCCATTCATAGCCAGAAGGATGATTGTACATAAAATTTCACTTCCAGAAAAATTGAATCTTTTTGGTAAAAAACCATGGGAAATACCTCATTTGGATACCATGGAGCTTTGGAAATTTGGTGATTTCAAACATTATACATCTTTGAAACTTTTATCTGAAATTTTGAAAATTCCATCCCCCAAAGACGATATTGATGGCTCACAAGTAGGAACTATTTTTTACATAGAAAAAGATCTACAAAGAATTGCTGATTATTGTGAAAAAGATACCGTGGCAGTTGCGCAATTGTATTTGAGATATAATAACGAAGATCTTTTAACTACTCAAGAACTAGTGCGAGCTATCTAAATTTATGTTGTATTTTTAAGATTACGTATGTCTGAAAAATCTTTTTTTGAAAAATGTTATGAGGTCACCCGAAAAACACCCTACGGCAGGGTGACGACATATGGTGCTATTGCTCGTTATTTGGGCGCAACTCGTTCTGCAAGAATGGTAGGCTGGGCAATGAATGCATCACATAATCTCGATGATGTTCCTGCACATAGGGTGGTCAATAGAAATGGATTATTAACAGGAAAACATCATTTTGAAGGAACTAATTTAATGCAACAATTGCTGGAAAGTGAAGGCGTTGCAATTCAAGACAATCAAGTGGTAGGTTTATCAGAGGTTTTTTGGGACCCATCAATAGAACTAAAACCTCTCGTAGATTTTGACTAAGTTACGAGCCTACTAAAATCAACAGCAACTTTCTTTTTAAAAGTTTGAAATTTTACACCTATCTTTGTAGTATAAATATACAATTGATGAGTATCCGTAAAGAAGAAATTATAAAGGCACTTGAGCAAATAACGGCTCCCGGAGAAGGCAAGAGTTTGGTTGAAAACAACAACCTCAAAAACGTTGTTGTATTTGGTGACGAAGTTGTCGTTGACGTAGCGATTGGGAATCCAACCTTACAGGCGAAAAAGAAAATTGAGGCAGAAATTACCAAAGTGATCTTAGCCAACGTCAGTGATAAAGCTACTGTAAAAGTAAACGTAACCACACAGGTCAAAAAAGAGAGCCAAAAAAATCCAAATGAGATCAAAGGGGATAAATTACCTGGTGTTCAAAATATTATCGCGATTGCATCTGGAAAAGGAGGGGTAGGGAAATCTACGATTACTGCCAATACTGCAATTTCACTTGCCAAGATGGGCTTTAAAGTGGGGGTCCTCGATGCAGACGTATACGGTCCATCCATGCATTTGATGTTTGACGTGGCACTTGAAAAACCAAGTTCTGTGACAATTGATGGGCGTTCAAAAATGAAGCCTGTTGAGAATTACGGTGTAAAAATATTGTCTTTAGGGTTTTTCACCAATCCCAATGAAGCAGTTATATGGAGAGGTCCTATGGCATCTAAAGCTTTGAATCAAATGATATTTGATGCGGATTGGGGAGAATTAGATTTCTTATTGATTGATTTGCCTCCTGGAACAGGAGACATACATTTATCTATCGTACAAGCGTTGCCTATCACCGGGGCCGTGGTCGTAAGTACACCTCAAAATATCGCTTTGGCAGATGCAAAAAAAGGAGTAGCGATGTTCCAACAAAAAAATATAAACGTTCCTGTATTGGGGATTGTTGAAAATATGAGTTATTTTACTCCTGCGGAGCTACCTGACAATAAGTATTATATTTTTGGTCAGGATGGTGCCAAAACATTGGCAGAAGATATCGAAACATCGTTCTTAGGGGAGGTTCCTTTGGTGCAAAGTGTGCGTGAAGCTGGAGACATTGGACGCCCTGTAGCGATGCAGGAAAAGACACCATTAGAAGGCGCTTTTTCTGACATAACAAAAAATATGTTGACACAGTTGTTACGCCGCAATACAGAGTTGCCAGAGACAGAAGTTGTTAAAATAACAACGATGAGTGGTTGTGCGACCAAATAAAAAAAACATATATAATAGCATTGTATCAAATTAAATAGACATGGAAAATACAGACTTGACAAATACGGTAGAAAAAGCACTAGAGGAGATTCGTCCTTTTTTGATTTCAGATGGAGGAAATATTTCTTTGGTTTCCATTGAAGAGAATATTGTAAAAGTAAAGCTAGAAGGAGCTTGTGTAGGCTGTTCCATCAACCAAATGACATTGCGTAATGGAGTAGAAGCATCTATAAAAAAATACGCTCCTCAAATCGAAAAAGTAATCGATATTAGCAGTATACTCTAAATTATGGCATTGTAATTGTTTATGTAAAAGAAATTTTAGCGTATGAAAACATTTTATTTCTTTCTTTTTACAGTGGTTACATTGACAATCAATGCTCAAAAGTTTAGTAATGACCCCTTGGGTAGTGCATACCAAGACAAAGAGTTCTTAAAGTATCGCATCCATTATGGGATTATAAATGCTGGCTATGCTACTTTGAATGTACACGAAGTAGCCAAAGACAGCCTTTTTCATTTTGTCGGTAAAGGATGGACCGTTGGGATGTCGAATTGGTTTTTTAAAGTGCGTGATCGTTATGAGTCTTTTATTGACACAAAAACTCAATTGCCAACTCACTTTGTTCGTGATATTGACGAGGGTGGCTATAAAATAAAGAGAGATATTTATTTTGATCAAGACAACAATCAAGCAACTGTAAAAGATCATAAAAAGGATACGGTCTTCAATGTAGAAGCTTTCAAAGTACACGATATGATCTCGGGTTTCTATTCTTTGAGAAACCATCCCATAGATTCTTTACAAATTGGCGAAAGTATTTCGATTGACATGTTTTTTGATGGTGAGACCAATCCGTTCAAATTAGTGTATTTAGGAGAAGATACCTTGAAAACCAAATTTGGAAAAATTCCTTGTTTTAAATTGCGTCCTATGGTGCAGTCAGGTAGGGTATTTAAAGAAAAGGAAAGTGTAACTTTGTGGGTGACTTCCGATAAAAACCGAATCCCACTTCGCATCAAAGCGGATCTAGCTGTAGGTTCTTTAAAGGTGGATTTGACAAGTTACAGCGGTTTAACGCATTCTTTTTAAGTATTTTTGAAGAAAAATCGTAAATTCGCGTTTTTACTATTAAGAATTTACTTTTGAAATCAACTATTTATACTTTTTTGTTTCTTTTACTATGTATTGCATGTAAAAACAATCAGACAAAAATTCAGGAAGAAAGTACTGCAAATAAAACTGAGATAAAACAACCAATATACAAGTTTGGTTACAATCTAGACGATTATATTCATATTCAAGATACCATAGAGCGAGGAGAGAGTTTTGGGGTTATTTTGGATCGTCATCATCTTTGGAACCCAGAAATATATAAAATTTCAAATACGATTAAAGATTCTTTTGATGTTAGAAGGATACGAGCCGGAAAACCCTACACGGTATTGGCAAAAAAGGATTCAACAGAAAAAGCACAAGTGTTTATTTACCAACACGATAAAATCCATTTCACTGTAGTCGACTTTAGAGATTCTATTTTTGTGAAAAAAGTAGAAAAAGAAGTGAAAACGGTTGTCAAAGAGACATCAGGAGTAATTACGAGTTCTTTGTCGCAGTCACTAGACAAAAAAGGAGCCCACCCCTCACTTGCTAACGAACTTTCTGAAATATATGCATGGACCATTGACTTTTTTCGCTTGCAAAAAAATGATAGTTTTAAAGTAATCTATGAACAAAAATATATTGACGACACTATTCCTGCGGGTATAGGACGCATAAAAGCTGCCTATTTCAAGCATGCCAAACGACCATTTTATGCTTTTGAATTTGTGGCAGATAGCGTACACATGATTCCAGAATATTTTGATGACAATGCCCAACATTTACGTCGTGCTTTTCTAAAAGCACCACTTAAGTTTAGTAGGATTTCATCTCGTTTCAATTTGAGAAGAAAAATAGCATTGTACGGAAGAGTGAAACCTCACTTAGGGACAGATTTTGCTGCTCCTGTAGGAACTCCAATCATGAGTACGGCGAATGGAAAAGTAATTGAATCTCGAAAAAGGGGCGGCAATGGAAACTATGTCAAAGTCCGACACAACGCTACCTATTCTACACAATACCTACATATGAAACGTCGCAAGGTCAATGTTGGCGACTATGTAAAACAAGGTGATGTTATCGGATGGGTAGGTATGACAGGAAATACCTCTGGTCCACATGTTTGCTATCGCTTTTGGAAGAATGGTAGGCAGGTAGATCCGCTAAAACAAAAATTACCAGAGGCAGAGGAAATACCTGCTAAAATTAAACCTAAATACCTTACATTTATAACTCCAATAAAAGAACAATTGGATGCGATAAATTAACAATTGCTATATTGACTATGAAACTACAGAACATTAATCCAACTACAACCAATGCTTGGGCAAAATTAGAAGCGCACTTTCAAGCTACCAAAGATATACACTTAAAAGACTTATTTGCTCAAAACCCAAATAGAAAAGAAGGGTTTACTTATGTCTTTGAAGATTTACAAATAGACCTTTCCAAAAATAGAATTGACGAGACTACTTTAGAACTATTGGTTTCTTTAGCAGAAGAAGTTGGTTTAAAAGATGCAATTTCTAGCTATTTTGGGGGAGAAAAAATAAACGCAACAGAAGGCAGGGAAGTATTGCATACCGCTTTACGTGCAGCTGCTACTGAAGAGATATATGTTGAAGGTGACAATGTGGTGCCAGAGGTACAAGCGACATTAGCACAAATAGATAATTTTTCCCAAAAGGTAATTTCGGGAGATTGGAAGGGTTATACAGGAAAATCAATTACAGATGTTGTAAATATTGGTATCGGTGGTTCTGATTTAGGACCTCAGATGGTAGTGGACGCACTTCAATACTACAAAACACCTCTTCACACGCACTTTGTCTCCAATGTAGATGGAGACCACGTGTCAGAAATCACTAAAAACCTTAATCCAGAAACCACCTTGTTTTTGATAGTTTCCAAGACATTTACAACACAGGAAACAATTACCAACGCTGAAACCATCAAATCTTGGTTTTTAGAATCTGCTACACATAAAGATATTGCCAAACATTTCGTGGCGGTATCAACTAATATGGAAGCCGTACTCAATTTTGGGATTGATGCAGACAATGTGTTTACCATGTGGAACTGGGTAGGCGGTCGTTTTTCGCTGTGGAGTGCTGTCGGCCTTTCTATCAGTTTGGCTGTAGGTTTTGATCATTTCAAATCCCTACTCAAAGGAGCAAACGAGATGGATACCCATTTTGAAAATAGTCCATTAGAGCAAAACATCCCAGCTTTGTTAGGTCTTTTAAGTGTATGGTACAATAATTTTTACGGAGCTGAAACTGAAGCTATTTTACCCTATGCACAGTACCTTGAAAAACTGACTCCTTATTTGCAGCAAGCCATCATGGAAAGTAATGGGAAAAGTGTAGACAGAAATGGAGATCCAATTGATTACCAAACAGGAAATATCGTTTGGGGAAGTACTGGAACCAATATGCAGCACGCTTTTATGCAATTAGTACACCAAGGCACCAAATTGATTCCTTGTGAGTTTATTGGTTTTGAAAAGCCATTGCATGGAAAACAAGAACACCATAATAAGTTAATGTCTAATTTTTACGGACAACAAGAAGCCTTGTGTTTTGGAAAAACAAAAGAAGCTGTTATAAGTGAAGGTAAAACTTCCGATTCAGTAGTTCCTTTCAAAGTTTTTGCAGGAAACAAGCCAAGTACGAGTATTCTTATAGAAAAGTTGACTCCTAACTCTTTAGGAAAACTCATTTCCTTATACGAACACAAAATATTCGTTCAAGGTATTGTATGGAATATATATAGCTATGATCAATGGGGAGTTGAATTAGGAAAGGTTTTGGCAAATCAAATCTACGCGGAAAAATACCAATAAAAGGGTAATAAGAATTCAAAAAAGGGCGTCATTCATTCAAATGACGCCCTTTTCTTATTAAAATGTTAACTATTGTTAATTCTGTTAACATTAAATTTACATTAGAGCTATAATGTAAATTTAATGTTAAGTAAGAGGGGTGTTTTTTTTCTGAATAGTTAAGATTCTCTTAAAGTAGTTAAAGAGATGTTAACGTAATTTTGTAAAACTAAATTTTAATATAAATAATTAAAAATGAAAAAATTTCAAAGTTATTTGAGTTTGTTTTTCTTGTTAGCGATTGTGTCGGTAAATGCACAGATGCTAAAAGGAACAGTTGTTGACGAGACTGGAGCACTTCCAGGAGCGAATGTGTTTGTAAAAGGAACAACTACAGGAATGAATACCGATTTTGACGGTAATTTCTCTTTTGATGCTAAAGTAGCAAAAGGAGAGGTAATGGTTTCTTTTGTTGGTTATACCAGTACAGTTGTAGCTTTTGACGGTATTAATGTAGATTTAGGAACGATTGTTCTAAAACCATCTTCTGTAGGTTTGGAAGAGGTTATGGTCATGGCATCTTTTGCTATTGGAAGAAAAACTCCTGTTGCAGTATCCACAATTAAAGCTGAAGCAATTGAGTTAAAGTTAGGTGCTCAAGAATTTCCTGAAATTTTAAAAGCTACACCTGGTGTGTATGTGACAAAAACAGGAGGTGGATATGGAGATTCTCGTATTAACTTGCGTGGGTTTAACTCTGAGAATGTAGGGGTAATGATCAACGGTATTCCAGTAAATGACATGGAAAACGGTCGTGTATACTGGTCTAACTGGGCTGGATTGAACGATGTGACTTCTTCTATGCAGGTGCAAAGAGGTTTGGGAGCTTCAAAAATTGCAGTTCCTTCTGTTGGAGGTACGATCAACATCGTAACTAAAACTACAGATGCTGAACAAGGAGGTGTTATAAGAACTTCTTTGGGTAACAACGGAAATAAAAAATCATCTTTTACCTATTCTTCAGGTTTGCAAGAAAATGGTTTGGCTACTACAGTTTCTATGTCTAAGTTATCTGGAGATGGATATGTACAAGGGACTCCATATGAAGGGTTCAATTATTTCTTAAACGTATCTAAAGTTTTGAACACAGACCATAAATTGGCTTTTTCTGTATTTGGAGCACAGCAAGTGCACGGACAACGTTTCAACAGACTGACGATTCCTCAATACAGAGCGACAAATTTAGGAGGTAGACGTTTGAACTTAGACTGGGGGTATAGAAATGGTCAAATGATGCACACATCATACAACTATTATCACAAACCTCAAATGTCATTGAACCACTTCTGGACAATCAATGAAAAGATGACTTTAAATTCTTCGGTATATGCTTCTTTTGGAACTGGTGGAGGAAGAAGAACGAGAGGAACTAAATTTGGTTTTGGAGAACAAAATTATAGAATGGGTGGTATCTCTGATCAACCTATTGACTTTGACATGATCGCAGCTGAAAATACTGCTGCTGGAACTGCAGGTTCAAGCGATATCTTATACAACTCTGTAAACAACCACCAATGGTTTGGAGCTATTTCAACGTTTAACTATGATATCACAGAAGATTTAGTGTTTACAACTGGTATAGATGCCAGATACTATATCGGTGAACACTACTACGAAGTATATGACTTGTTAGGAGGTTCTCATTATGAATATTCTCAATCTTTGAATAGTTTGGATGCTGAAGGAAATGAAGTTCCAAGACAAGATCTAATCTTGAGAAAAGGAGATCGTTTTAGTAAAGATAATGTTGCTGATGTATTGTGGGGAGGATTGTTCGGACAGTTAGAGTACACTATGGATGATTTGACTGTGTTTGGTTCAGCTGCAATCAACCAAACAATTTACTCTAAAGTAGACAACTTAAACTACTTGAAGACAGACCCAGCAAGAAACGCTGCTACAGCTGAATTTTTTGGGTACAACATGAAAGGGGGAGCTAACTACAATATCGATGACGCACAAAACGTATTTGTGAATGGAGGTATTATCTCTAGAGCACCTTTCTTAAGAAATGTATATGAAAGTGATTTCAGTAACAATCTGAATCCGGACGCAATTAACGAAAAGGTTTTCTCTGCAGAATTGGGATATGGATTCAAATCATCTTACTTCACTGCAAATGTAAATGCCTATAGAACTTACTGGATGGACAAGTCTTTGTCTAGAACAAGACCGGATGCTGAAGGAAATATTATTTTCCAAAACTTTACAAATATCAACGCGATGCACCAAGGTTTAGAAATGGACTTTACTGCTAAAATTACCAAACAACTGTCTATGACAGGTATGGTTTCTTTGGGAGATTGGAATTGGATTTCTGACGGTAGTGGTCAAGCTATTGATCAAGATGGTAATATCTTAGCTGATACTACTATTTATGCAGATGGATTAAAAGTTGGAAACTCTGCCCAAACTACTTTTGCAGCTGGTTTGAAGTTCAAAGCTGATAAAAAGACTTCATTTACACTAGATTGGAATTACGCTGGTAAAAATTATGCAGACTTCAATATTGATTCAGTAACTTCACCTGGTTCTGCACAACCTTGGGAAATGCCTGAATTCAACTTGTTCGAT
>Ga0233426_10004047_pt1 | contig 11156 bp, 7 predicted proteins | sample SI_118_April2016_6_FD_179875 | JGI IMG/M metagenome (GOLD analysis project Ga0233426, IMG submission 179875) | Seawater microbial communities from Saanich Inlet, British Columbia, Canada - SI_118_April2016_10_MG | ecosystem: Environmental > Aquatic > Marine > Inlet | place: Canada: British... | reverse complement strand
GTCATCGTCATCGTCAAAGTCTACCTCATCGTCATCGTCAAAGTCTACCTCATCGTCCTAGCCAAGGTCTTCGTCAAAGTCTTCGTCTATATTAATATAGTCCTCAATATCTCGTCGGTCTTTTTTAGAAGGACGTCCTGTCCCTTTCTTTCGGTAATAGTCTTTGGAGAGTTTGAGTAGTTCTTGATGGTCAAAAGCTTCTTTTGGAGTCGTGTCTTTTCGATAGAGGTCTACCAGCTTGGCACCGACCCTGTTTTTTGGGATGTCTAAAACTTCTAATTCGTAATTTATTTGGTTTTTACGCACGGTAAGTTTATCCCCGACAAAAGTGTCCTTTGAAGGTTTTACATTGCTATTGTTTAACTTGATGTGCCCCTTCTTACACGCTTCTGTAGCTATGGAACGTGTCTTGAAATAACGCACACACCACAGGTATTTATCAATTCTCATACAAAAAGTTAAAATGTTAGGATTCTCTTTTCACAAATATAGGAAAATTGTACATTGCAACTTTTAAAAACTGAATACCTTTTCTTGATAATGATGAAAAAAAGCTTTTATTTTTTTACGCTTACGATGTTAGCGTTTATTGCTTGTGATGATGATCAAACAAATAGATTTGTACCAGATCCTTACGACCATGAATCTCAAATAGCAAAAGATCAAGATTCATTGTGGGTATATTTTGAAGAACACTATTACAATGCAACAACAGATGCCATTGAATTTATAGGTGCTGAAACAACTGACGTAACTCCCTTGTCTGACGATCAAAATTTAGATTCCATTGTAGGGATTCAAGCCAACGAAACGACAACAGACTATACCATGTATTTCTACAAAACTAATGAAGGTACTGATCCTGATGCTATTGGATATGCCAGTACGGTAGATTCGGTATATGTGAATTATACAGGTTCTTTGTTGAATGGATATGTATTTGATACAAGACCTGAATATCCAATCTGGTTTTCACTATCTAATGTAGTGCAAGGATGGGCGCATGGTATAACAAAGTTTAAAGGAGGTGATAAAACGATAATGGCAGATGGCGATTTTTATTATGAAAATGCTGGGTCTGGATTTATCTTTTTACCCTCAGGATTGGGCTACAAAAACAATGCACAATCTGGGATCCCTGGAAATTCAGCTTTGGTATTTCACATAAAGGTAAATCAGGTACAGTTACGTGACCACGATTTGGATTTGGTTCCTTCTAAGTACGAAATAGACTTTGATGCAGCGGGAAATATTGAATTGTTCGATACAGACGGTGACGGTGTTAGTGATTATTTAGATAGAGACGATGACAACGATGGTGCCCTTACTAAAGATGAAGTGATAGCTGAGTACGGTCCTAACTTACCAATCGTATTTGATTTTGTCGATGGGGTTATAGTGGCTAAAGGTTCTGCCTCTCCACAAAACCCAAATGGATCTATTCCAAATTATAAAAACGAGGGGGCACAATAAATGCCTATTTATTATATAAAAAAAAGCAGCCTACAGGCTGCTTTTTTTATGAAGTATATCTAATTATCTTACAGGTATTTGTTGTAATATTTCCTGAAAATAAGCCCAGAATTTTTGAGTAGATGGAATGTTCACACGTTCTTCTGGAGAGTGTGCACCTCTAATAGTAGGACCAAATGAGATCATTTCCATTGCTGGATAGTGGGTACCTAGAATACCACATTCCAAACCTGCATGGCAAGCAATCACACGAGGACTTTCGCTAAACATTCTTTCATAAGTATCTTTTAAAACCGTCAAGATTTCTGTGCCAGTGTTGGGTTCCCAACCCGGGTAGTCTCCAGAAATGTCAACATCATATCCTCCCAATTCGAGCACACTTCTCAAGCTATTACATAAGTCCATTTTCCCTGATTCAGAAAAAGAACGCGTCAAACAAGCGATTTCAATAGTCCCTACTGCAACCCGTACACTGGCCAAATTGTTCGAAGTCTCGACCAATTCAGGGATACTTGCATTCATGGTGTACACGCCGTTATGCAACGCATATAACGTGCGTACCAATTGTTTTTGAGCATTTACCTCCATGATATGTTGTGGCATTTCTGTTTTTTTAAGAGAAATGTTCAAAGCCGTTTCTTGTATACGATACTCGTTTAAAATTGTATGTACTTTCAACTGGAATTCGTATTCAAAAGCTTCTGCAAATACATTGGGTATGACTACAGTGGCAGTACTTTCTCTTGGAATGGCATTGCGCAAAGTACCACCTGAAAGTGCTGCTATGGAAAGTTCGAAATTTTGATAGGTATCAAATAAGATACGGTTCATGATTTTATTGGCATTTCCAAAGCCTTTGTGAATGTCCATTCCCGAATGTCCTCCCTGCAATCCGTTTACTGAGATTGTATAAGCGGTACATTCAGAAGGTACTTCTATTTGTTCGTAGTCACTAGCGCCAGTAATATCTACACCACCTGCACATCCAATGGCAATCTCATCGTCATCTTCGGTATCTAAATTCAAAAGTATATCGCCAGAAAGTACATTGGGTTGTAATTCCATGGCACCGGTCATTCCAGTTTCTTCATCAATTGTAAACAAGGCTTCTATCGCAGGATGTGGAATGTCTTTGGAGGAAAGAACAGCCATGATAGCGGCAACACCGATACCATTGTCAGCTCCTAAAGTAGTTCCTTTGGCATAGAGCCAATCTTCTTTTATTTCCATTTCAATACCCTGAGTCTCAAAGTCAAAAACGGTGTCGTCATTTTTTTGATGTACCATGTCTAAATGTGACTGCAATACCACTTTTTTGCGGTCTTCCATTCCTGGGGTAGCAGGTTTTTTGATCAAGACGTTCATCACTTGGTCCACAGTCGTTTCTAGACCGAGGTCTTTACCGAATGCTTCCATAAAAGCAACGACACGTTCTTCCTTTTTAGAAGGTCTTGGTACGGCATTTAAATCGGCAAAATGATTCCACAGTGCCTTGGGTTCTTTAGTTCTAATGTCCATAGTATAGGGTTAAAGGGGAATAGTATTAGTGAATGTCTATAACGGTTTCTTCCAAAGGTTTGCGGACTTTTTTCAAAGATGACATATAATCGTCTTCGGCTCTTTTTCCAACAGGTAATAAGAGTACAGATTGTAGGTTTTTGGCATCTAAACCTAAGACTTCATCGTATTTTTCAGGCACAAATCCCTCCATAGGACAACTGTCTATTTGAAGACTAGCACAAACAGTCAAAAGATTTCCTAGGGCCAAATACGCTTGTGACTTGGCTGCTTGCTGCAAGTCTTTTTGGGTGGCACGGTCATAAATACCCAACAAGCTTTTTTTGAAAGGAGCCAATACTTCGTCGGGTGTATTGCGTACTTTGCGGATCAGTTTAAAGTAATTTTCTATGTCTTCAGTACTGGCATTTTTCTGTATACACAACACCAATAAATGCGAGGCATCTGCCACTTGTCGCTGCCCGTACGAATGGGCTACGAGTGCTTCTCTTAGTTCCCTGTTTTGGATGACTAACATTTTTATCGGTTGCAAGCCATAAGAAGTAGCCGTCAAACTAAAGGCTACTTTGAGTTGCTGTATCTGTGTTTCTTCTAATGTTGTTGAGGCGTCAAACTTTTTAGTGGCATACCTCCATTGAAGACTTTCTACTATTGTCATAAGTTTATTTTTGATACTGCAAAAATACGGCAATATATTTTATTTTACTATGTATTTCTTAGTTTTCATCTTTGGGTTTTATACTGTAAAACACGTCCATTTGTTTATTTATCAATGACTTAAGTGCTTGTATTCTTTTAGCTGTGATGTTTGATACGTATCTTACTTTTAAAAAAAGTGGAAAAATACAGCAAGCTTTTTGAGGGAATGTGCAAAGAACGCGAGAAGGTGTTTTTTAAAGAAGATTTTTTACAGTACTTGTGGAAGTTTCAATTGTTGAAATTAGATGATATTAAGACTGTAGATGGCAGCCCATTACATATTGTCAAACCGGGCTTACACAATGTAAATAGTGGTCCTGATTTTTTAATGGGCCAACTGCGAATGGGAGGAAAATTATGGGTTGGACATATTGAAATTCACCTCAAATCCTCAGATTGGTACCTGCACCAGCACCATAAAGACCCTGCCTATGATCCTGTGATTCTTCATGTTGTCTGGGAATATGACATGCCTATACTCGCTCAGAATGGTGTGGAACTTAACTGTGTTGCTATAAAAGAGTTCGTAGCGACACCTATTCTAGAGCGCTACCAACAATTTTTATCAGTAACGCATAAATGGATCCTATGTGAACATTCTATCGATGCAGTGGAACGTTTTACACTTAAAAATTGGATGGATCGTTTGTATGTCGAACGATTGGAAACGAAGTCAGTAGAGGTGGAGCTTTTGCTAGATGCATGTACCCATGATTGGGAGGCTGTATTGTTTCAACTATTGTCAGCAACTTTTGGCTTGCATCTGAACAAAACTGCTTTTTTGAACTTAGCACATTCTTTTGAATTTTCCCTGCTTCGAAAGTTACAAGAAATCCCATCAGGAGTAACGAGCTTGTTATTCGGTCAAGCAGGGTTTTTGATGGGGGAAAAAGAAGATGACTATTACCTAGAACTACAAGAATCTTATGCTTATGTATCTAAGAAACATGGACTTACTCCATTAAATACTACTCAATTTCAGTTTTTTAGGCTACGTCCGCCTAATTTTCCCACAATTCGAATTGCCCAACTAGCAAGCCTATACGAAACAAATAGACATTTGTTTTCTAAGATACTCAAGGCAAAAACAGCGGCAGACTTTTACCAACTTTTTCAGGTGCGTACTCCTGTATATTGGGATACACATTATGTCTTTGGAAAAACCTCGAAGACACGTGTCAAAAAAGTATCCAAATCCCTCGTGGATTTGCTGCTTATCAACGCGATTATCCCCCTAAAATATGTGTATCTGAAAATACACAAAGCCCAAGATGTTTCTGAATTAGAACCGCTAATACAATCCTTAAAAGCTGAAAATAACAGTAGTATAAATCGATTTAAAAAGTTGAAAATCGCTTGTAAAAATGCCTATGACAGTCAAGCTTTATTGCAACTAAAAAAAGAGTATTGCGATAAAAAACGTTGCTTACACTGTGCAATTGGATTACAGGTCTTAGGTAAGTGTTGCGTAAATGTTTAAAGACTCAAAGTAGCTACTCCTTTTTCATGTAAAACATAAATATATTTCTATGTAATAATGGCTAAAACTTTCTCAAAAACAATTGCTACAATACTGACAAAACAACTTTTAACTTTCCTCTAAAAAAAAGGACAACGCAATGATTCGGTTGTCCTCTTTGTATTTTAGTGAGCGCTTAATAAAGTTCCGGGAACTTTGCAGGAGCTACTTCGTGCATGATCTTGTAAACGGCTTCAAAGACATCTTCCTTAGAAGGTTTTGAGAAATAATCTCCATCACTTCCGTAGGCAGGTCGGTGTGCTTTGGCAGTCAATGTACTCGGTTTGCTATCCAAGTATTGGTAACCGTCTTGTTCGTCTATTACTTTTTGTAGGATATAGGCAGAAGCTCCTCCTGGTACATCTTCGTCTACAACTAACAAACGATTGGTTTTTTTAAGACTTTCGGAAATCCCATGCGTAATATCAAAAGGCATCAAACTCTGTATGTCTATGATTTCTATATCAATACCAACTTGTGTTAATTCCAACGCGGTGTCTTCAACAATTTTCAGTGTAGAGCCATAAGAGACTATAGTGATGTCTGAACCCTCTTTTACGGTTTCTACATAGCCGATTGGGGTTCTGTATGCACCTAGATTTTCAGGTAGGTTTTCTTTCAATCGATACCCGTTGAGGTTTTCGATAACTATAGCAGGCTCGTCACAAGCGAGTAGACTGTTGTAAAATCCTGCTGCTTTGGTCATGTTTCTAGGAACCAATAAATGGATCCCACGAACAGTACCAAGAATCATTGACATCGGAGAACCTGAATGCCAAATTCCTTCTAAACGGTGTCCACGAGTTCTGATAATCAGTGGGGCTTTTTGTTTTCCGAAAGTTCGGTAACGCAAACAAGCCAAGTCATCGCTCAATGTTTGTATGGTATAGATTAGGTAATCTAAATATTGAATTTCAGCAATAGGTCGCAATCCTCTTAATGCCATCCCTATTCCTTGACCTATAATCGTAGATTCACGAATTCCTGTATCTGTTACACGGTCTTCACCATACTTATCTTGCAAGCTTTCCAATCCTTGGTTTACATCTCCAATTTTTCCTGAATCTTCACCAAAAATAAAGAGGTCCGGATGCTTTTTTAACAATGCATCAAAATTATCACGAATGATAATACGCGCATCGACAACTTGCTTTTCCTCGGAATAGCTTGGCGCTATCTCGGCAATAGAACTCACTCCATTTCCAGAATCATTGTGCAATTGCGTACTATACCTGTCTTGTGTGAGTTGTTTGTTGTGTACCAACCATGCTTGTAAGGCTTTTTTCTCAGGGGAAGTTTCAGCTCTTAAAAATTGCATTGCTTTTCGAGCTGTTCCGATAGTTTCTTTACGAGAAGGGGTGAACACTGTTGCTAGGTCGTTTCTCAATTTCAAAATGAAATTTTTGTTAGCACTTGTTTCGGCAACTGCATCCAACAAGAGAAGCAACTCTTTTTGTTCGTTCTGCAATGGTGTCAAAAAGGCATTCCATGCATCTTTTTTAGCCTGTAAAACTTCTTTTTTTGCTTTTTTCTCAAGCTCTAACAAAACAGTTTCGTCCTCGACAAATTTAACAGTATTTCCGTCAGTATCTGTCAGTTCAAACTCTAATATCCACTCTCTAAACTTCTTGTTACAGTCGTATTTTTGTTCCCATTCAAGTCTTTCTTCGCTTTTGTAACGCTCGTGAGAACCCGATGAAGAATGTCCTTGAGGCTGTGTCAATTCTTGTACATGTATCAAAACAGGTACGTGTTCCTCTCTTGAAACTTTTGCAGCTTTTTTGTAGGTGTCTAATAACTTAACATAGTCCCATCCGTTTACGCGAAATATTTCTAGTCCTTTGTTGGCTTCATCTCTTTGAAAACCACCTAGTATTTCTGATATGTTTTCTTTGGTTGTTTGGTATTTGGCATGTACAGAAATTCCGTATTCATCGTCCCAAACACTTGTTACCATTGGTATTTGTAATACGCCTGCAGCATTGATTGCTTCAAAAAAGTGTCCTTCACTGGTACTAGCATTTCCGATGGTTCCCCAGGCAACTTCATTTCCTTTGTCAGTGAATTTGCCATAGCCTTCTTGTATATTAGGGACATTTCTGTAGAGTTTTGAGGCATAAGCCAAACCTACCAAACGAGGCATTTGAGCTGCTGTACAAGATACATCAGAACTTGTGTTGTATTGTGCTGTAAGGTCTTTCCAACTTCCGTCTTCTTCTAAACTGTGAGTGGCAAAGTGACCTCCCATTTGTCTTCCTGCAGAAAAAGGTTCTGCTTTGATGTCTGTATGGGCATACAGCCCTGCAAAAAATTGCTGTGGTGTAAATTCACCCAAAGCCATCATGAAAGTTTGATCTCTGTAATAACCCGAACGCCAATCTCCTTTTTTAAAAGCCTTAGCCATAGCTATTTGAGGCAATTCTTTACCATCTCCAAAAATTCCAAATTTGGCTTTTCCTGTGAGCACTTCTTTTCTTCCTAGCAAGCTACATTCACGACTCAAAACAGCGGTGTAGTAATCTGTTAAAATTTCTTTCTTAAACTCTTCAAAGGATAGATTTTGTGAAGTTTTTGCTGAAGTTTTTACTGTCATGTAGAAGCTTTTTTTCTTTTTGCAAAGATACAGATAAATTGCGACAATTTAAACAAACTCTGATGCTGCGTTTAACTATTAACAATAGTTATGAAAGTTTTTTTGTTTTTTTATCCATTCGTCTTTTGAGATGCTTAAAAAAAACCTCTGCGTACATTGTTGATTATTTTAGGCAATTGCAGTACACATGAAAAGCGTATTTTTTCTTGGTACGCTTGTTCATTGAATTCCCAACCTTTGTTTGAATATACGGGTAGGTAGATTTCAAATATATCGTTGATAAAATTCAAGCGTATTCCTGTTTCATAGGCGAAAAATAGGGTTTTTTGTTTGTTTTTTAAAAGCCCTATGTCACCGTATAATTCTATTTTTTTCCAAATACTATAGCTGGAATTTAAAGTACTCATCCATTGGTTGGCAAAACGTTGGTGATTTTCTGTAAAAAAGGTTTTAAAACCTCCTTCCGCTTTTATAAATTCTTGGTACAAAAAGCCAGTATCTTCATTACGTCCATACATACGGTGTTCGAACAGATAATCATTGGGTTTGCTCAAAGCAAAACTAAAATAATCACTCTGAGTGTTATTTTGCAGGAAGACACCTGTGTACCATCGAAGGTCAATAGTCTTGTCCTGTTTGGTCAATTTTCGATACCTCAGGTCAGCACTCCATTTTTTAAAATGAGTGGCCAGTTCTACACTGCTGACCAAGCGTATGTCATGGATCAGTTTGGGAATGGAATAATTATAGCTAAGCTTTAATAAGTTATAACGGTCTTCTTCAGAGGAAACTTGTCCTTTCTCGGTCTCTTTGTAAATACTGTTAAAGTCACAGCTGATAAAATTATGACCCGGTGTTCTTAAGTTTTTTCGATTGAAATGCAATGCAATTCGAGGTTTAAGACGCAGGAATTTATAGGACTCTTTGTAGTGGTAACTACTAGCTGTCATGCCTATTGAAATTTTATAGAAAGGACTCTCTAATGGATATACAGCATATGCTACCGATAAACCTCCTGAAAGATTATTGGATTTTGTACTGTAGGAGGGAAGCAATCGGTATTCGAGGTTTCTAGGTAAAATAGTTTTGTTGTTAAACTCAGCACCTAATATCAAACCATCGTAGTAGTTGTATCCGACTTGAGGTCTGATAAAAATTTGATTGTAGTAGGGGTCCGAAATGTCTTTGATCCACTTCAGTTGCAGTGGTCTTTCAAAGAGTTTGGGACGTACATTTTTCCAGTTATTTCGCTGATTTAATTCGGGATATAAATTTTCATAATTGAGGGATACCTTTTCAAAACCGCCTTTGCCTACAGCAAAGGTTGTTTGGTTTTTTATGGGTTCAAGCCATTTTTTCCAAACAATTTTTTTATCCTGAATACCATAAATGGCGACAGGAGCTGTAAATTTTCTTTTGTTTTTTACGGTGATGTGTAAGGAATCTCCTTTTTGTTGTATGTTTTTTAGGGTATAGTCTATTTTTTTTGTGCTACTAAGGTAGTCATTAAAGAACCAATCGATGTCCTTTGTGGTATTTGACGCAATAACTTCCTGAAACTGTAAAAGTGTATTGGGAGCTGTGTTTTGGTTGTTAGTAAATGACTTGAGACTTTTTACAAAAACAGTATCTCCTAAATAAGAATCTAAGTAGCGAAATCCAATTCCTGCTTTGAAGGGGGCTCCTGTAGTTCTATTGTAGTTGGAAAGATTTTCTGTTGGAGTTGTCAGCGCTTGGTCAAGGTTTTTCCGTGCCGAAAGCTGGTAGATAAACGGGTATAAATCATTGAATTTCATTTTAGACAGGTGAAATTTTCGAAATCCCCAAATATTGGAAAGATTCCCAAAAACTTTTGTTTGTGGGTAATACTGTTCTGTATAGGCCATGAGTAAATAGGTATGCAACCCTTCGGAAAACCACAAGGACTTGTTTTTATCCATTACTAACCTGTTCTCTAGAATGCGTGTGCAAAGCATTGTAAAAACATTGTGGTCCCATTTAAACACGTCTGAATGTGGATTTAAATATTTAGGAATCCCTTGCAATGTAAATTGTTGTTTCTGTAGCAAACTATGAGTGTTGAGTAACAGTTTGTCCTGTGCAGAAGGCCCTAGATAGTCGGCTATAAATGCCAATTGTCTTTTTAGAATTGATTTTTTTAGTGCTTTGGGGAGGTTTTCGTTTTTTAGGTTTGTCGCTACGGTAAACCCTGGCAGTTTATAAGTTTCAAATGTTTGTTTCTTATAGATGTACAAAGGAGCATTTACTCTTTTATTTCCTTTGAGTATATGTAGTACGTGTGCACTTGAGTATTTTTTGTTGTTGTTTAGTTCGCTGTGAATTTTGTACCCTTTCGGGGTTTTTATATGTAGGGAATAGTTTTTTCGATTTTCGTACCTAAAACCAAGGTTTTTATGTGAAGCGGCTTGCCATGTGTGATTTTGGTATACTGCTGGGACTATATGCCAATATTTTAGGTTGAAATTCCCTTGCGATGTTTTTCCATAGCTACTAAAAACCGCACTTGGAAGTTTCGTTTGATAACTAAAGTCAATTTTTATAGAGTCTTTAGGTGCTAGCTTTTTGACTAGAGAAATTGCTAATAGGTCTTTTTTACCTTTGTAATAGCTATAAGGACTAGTTGTGTTGTTGATAGAAACACTCCGTATTGTGGCATAGCCTTTCTCGGGATCCTTTGCTAAAAAAAGTGTTTTTTTATGGGCTTCTAATTCGCGTTGTTGCAGGTCACTTTCTGAAGTATAACTATTGGACCAATGGTGCAAGACAATTTTGTCTAAACTGTCTTTACTATTGTTATAGTAGGTGATTGTTTGTTGGATATCAAGAATGCTTTTTTCTGGTAAAAGCTCAGCATTTATACCTATTACGGTGTGTTGTGCGTGTACTTTTGCCAAAAAAAAGCAACAAATGATACTTAGCTTACAAAGTGATTTCAATCTATTTCTAGGCTTAGAAATTGGGTTTTAAACTGTATTTAGCATAGAATTTATTTAGGTGTTCTATGGCTTCTTCGGCAGTGTCTACAATCCTAAAAAGTTTGAGGTCTTCTTCGCTGATGGTTTCGTATTCTTCCAAAAGTGTTTGCTTTACCCAATCGATAAGTCCACTCCAAAATTTGCTTCCCACTAAAATAATTGGAAAACGTCCAATTTTAGAGGTTTGAATTAAGGTAATGGCTTCGAACAATTCGTCCAAAGTTCCAAATCCTCCTGGCATCACAATAAATCCTTGTGAATATTTGACAAACATCACTTTTCTAACAAAGAAATAGTCAAATTCTAGACTCATTCCCTTGCTAATCCAGGGATTGTCGTGTTTTTCAAATGGTAACTC
>Ga0233426_10004043_pt1 | contig 11161 bp, 9 predicted proteins | sample SI_118_April2016_6_FD_179875 | JGI IMG/M metagenome (GOLD analysis project Ga0233426, IMG submission 179875) | Seawater microbial communities from Saanich Inlet, British Columbia, Canada - SI_118_April2016_10_MG | ecosystem: Environmental > Aquatic > Marine > Inlet | place: Canada: British... | reverse complement strand
GGCTTGAAAATCATCCTCAACACGAGATGATGAAAAACAGCATGAATGAGGGATTTGGATTTGGAGGAATGTTTGTAATTGACACAAAAACTAAGGAAAAAGCAAATGCTTTAATGGAAGAAATGCAGAATAACAACCTTGGTTATTTAGCTGTAAGTTTAGGATTCTATAAAACATTATTCTCAGCACCTGGTTTGTCTACTTCATCAGAAATACCTGAAGAAGAAAGGGAAACTATGGGACTTTCTGATGGATTAGTTCGTATTTCAATTGGATTAGATAATGACATTGAAAGAACTTACAACACAATGGTTGAGTGCATGAAGAAAGTAGGTGTCCTCTAAGAAATACTTTTTTATCTTTACCATCTTAAATTATTACTAATTCAGATGACTGATAAAAAAACACCTTACTTTTTTGCTTTACTCCCAATACTTATTTTAGTTATCTTACTAGCGTATAATGTGTTTTTATATGGAGATAATTCATTAGGTGGAGCTAACCAACTAGCATTATTATTTGCAGCAGCAATAACAGCAATAGTTGGTGTTAAATTTGGATCCAATTGGAAAACCATACTAAACGGAATAAGCAATAGTATAAGCAGTACAACACCAGCTATTATAATCCTGTTATTAATTGGAGCACTATCAGGAACTTGGCTATTAAGCGGGATTGTACCTGCTATGATATACTATGGACTTCAAATACTGAGTCCAGAAATTTTTCTTTTTGCAACTGCAATAATTACAGCTATTGTATCCTTAGCAACAGGAAGTTCATGGAGTACAATTGCAACTATTGGTATTGCATTAGTTGGAGTAGGAGAGGCTTTAGGAATTCCAACAGGGCTTATTGGAGGAGCAATTATATCAGGAGCCTATTTTGGCGACAAAATGTCTCCTTTATCAGACACTACAAATCTTGCACCAGCTATGGCAGGTACTGATTTGTTCACCCATATTAGATATATGATGTACACAACAATCCCATCATTTATCATTACGCTTATATTGTTTTTAATTATCGGATTTAATTACTCATCAACTGGAGAACAAAATATTAATGATTTGTTAATTGCCTTATCAAAATCATTTAATGTTAGTGGTTGGCTATTCTTGGTTCCTCTTTTAGTTATAGTGCTTATCATCAAAAAAACACCTGCCATACCTGCTCTGTTAGCTGGCTCTATTTTGGGAGGAATCTTTGCAATTATATTTCAACCTGAAGTAGTACAATCAGTTACTGAAACTTCAGAGTTAAACCTTAGTTCAGCATATATGGCAATTATTAATGCTATGGGAGGTGATATAAGTATCACAACAGAAAACGAAATGATTAACAATCTGCTTTCAACTAGTGGAATGGCAGGTATGTTAAATACTATCTGGCTTATTATTTGTGCTATGATTTTTGGAGGAGCTATGGAAGCAACTGGTTTATTAAGGCGTGTTGCTGAACCGATAATACAATACGCTAATAGTACAGGAAACTTAATTGCAACAACTGCAGGTACTTGTATTTTCTTTAATATCACGGCTTCCGACCAGTATTTATCTATTGTGGTACCAGGTAGAATGTTTGCTGACACCTATAAAGAAAAAGGACTGGCTCCTGAAAACCTTAGCCGAACTTTAGAAGATAGTGGTACAGTAACATCAGTGCTAATACCTTGGAACACCTGTGGCGCTACACAATCAGCAGTACTTGGGGTAGCAACTTTTGCCTATTTACCTTTCTGTTTCTTTAATTTAATTAGTCCTTTAATGACAATTGCTTATGGTTATTTTGGAATTAAGATCAAAAAAATTCAATCTGCTGAAGCAAAATAATAGAAGATAACCCTGACAACCCATTCTGATGGAGCAAAAGACAGTAAGATGACAGCAAAATACTTGTCTGTTAGCCCAACAGACTATAAGATGAGAGCAAAAGACTATTCCTTTGAAGCAAAAGACAATAAGATGAAGGCAAAAGACTGTTCCTTTGAAGCAAAAGACAATAAGATGAGAGCAACAGACAATAAGATGAAGGCAAAATACTGTTCTGCCAAGACAACAGACTAGACTGTAAAGAAAATTCCCTTAATTAAAAAGACTTTTTAGTTGATTTATAGTGTAATCAATCTCCTCTTTGGTATTGTATTTACTGAATGAAAAACGGACACCAGGACGAGTACTATCAGGAGCAATAGCCGATAGCACATGCGAACCTGTACTACTTCCAGATGAACAAGCTGACCCTCCGCTACAAGCAATTCCTAAGATATCTAGATTAAATAAAAGCATTTCTGCAATTTTTGTAACAGGGAAACTTACACTCAGCACTGTGTACAAGCTATTATTCAAATCTGTACAATTAGCATAAAACTCCACTTCTGGTATTTCTGCCTTTAATTTATCAATCATATAGGATTTTAACCCATTTATGTATTTTGTTTCTTCTTCCAGATGAGAGTAAGCCATTTCCATTGCCTTAGCTAAAGCTGCAATTCCATAAATATTCTCAGTTCCAGCACGCATATTTCGTTCTTGTCCTCCACCTCTTAGTAGGGGTTTTATCTGAATATCTTCTGATACATAGATAAACCCTATTCCCTTAGGTCCATGAAACTTATGAGCAGAAGCTGCCATAAAATCAACATTTAACTCCTGCATATCAAAAGTGTAATGCCCCATAGTCTGCACTGTATCCGAATGAAAAATCGCATTGTACTCTTTACAGATTTCTCCAATTTGTTTTAAATCCTGAATAGTACCAATTTCATTATTTGCATGCATAATAGATACAAAAGTCCTCTCATTATCTTCTAATAATTGTTTTAAATGAGAAAGAGAAACCTCTCCATTTTCATCTGTATCAATATAGGAAAGTTTAATTTTTTCTTCAGCCGCTAAATCCTCTAAAGGATATAAAACAGCATGATGTGAAAGCTTTGAGGTAATAGCATGAGTAATATTATGATCGTGAATACCACACTTTATTGCCATATTATCAGCCTCCGTTCCTCCTGAAGTGAAGAAAATAGTTTTTGGTGCTGTATTCAATAAAGCTGCAATAGTCTTACGGGCAGTTTCTACAATAATTTTTGATTTACGACCAAACTCATGCACAGATGAAGGGTTTGCAAAAGTAGTTTTCATCATTTCACTCATCAGCTCAATAATTTCTGGAGCCATTGGTGTTGTTGCTGCATTATCTAAATATACCTTCATTCTAAATTAATCCTTTTATCTCGTTAATCATATTGTTTGCAAATTCATTTGCTTTTTCCTCTCCCTCACTTTCAGCATAAATCCTGATTATTGGCTCAGTATTCGACTTTCTAAGATGCACCCATCCCTCTTTAAAGTCAATCTTTAAACCATCAATAGTAGTTATCTGCTCATTTTTATACTTATCCTCCAAAGCAGATAGAATAGCATCTACATCAATTTCTGGTGTTAACTGAATTTTATTTTTTGATATAAAATAATTAGGATAGGAATCTCTTAGCGCTTTAGCTGATATTTTTCTTTCTGCCAATTGTGTTAAAAATAATGCCACACCAATCAAGGCATCTCTACCATAATGCATTTCAGGGTAAATAACACCTCCATTTCCTTCACCACCAATTATTGCATTTGTTGCTTTCATCTTTTCAACTACATTTACTTCTCCCACTGCTGATGCTTCATAATTTCCATTATGATTATTCGTAATATCTCTTAATGCTCTAGTTGATGATAAATTAGAAACTGTATTTCCAGGTGTTTTACTCAACACATAATCAGATACTGCAACAAGAGTATATTCCTCACCGAACATACTTCCATCTTCACAAACCATAGCTAATCTATCCACATCAGGATCAACCACAATTCCAAAATCAGCTTTTTCACTTATTACTAATTTTGATATTTCAGTTAAATTTTCTGGTAATGGCTCAGGGTTATGAGGAAATTGTCCGTTTGGCTCACAAAATAATTTAATGCACTCCACTCCCATTCTTTCTAATAACCTTGGGATCATAAATCCTCCAGTTGAATTTACTGCATCCAATACAACTTTAAATCCTGCAGATTTTACCAAATCACCATCAACTAAATTTAATTTTAATACTTCATCAATATGTTTATCATTAAAGCTATCATCAAAAGTATACGTTCCTAAATCATCTACTTCTGTGAATGTAAAAGCATCATTTTCTGCTAGCTCTAAAATCTCTTCTCCATCTTTTGCTGATAAAAACTCACCTTTCCCATTCAGTAATTTTAAGGCATTCCACTGCTTAGGATTATGGCTAGCAGTAAGTATAATCCCACCTGCTGATTGCTCTAATTGTACAGCTACCTCAATAGTTGGAGTAGTTGATAAACCCACATCAAGAACATCAAATCCACAACCAATTAAAGTTCCCGACACAATATTGCTCACCATTTCACCTGATATACGAGCATCACGCCCAATAATTATAGTATTAGAACTATTTCCTTGTTTTTTTATAAAAGCAGCATAAGAAGCCGTAAAACGAACAATATCTAAAGGTGTAAGTGCATCCCCAACTCCTCCTCCAATTGTACCCCTTATTCCTGAAATTGATTTAATTAATGTCATCTGTCTATTTTTGAGCAACAAAATTACATAATTAAATTATTGTTTACTTAAGGATTACTATCTTTGTTAATATTATTTAATCAATGAAAGAGATACTACAACAACTTCCTCAAAGAAGTGAAAAACCTAGAGAGAAAGGGTTAACAATGATGATGGACAAAGGACTTAGCATAAGACAGGCAGAGAACTTTTTAGAATGCAACTATCAACACACTGATATTATTAAACTTGGATTTGGAACAAGTCTAATTACACCTAACATCTCTGACAAGATTAAATTATATCAAGAGAATGGCATGGAGGTTTATGCTGGAGGAACTCTTTTTGAGGCTTTCGCAATACGAAATCAGCTTGATGATTACAAAAACTATTTACATAGAATCGGATTAGAAATGATAGAGATATCAGATGGCTCAATAGATATGGAACATGAAATGAAGTGCAGTGTTATTCAGAATTTTTCAAAAGATTTTAAAGTCATAAGTGAAGTTGGTAATAAAGATGCAAGTATTCAAATAAGTAGTAAGAATTGGGTAAAATGGATGCAAAATGAGTTATCTGCAGGAAGCTGGAAAGTTATTGCTGAATGTAGAGAAGGTGGAAATGTAGGTATTTGTAATGATGATGGAGGAATTAAAGTTGAACTAATTGATGAGATTACAAGTAAAATACCTGTTAATAAAATATTATGGGAATCTCCACAAAAAGGACAGCAAATATTTTTTATTGAAAAATTTGGTGCAAATGTAAACTTAGGAAATATAGCTCATGATGACGTTATCCCTTTAGAATGTTTACGCCTTGGACTAAGAGGTGATACTTTTCATAATTTTCTAAACAAAAAGTAAATGAAATATTATTTTATTCTATTTCTTAAAGGAATGGCCATGGGAGTTGCCAATGTAATTCCTGGTGTTTCTGGAGGAACAATAGCGCTTATAACAGAAATTTATGAAGAATTAATCAATTCTCTTAAATCATTTGATATTAAAGCACTTAAAATGATATTCTCACTTAACATATCTGATTTTATTAATTACACAAACATTTATTTTTTAATTGCTGTATTTGGAGGAAGTGTTGCAAGTGTATTTAGTATAGCTAGTCTTTTTAAATATCTATTTTCAAATTACCCTATTTTAATTTGGGCATTCTTTTTTGGTCTCATTATTGCCTCTATTTACTTTGTAGCAAAAAGAATTAACAATTGGAACTTCTCTACTTTACTAAGCTTAGTAATAGGTACATCTATTGCAATATCTTTAAGTTTTATGACTCCAGCTACAGAAGATGCTAATCTATTTTTTGTATTTTTATGTGGAATAGTTGGAATAAGCGGAATGATGCTACCAGGACTATCAGGCTCTTTTATTTTAATCCTAATGGGAAATTATGAATTGCTTATGGTTACAGCTGTAACAGATTTAAATATTACCTTACTTTCAATATTCTTTATAGGCTCTGCATTCGGACTTATGAGTTTTTCTCATGTATTATCTTGGGTTTTTAAACATTATAAAAACGCTACTTTAGCATTACTAACCGGATTTATCTTAGGTTCGCTAAGTATTATTTGGCCATGGAAATCAATTGCCGAAAGTATTATTATGAATGGAAAAGAGAAAATTATAGCATACGAATGGTATTTCCCTAGTAAACTTAACACTGAAACAATAATTGCAATCTCATTAATATTCATAGGGATAATTAGCGTTTACACACTAGAATATTTTGCGCCAAAAAAATAAAATAAGAACATTCGGACTTATAGGAAAAAGTCTTTCACACTCCTTTTCAAGTAGTTATTTTAATGAAAAGTTTTATAAAGAAGAAATAACAAATACTGAATATATTAATTTTGAGCTTGAAGATATTTCCAAATTCACACAACTGATAAAAACACAGAACCTTTCTGGACTTAATGTAACTATTCCCTACAAAGAAAGTGTAATTCCATTTTTAGATGATTTAAGTGCAGATGCAAAAAGCATTGGAGCTGTAAATACAATTCAATTTATTAATGGAAAACTGATAGGCCACAATACCGATATTATTGGTTTTAAAAAAAGTATTATTCCTATTTTAGAAAGTAGGAATACTGCTTTAATTCTTGGGAATGGCGGGGCAGCAAAAGCTGTAAAATTTGCGCTAAACCAACTAAATATCTCACACAAAACAGTTAGCAGAAAAGGATCATTTAATTATTTAGATATATCAATTCAAAATATTGAGTTTTACAGAATTATAATTAACACAACACCTTTAGGAATGGCTTCTGAAATAGCAAATTACCCTAAATTACCATATGAAGCATTAACCGAAAAACATTTGCTTTTTGATTTGATTTACAACCCATCAGAAACCTTATTTTTAAAATACGGAAGAACCCATAACTCAAGCACTAAAAACGGATTGGAAATGCTACAGATTCAAGCAGAAGCATCTTGGAACATTTGGAATAGTTAAGTCGTTAAATATTAGTAAATTTGCAATCAAATATCAGAAAAGTGAACGAAAACAAAGAACAAGAAACTACAGATAATTCAACTCTAACACCAGCTACAGAAGAATTAACCCCTGTGAATAATGCTGACTTGAGCATTGATGAATTAATTTCAAAAATTGATTTACTAGCTGAAAATGAAAATCCTTATACAGTATCTAAAGAGGTGGAAGAGCTAAAATCTATCTTTTATTTAAAATTAAAGTCTGAAACTAAAGTTGAGAAAGAAGAGGAGAAAATTATAGACTCAACTGAAGAAGAAACTAGTGAAGAGTCTCCTAAAGAAGAAAGAACACTTCATCCTCACGAAATTAAATTCAAACAAGCTTACGGGAAATACAAAAAAATAAAGTTTGAATACAGAAAAAATAGAGAAAAGGAAGAGGAGGAAAACCTTAAAATAAAAAAGACAATTATTGAGGATATTGACAAACTTACTCAAGAAGATGAATCAATAAAAAAGACTTTTGAGCATTTCAGAATCCTACAAGAACAATGGAAAAATACAGGACATGTGCCTCAAACAGAAAACAATGGTCTTTGGCAATCTTACCATCATCATGTCGAGTTATTTTATGACTACATTAAATTAAATAATGATTTAAGAGATTTAGATTTCAAAAGAAACCTAGAAGAAAAAACTGCCATTTGCGAAAAAGCAGAAGCTTTATTAAATGAAAAATCATTTAATAAAATGCACGACAACTTACAGGAACTACATGAGCATTGGAAAAATGTAGGGCCTGTAAAAAGAGAACTTAGAGAAGAACTTTGGGAACGCTTTCAAAACATTAGTAAGACACTTAATAAAAAGCGTAACGACTACTTCCTATCAAAAAAAGAAAAAGACAAAGAAAAACTCTCAAATAAAAATACTATTTGCAAGAAAATTGACGAACTAACTACCGAAACAATATCTTCACATAACAAATGGCAAGAACTTACTAATCAATGTAATGAATTAGAAGTTGAGTGGAAAAATATTGGCAGATTAAATAAAACCGAAAACACCCTTGCATGGAAAAATCTTAGAGCAACACTCAATAACTTTTACCATAAAAAGAATGCTTTTTACAAGCAAAAAAAAGAAGCAAGAAATACTATTCTGAAAGTTAAAATTGGTATTTGTGAAAAAGCAGAAAGCTTACAAGAAAGTACTGATTGGCAAGGAACAGGTAATAAGCTAATTAAATTACAAGACGAATGGGAAAATGCCGGATTCTCCCCTGCTGATCAATCCAATAAAATTTGGAAACGATTTAAAGCCGCATGCGATACTTTTTTCGATGCTAGAAAAGCACACTACAAAACACAAGACAAAGAGAAAGAAGTGTGCTATAAAAAGAAAGCTGAGCTTTTAAAAGATCTAAAATCTTTCAAAGCAACATCTGATTCAAAAGATGACATAAAACAACTAAAAGATTTTGGAAATAAATGGAAGGTATTAGGACATGTTCCTAGAAACAAAATGAAAATTAATGATGAGTTTTTCTCACTAATCAACACCAAATTTGAAGAGCTAGGCTTAAGCAAGAAGGCTCTAGAAACTGAACAATACAAAAACAAGGTAAGTGCAATAAAAGGAAACGATAAGGCCTTAAGCAGTGAAAAGCAATTCCTAAGAGGAAAAATTGATAATTTGAAAAAGGACATTGCACAATACGAAAACAACATGTCATTTTTCGGTAACAATAAAGGGACTGAACCTTTAAAAAAACAGGTAGAACTTCAGATTACAAAAGCAAATACTGAAATTGAAAATCTAAAACAAAAACTTCAAATCCTCAATAAAGGGTAAATGCAATTTAAGTTAGAGTCAGAATTTTCTCCTACTGGAGATCAGCCAAGTGCAATAAAGCAATTGATTGAAGGCTTAAATGATGGAGAAGGTTTTCAAACATTACTAGGAGTAACTGGTTCAGGAAAAACTTTTACTATTGCCAATGTAATTAAAAAAGTAAATAGACCTACACTAGTTTTAAGCCATAATAAAACACTTGCAGCACAACTTTTTAGTGAATTCAAACAATTTTTCCCTGAAAATGCTGTAGAGTATTTTGTTTCCTATTATGATTACTATCAACCAGAAGCATACATCCCAAGCTCAGGAACCTATATTGAAAAGGATTTATCAATAAATGAAGAAATTGAAAAATACCGTCTCAACACTACCTCTACCCTTCTTTCAGGAAGAAAAGATGTAATTGTTGTTTCTTCAGTTAGCTGTATCTATGGTATTGGAAATCCTGAAGACTTCCATAATGGAATTATTAATTTAGCAGAAGGAGACATTATTAGTCGTGATCAGTTTTTGCAAAAGTTAGTTTTAGCACTATACAGCAGAACAACTGCTGAGTTTACTAGAGGGAACTTCAGAGTTAAAGGAGATACAGTTGATGTTTTTTTAGCACATAATGACATTGCCTACAGAATACATTTTTTCGGAAATGAAATTGAAGAAATTGAAAGCTTTAATCCTGAAAACGGTAAAATAATTGACACATTAGAAGAAACAAGAATTTTTCCTGCAAGTATTTTTGTAGCCTCAAAAGATAAGGTGCAGGGTGCAATTTCAAATATACAAGATGATATGCGAAAACAAGTAGATCATTTTCAGGAAATAGGATTAAATACTGAAGCAAAAAGATTGGAAGAACGAACTAATTTTGACCTAGAGATGATAAAAGAACTAGGATACTGCTCTGGAATTGAAAATTATTCACGCTATTTTGATGGCAGAAATGAAGGAAGCCGACCTTTCTGTTTATTAGATTATTTTCCAAATGATTTTATTACAGTAATTGATGAGAGTCATGTAACACTACCTCAAGTAAGAGCTATGTTTGGCGGTGATAGATCTAGAAAACAAAACCTTGTAGAACATGGCTTTAGATTGTCAGCTGCAATGGATAATCGACCACTAAAATTTGAAGAGTTTGAAATGATAAATAATCAAACCATATATGTAAGCGCCACACCAGCAGACTATGAACTAGAGAAATCAGAAGGAGTAGTTGCTGAACAAGTAATACGACCAACAGGACTTTTAGACCCAATAATTGAAGTAAGACCAAGTAAAAATCAAATTGATGACTTACTAGAAGAAATCAGGATTAGGATTGAGAAAAAAGAAAGGACACTTGTAACTACACTTACCAAAAGAATGGCTGAGGAATTTAGCAAATACCTTACAAAATTTAGCATTAAGTGTCGCTATATTCATTCTGATGTAGATACTTTAGAAAGAGTTGAAATTTTACACGGATTAAAAGAAGGAGAGTTTGATGTGCTAATTGGTGTAAACCTCCTTAGAGAAGGACTTGATTTACCTCAAGTAAGCTTAGTAGCCATTATGGATGCTGATAAAGAAGGGTTCTTACGGTCAGAGAGAGCATTAACCCAAACAGCAGGTAGAGCTGCAAGAAACATCAATGGATTAGTTATCATGTATGCAGATAAAATCACTAATTCCATGAAAAAAACTATAGATGAAACAGACAGAAGAAGAGATAAACAAAAAGCTTATAATGAAGAGAAAGGTTTAACACCCCAACCTTTGCTAAAGAAAAAAGATAGTGAATTAGTTAAAAACTTAAATCCTTATAAAATAACAGGGCCAAGCACAAATAAGAATACTCCAACAATTGAATATGCAAATCCTGAACAATTAAAAAAGATGATTAGCCACACCAAAAGAGAAATGGAACGCATGGCAAAAAACCTAAATTTTATGGAGGCAGCACGCTTACGAGATGAACTACAAGATTTAGAAGAAAAACTTAAAAGTAAGGCATAAAAAAAGCGAGCATTAAGCTCGCTTTTTTTCTATATTATATTTTGCTAATTAAGCGTTTACAATATTTTTAGCTACTGGTCCTTTATCACCTTCACCTGCTTCAAAATTAACTGCAGCTCCTTCTTTCAAAGTTTTGTATCCTTCTACTTGAATTTCTTGAAAATGAGCAAAGTAGTCAGTTCCGTCTGAACCTTCAATGAAACCATACCCTTTACTTGCGTTAAACCATTTTACTGTTCCTTCCATAATTGTTTTTTTAAATTTAT
>Ga0233426_10004042_pt1 | contig 11162 bp, 8 predicted proteins | sample SI_118_April2016_6_FD_179875 | JGI IMG/M metagenome (GOLD analysis project Ga0233426, IMG submission 179875) | Seawater microbial communities from Saanich Inlet, British Columbia, Canada - SI_118_April2016_10_MG | ecosystem: Environmental > Aquatic > Marine > Inlet | place: Canada: British... | reverse complement strand
GGGCTTAGTGTTAGGTACGGGTACCCGCGTAGTGGCCACTGAGAAAATTCATAGCCAAGGCAACATGATCCAAACGGATAATGCCCTTGACCTTGCGATTGACGGCGATGGGTTTTTACAAACTCTGCGTCAAGATGGCAACATTGGCTACACCCGAGATGGGTCCTTAAAACTCAATAATGTGGGCCAACTGGTGACTGCAAGTGGCGACTTATTACAGCCTGCAATTACTATCCCAGCCAATGCCAGCAGCATTACCATTGGTAAAGATGGCACAGTAAGCGTACAAACCTTTGACCAAGCTGCGGGTCAAGTTGTGGGCAATATTCAGACGGCTAGTTTTATTAACCCAGCCGGTTTGCAAGCCATGGGTGGCAATGTTTATGTGCAAACCGCTGCCAGTGGTGAGGCGCAAGTGTTGGTTCCTTCTCAAGACGGTGCTGGCTCTTTAGTTCAAGGAGCTTTGGAAGCGTCTAACGTTAACGTGGTTGAATCGATGGTGAACATGATTGAAACCCAGCGTGCGTATGAAGTGAACTCTAAGGCGATATCGGCAGCAGATGGCATGTTGCGCTTTATTAACAACAATCTTTAATAGCGACCTTTAATAACAGCGTTTAAACACAAGTGATTAAATCCACTTAAATAAACCACTTAAATAAAATTAGATGATTGAAACAGGTGAAACCCATGGCTAAATTAACATTAATACACCAGCAGGCACCCAAACTAGCTACGCTTGTCATAGCCTCCTTATTAGTGAGTGCCTGTGGAAGCAATGCGATGCCCGTTAAAACCAGTGATTTCTCACCCGTTTTACCCGCTGCGATCATTGAAAAAACCGTAGCCGATGGGTCGATTTATTCGGGTGGTATTAATGATGGTTTATTTGGTGACCGCAAGGCCTATCGTGTGGGTGATATCATCACCATTATCTTGCGCGAAAAAACCTTGTCTGAAAAGAGTGCGAGTAACGTCACCTCACGTAAAGCCAACAACTCTGCTGTTGCTGGCCTAGGATTAGGAGATCCAGCCCTAGCGACTGCCTTTGCTGCAAGTAATATTGATAACACGGGCAGTGGTGAGGTGAAACAGTCTAATACTTTAGGCGGCGACATCTCAGCCACCGTGGTGCGGGCACTGACTAACGGTAACTTGATCATTCGGGGTGAAAAGATGATCGCCTTGAACGACGGTAATGAATTCATCCAGATTTCGGGTATGATTCGCTCAGAAGATGTGCAACCTGACAATACCGTGCTGTCCAAGCGCATCGCTAATGCAGAAATTAGCTACAGTGGCGACGGCGATTATGTGGATGCGACCAAAGCCGGATGGGGCACCAAGCTGTTTTATAAGATCTGGCCTTTCTAAGACTTAGGAGTAGTAAAATCACACACCTTGCTGAGCTGGCATGATGGCCTTGATTCCCAAGAGCACTTTGTTGATCACTTCACTTTCGTCCCAAAAAAAAGTGAAGTGTTCCATCAGCTTTTTGGTTGGTGCTAAAGAATCACATTTATCTAAGCATTAATATTAAACGGTCAGTTTTACTAATTAAAGAAGATCTGCCGTCAAAAAAACGTACCGAGAGTGCACAGAGACCGTCAAAGCTTAAACCAAATGATAAAACCAAATAGAATCTTCTAAGAGCACAGCTCTCACCTCTATTATTTGCCCAGCAGTGACTTCGATGGGCTGGTCAAATAGGTAGACTGGAGTTGGCCAATGTGAGGCCGTCTCACCTGGAGCATTTTCATATTCAATGTTGTCAAACAGTTGCACCCTCAGCCACTGAATTACACCCAAACACAAACCGCTTTCAGTCACTTTTAAACTTAATATTTTCTCTGACTTCGTGATCTGTTTAGAATCATAGAGATTAATATGAAAAGCGTTCTCAGAATGGCTCAAAAGGTTTGGCCTGTCATTAAGACTCAACGATATCTTTTGACTCACTATTGTATTAAAAGCTGATAAATCGTAACCATTTACTAGATTCACAGAAATTTTATTACAGATTTCAGTGTTACTTCCGAGTAAAGCCACCTTTATCTCCCCAGACTCTGGGACCATTCTACCTCCATCAGAAAGCAATCTTTGATTCGCATCTAATATGGTAGATCGAACACCTTCTCCTACAAACTCAGCAGATAAAACTTCAGATATCACTACATCTGCTTGTCTTGGGAGATCTTGACCTACGATAAGCTCTGTGGACATCTTGTCAATTATTGTAATTTTCTCACCATATCCATTTTTTTCAATGATGCTGGAGGCGGCTTTGGCGATCGTAGAGGACGCTTCGCAGGTGATCACTTTTTTGGCCCCCGCATCTGCCGCCATCATAGATAACAGTCCTGATCCAGTGCCAATTTCCAATACGACATCCTCTTCCCCAATGGCAAGATTGAGCGCCTTTAAATAGGCCTCGTTTCTCGGAGCATCATTCATCATGCTGATGTGCCATTGAGGTACCGCATTGGCTGCAGTAGCGGCTAGGGTCATTCTAGCTTCAACAAAATCAGGGTTTATTTTGATAGCCTGTTTGTAGCTATGCATAGCTAGCTCTAACTCACCTTTGTCTCTAAGTAAATTGCCCATATTGTTATGAGTCCCTGCAGAATCAGGATTTATTTTAATCGCCTGTTTGTAACTGTCTAAAGCTGAATCAAGGTCACCTTTATCCCGCAGGGCATTGCCCATATTGTTATGGGCCCCGTTATGGTTTGGGTTTAAATGTATAGCCTGTTTGTAACTCATTATTGCAGCTTCTAATTCACCTTCCATTTGCAGAGCCATGCCCATATTACTGTGGGCTTCAGCGTAAGTAGGATCGATGCTAATGGCCTCTTTGTAACTATTTACGGCAGCCACTGCATCCCCCCCATCTACCTGGGCTAAACCAATATTATTATGTGCCCCAGCATGGGCCGGGTTGATCTCTAGCACCTTTTTGTAATTTGCTAGGGCAGATTTAGCATCACCCTGACTGCGCATGACATTGCCTATATTATTGTAGGCGTCAGCATGGTTGGGCTTGATCCTTATAGCCTGCTTGTAGCTTTTTAAAGCAGCATTTTTATTACCGCTCTTATTCAATGCATTGCCCATATTATTGTAGGCTTCAGCATGGTTGGGTTTGATCTTTATCGCTTGCTTGAAGCTTTTGATTGCCAGTTCTGTCGCTCCTTGTTGCATCAGGGATAGTCCTAAATTATTGTGAGCCGCTGCATATTTAGGGTTTATCTTTATGGCGTGTTGGTAACAGTCCTTCGCAGTTGCCAGATTTCCCGTGTCAGCGAACAAGTTGCCCAGGTTGTTGTAGGAGTCTGCATAGTTGGGGTTGAGCTTTATCGATTGTTTATAGTATTCCATGGCAACGTCAACGTTACCTTTAGCTACGCTCTCATTTGCCCTACTATTGTAGTTAGCAGCTAAATCTAAGAGGCCAACTAAAGCGTGCTTGTTCTTTGGGAAAATTTGGAGAACATCACTGTAAATGCTGCTTGCTGCTTCCAACTGCCCAGCTTTAAACTTTTGTTTGGCTAGGTTGAGGGCTTTTTCAAGTTTTACCTTGTCTAAAATATTGGGCTTGGAAGCATGGGCATTACTTTCGGCCAATGTATTTTGGTTAGTGGTGTTTAACTCCTGTGCCCTAAGTTGTTGTTCTCGCAGGTCAAAGTCTTCACCTCTAGCCCCTTTAAATTTGGCCTGATAAAGCGCAGCTTGTGCCTGCACTGTTTGACCCAGCTGAATTAAAGTGTCAATGAATCTGAGCCAAAATTGACCATTACTAGGATTTGCCTCTAGTGCTCTCTTAAAGAACACCAAAGCGCCCTCTGCGTCACCTAATTCAACCGTTAACAGTCCCAGGCTATGGTTGGCTTGAGGATGGTTTGGCTGGGTCTCAAGAATGGAACTGTATATATCATACGCTTCTTGAGTCGAGCCAGCCTGATGAGCGTCCAACCCCTTTTGTAAAAATTGGTCTAAAGATGGTTCCATTGTAATTCCATTATGACTTTATTCTTGTAAGACTATCATTGCAGCAAGTGTATTTAAATAGCCATTAGCTTGACCCAATGCAAGGATCTCATTCCCCGTCATTCTGCTGCCTTTATATTCAGCTAAGCAGGATTTTATTGAGACTCTTTTTATATAACCCAACAAACGCTTGTGAATTATAGTTAACTTAGAATTAATAAAAGTTTAAAAAAAACCTAAAGTTCCGAATAGGCATGACGATAGTTCACTCAAAGGCTAATCCAACCCGGCCTTAATCGAGTGATTTCCAGCTCGGGAATCGTTTAGAAAAAGGGTCGGTTTATTTAATCTAGGAGTATTTATCATGAGTATGGTAATCGGAACAAATATCTCATCGCTTACAGCACAGCGTAATTTAACCAATTCACGGAATGACATGGAACAGGCCATGGAGCGTTTGTCTTCAGGGAATCGAATTAACTCTGCAATGGATGACGCTGCTGGCATGGCGATCACACACAAGTTAGAGTCTAAAATCACAGGTTTGAATCAAGGCATTCGCAACGCAAACGATGGCGTTTCTATGCTGCAAACGGCTGAAGGTGCTTTAGAGGAAACAAGTGCAATCTTGAATCGAATGAAAGAACTAGCGACCCAAGCGTCTAGTGGGACTTATTCTTCAACAGACCGAGATTCAATGGATCTAGAATTCCAAGCCCTTCTAAGCGAAATCACACGAATCTCTGCAACAACAGATTTCAACGGCACACAGTTACTGCAAAATGATAGTTCAGCAACGTTTGTTGTTGGAGACTCTGGTTCAGACACGGTATCTGTCTCGCTTCAGGCTATGAGCTCGAAGGACTTAGGGATAGACGGAACAGGTACGGTCACTGAAACAGGTGCGGTTGCTATCACTACCGAAAACGGCGCGTCTGCGAAAAAGGTCGGCACAATCACTATGGCTGCCGCAGTGGCTGCTGGAGAGTATTTGGAAATAACCGTTAACGGTAAAGCTTTTTCTCAAGCTTTTTCTACCGATGAAACGACTACTATGACTTTGTTGGCGGACAAGATTAACCAAGGCACAGATGGTTTGACAGCCACACGATCTGCGGCGAAGGTAATCACCCTTACCAGTACCGAAAATGGTAAGGAATGGACAACTGGCGGCATGTCTGAATTTACTGCTACGGTTCCAATCAACGAAACAGCAGCAACTGCTGTGACCACAGAAAATGGTGCAGCTGCTAAGAAAGTGGGTACGTTTACTCTGGCAGCAGCAACTGCAGCTGGCGAGTACGTTGAAATGGAAGTCAACGGCACGACTTACAAGCAGTCGTTTGACACTAGCGAAGAAGTTACTTTGACCAAATTGGCAGATCAAATTACCAATGGGGCAAACGATGTGACAGCCACACGATCTGCGGCGAAGATAATCACTCTTACCAGTACTGTAAACGGTGCGAATTGGACCTCTGAAGGACTTCGGGAGTACGCTGAGGGCACTGGCGCGTCAAGCTTGCAGACAGCGGATGCGGCTGCTAAAGCAATAGCGACCATAGAAAGTGCGATTTCAAAGGTCGACGCCTACAGAAGTGACCTAGGTGCAACGGCTAATCGCCTTGATCATACGGTGTCAAACTTGATGAATCGAGTTGAAAACCAGAGCGCAGCCAAGTCTCGCATCTTGGATGCTGACTATGCTGTTGAATCAGCGAACCTTGCCAAGGCGCAGGTTCTGCAACAGGCTGGTACGGCGATGTTAGCCCAAGCGAATGCTTCAGGCCAAGGTGTATTGTCTCTGTTAAAGTAAAACGTTAATCTAGGCTAGGGAGATGAGGTTTTCATCCCTCTAGTCTAATTAACTAACCCAACAGGAGGTTGTTATGGCGATCGAAGCAGTTGCTGCGAATCCCCAAGTAGCTCCTCAGACAGTCAATAATCAGGAAAGCACTAGCCGACCTGTAACTAAAGCAGAAGCTATAATAAAGCAACAACCCAGGCCAGTTCCAGAGGCTCCAAAGGTTGCAATTGATCGAGAACCGATCATTTCACCAACAGAGCTAGAAGCTAAATTAGCTGAGTTAAACGAAGCGCTAGTTTCGCGTAACCAAGCCGTTGTATTTAGTAGGGATGCGGCAACAGGAAAAGATGTTGTAAGAGTCACCAACAAAAGTACTGGTGAACTCATAAGGCAAATGCCAAGTGTAGAAGCACTCAAAGCAATGCAGAATATTGACCAAATGATGGGGCTGATATTTAATAAACGGACCTAGCTAAACCTGAAGTTAGGTTTAAATAAGTCAGAAAACAGCGCTCTAGCTCAGAGCGCTGTTTTTTTTTATCTTAAGTTGCCATATTATAAATGGCATGTTTATTGCTTACAGTTAGCTAGCAATAGAATTTAACCCTAAACGGCAAGATTTTGCCACTTTAGTCCGATTAATAGGCCAAAGCGAGAGGAACGGTTATGGCAACTGATTATCTACAGGCATTGGGGGTGGGTGCTGGCTTTGACACGAAAGCCATCGTTACTGCCTTGGTGGATGCAGAAAAAGCGCCTAAGCAGTCAGCCATTGATCGTCGCACGAAGGATGTTGATGCCAGTGTCTCGGGTATGGCTCAGCTCAAGTCCTCGTTAACCACGTTACAAACTGCTTTTCAATCGGTGGATGATAAAAGAGACTTTAATTTTTCCACTCTCGCCAATTCTGCACCCACAATTTTATCAGCTCAGTTTGATACAGACACTGCTCTGCCTGGCACTTATAAAGTCAGTGTGAGTCAGTTGGCGCAAAATGATGTCTATCAGTCAGCCGCAGTCGCAGAAGCACTTGAAGTTGATACCTATACGCTCAGTGGGGCGATTAATGCCAGTGGTAGCGCGTCGTTCACCTATGGTGGCATTACCTATACTCAAGCTTTTAATACTGACTCGGCAACCACGATGAGTGGGCTAGTGGCTGCTATTAATGCAGGTGCTGCTGGGTCAACAGTGACCGCATTCGCGACTAACAGCACAACTTTCACAATTACCAAAGATGCAGGTAGTGATACCCAAATGACTAAAGGCGTAGTGGGTGGCACAACCGATGGGTCGACATCTGTTACTGGGTCAACAGCAGATACAACTGCAGGAATAGGCGCCACGACAGTAGACCAAAACGGCACATCGGCGGCTACCGTGGTTATTCAAGTTGGTTCAGGGGCAGCAGAAACAGTTACTTTAGCATCAGGTAGTACGTCATTGACTGATTTGGTTACAGGTATTAATGCACTCAATGCTGATGTCTCAGCGCGTCTAGTTGAAACCAGTACTGGAAGTTATCGTGTTGTTGTTGAAGGTCCTCAGGGCAGTGACAATGCGCTCACCATTACTGACTCTGTGTTTGGTTTACAAACCACTAACGTACCAGAAGTAGACACCTATACCTTGGGTGCTGGAGTTGCAACGAACGGAAGTGCGGTATTTACTTATAATGGTACAACCTATACACAGGCCTTTGATACCTCAGATGTAGTGACTTTGACTGCCCTAACAGCACAAATAACTGCTGCTGATTCGAGTGTGACAGCGGCGAACGGGACTAGTGGTACAGTGTTCACGATAACCAGAAACGTTGGCAGTGATACCCAGATGACTAAAGGCACCATTGGTGGCACCAGCAATGGTTCTGCTGCCCTTACCATTTCAACTGCAGACACGACCAATGGTAGCGATGGTAATAAAATACAATCAGCACAAAATGCCGCTGTAAGTGTTAATGGTTTATCTGTGTCTAGTGCTAGTAATCAGTTAAATGGTGTAATTCCTGGAGTCAAATTGGACCTTATGGCAACTACTAGCAGCGCTGTGGTGTTGTCAGTGGGTCGTGATACATCTGTAGCTCAAGCCGCCATTACAAATTTGGTAGATGTTTATAATACGTTTGAAGGCGTTATTAAGGGACTTTCTGGCTCTGCCACTGCCACAGAAGATGAGGGCAGTTTAAAAGAAGATGCTGCTGTGAGGGCCATTAGAACCAAGGTACGGGCTTTTTTAACGGCCAGTAGTTCAACCCCTGGTGCTTCAAAAGGAAGTATGGCTGATATTGGCGTATCGTTACAAAAGGATGGTCTCTTTAAGGTCAACCAAGTGACTCTGGGCTCTGCGTTGACTAATTATTATGCCGATATTACCCAAATGTTTAGCGCTAATACTGATGATCAAAGTGCTTTTGGAACAGCCAGTCGGGGCATAGCTGGTGATCTAGTAAACCAAATTTCTAGTTATCTAGCATCCGATGGCGTAATTAAATTAAGAGAAACCAGCTATACCACAACCAAAGCCGCCATTACCACAGAACAAAAAGCGCTGGATACTAAAATGGAATCTGTAGAGGCAAGGTACACTAAGCAATTTAGTACCATGAGTAAAATCATGGATGAAATGAAATCTACGCAAGAATACCTAGAGTCCTCACTAGGTAATTTGCCCTTTACAGCAAAAAATGATTAATCTAATGGTTTAATCGTGACCAAAGTTTAAGTATTTTTTTATTGTTAGGGTGGGTATCTTGAAATTAATCAATAATGTTCTGTTATGTCTACTAAAGAATGGTTTTAAATAATGTTTAGACGATCTCCTCTAGAGCAGTATGGGCAGGTAAAGCATGACGCCCAGGCAGAGTTTGCTTCTGCTCATGAAAAAACGCTTATGTTATTCGACGGCGCTATTGATTTTATTGGTGTTGGGCTGCAAGCCATAGCTCGGTCGGATTATGAGCTCAAAGGGAGGATGATTAGTAAATCTATAGCGGTAATTAATGGCTTAAAAGATTGTCTAGATTTGACTCAAGGCGAGCTACCAAGCAATCTACATGACTTGTATGAGTACATGGTGGAGAGGCTTTTTAAGGCTAACTTAACATCAGATATAGAAGCTATTGATGAAGTTCAATCGTTACTGAAGACGATTAGAGAAAGCTGGGCACAAATCCCCTCCGAAGTGCACCAAGTCCGTTCAAGTAAGTCTCGTTATAAATAATTCTTACGTCGTTAATGTTTTTATTTTTTCTGCCGATAAGTTAAGTGTAATCCACTATTAAGAAGGGAACACTTGATGAATGCTATCGCAGCCTTGGCGCAATACGGCCAAATTAAAAATGATGCCCAAACTACCTATGCGTCACCTCACCAATTAATGTTGATGCTATTTGATGGCGCAATTGAAGCCATGAGCTTTACGATTGGTGCCATTCAAAATGAAAATTTTGAGTTACGCAGTAAACAAAACACTCGCTCAATTACCATTATTAATGGTATGCGCGAATGTTTAGACATGGAAACGGGTGGTGAGTTAGCCAACAACTTATACTCCCTATATCAATATATGACGAAAGAGTTATTTAGAGCCAGTTTCAAAAATGACGTCGAGACGATTCAAAATATCCAAACTATGTTGAAAGACATACGAGGTTCTTGGGAAAAAATTCCTTTGGATATGCACTATATGCAAAAGGTCAATTAGTCTTAGATACACTTAGTTACAAAGTAACTCAGTGTTTTGCTTGCACTAAATTGCATATGTCGGTATTTTGACGGTTCCAATTTTTATGGATGGACCCATGTCAATTACCGATTCTTTATTGTTAGGCAACTCGCCCCCGATGCAGCAGGTTAAACTGCTCATTCAACAGGTTGCCCAGTCTAACGCTTCTGTGCTCATTCTTGGTGAATCTGGCACGGGTAAAGAGCTGGTGGCGAAAGCCTTGCATCAAGAATCTAGCCGCTGCGAGCACTCATATGTGCCGGTAAACTGTGGCGCTATTCCTTCAGAGTTGCTTGAAAGTGAATTGTTTGGCCATGAAAAAGGCGCCTTTTCGGGTGCATCTAGTGCCAAAAAAGGTCGTTTTGAACTCGCTGATAAGGGCACTTTGTTACTTGATGAAATTGGTGAAATGCCCCTAAGCATGCAGGTTAAACTGCTACGTGTGTTGCAAGAACAAGTCATCGATCGAGTGGGCAGTGAGAAGCCCCGTTCGATTGATGTGCGCATTGTTGCTGCTACCCATCAAAACTTATCGGATAAAGTGGCCGCGCGTGACTTTCGTGAAGATCTCTACTATCGACTTAATGTGTTTCCTATTCAAATGCCACCGCTGCGTGAGCGTGGTGAAGACATTCTCTTATTGTGGGACTTTTTTGCACAAGAACTCTGTTTAGGAAACGATTCCCCAGTCTCTCTTTCTATGGCCGCCGCCCATGATTTGATGCAGCGCCCATGGAAGGGCAACTGCCGTGAATTGCGTAATTTAGTCGAGCGTATGAACATTTTGTACCCTGGTACAGAAATTACCTTACAAAATCTTCAGCCTAGGGACCCCATGTTGGTATCAGACATGCTGGCTGTAGAGGGCCAAGAAGAATTAGCGCTACATCCCCAAGCGTTTGAAAGTCCGCCTCTTATGGTCACAGATGTAGGTGAGCCTCCGCGTTTATTTGAACCTCTGGTCATAGACGACCAGCTTAGTAATATTGATGACCTGGCTGACATGCTGGTATCAGCCATAGACATGAGCCAAGGTTGTGATCTTAAACAACAGCTCATTGCTGTTGAAACCCAACTCATTCAAAAAGCCCTCGACGCGACTTCAGGTAATGTCAGTAAAGCCGCAGACTTACTCAGTGTCAGGCGTACGACATTGATCGAAAAAATTAAGAAATATCAGCTTCAAGAAGTGAGTTAACATTGACGTAATCTCGTCTATGCTCATTAGAAGTGTTTTTTTTATATAAATACTGTTTAAAAACATAAACTTAGTATGTTTTAATGTTTATGGCACTAAAATTGCATTTAAATTTGTGAATAGTTTTAAAGCCTTTTGGCAAACCACAAATGGAAGCAATGATGGCCAACACCAATCCAACAGTCGCATTACTAGATAGCCAAGACACCGGTCTAGACATGCTCGCCGAAATGGCAAGCAGTGCGGGCATGGTGGCCTTACCAGCTCATGACTTGAATGAGCTGGACGTGTTATTTGGTCGGGGTCAAATCGACCTATTGGTCATTAACGCGGCTAGTTTACAAGTACCATTGGCGAGTATTTTTCAACACTTAGCCGCCTCTTTACACCGCGTCAGTGTGCTGGTTTTGGTTGAGGCGAATGACGTGGCTATGGCTGTTGAGG
>Ga0233426_10004041_pt1 | contig 11164 bp, 12 predicted proteins | sample SI_118_April2016_6_FD_179875 | JGI IMG/M metagenome (GOLD analysis project Ga0233426, IMG submission 179875) | Seawater microbial communities from Saanich Inlet, British Columbia, Canada - SI_118_April2016_10_MG | ecosystem: Environmental > Aquatic > Marine > Inlet | place: Canada: British... | reverse complement strand
CGCCTCAAGACCCAAGCACAGATCGCGCGCATTGCCGTAACGCAGAACGTTCACGCCGCCCGCATTGGTGGCAAGGTTCCCACCGATCCGCGCAGTGCCTTCCGCCGCAAGCGACAAGGGAAACAAACGGTCAACGTTCTGCGCCGCAGCCTGCACGTCCGCCAAAATCACGCCAGCTTCGACGATCATTACGTTTTCTTCGGGATGCACCGACCGGATTGCAGTCATACGTTCCAACGATAGGATTAGCGGTTGCGGGCCATCAGGTGCAACCTGTCCCCCCACCAAACCGGTGCCACCACCATAGGGCACAATCCCTACGCGCGCGTCATTGGCAAGGCGCACAATCTTGGAAACCTGTTCAACCGTTTCCGGCAATGCAAGCAACGTCTTTTTGCCTTCATAGCGCCCACGCGGCTCTTCAAGATAGCGTGGTTCTGCCGTCTTAAAAATATGCGCAGGTAGAGCGCTGCGCAGAGCAGTTTCAAAATCAGCGGACACAGGATTAAGCATGATTTCTATTTCCTACCAAAGGTCGTTATCCAACGTCGGTGCGTCCGCGTCGATCCATACGTAGCGCAGAGTACAGGACGTGCGAGCGCCAGCGCCCATCTATTTGCAAGTAGGCCTGCGCGACGCCTTCATATTTAAATCCTGTGCGTTCCAACAGGCCACGCGAGGGCTTGTTTTCGGGCAAACACGCCGCTTCCAAGCGTGACAAGTCCATTCGCTCAAACGCGTAATGAACCATCGCCGCGATCGCTTCACTCATATATCCATGGCGCGCATATTCGTGGCCGATCCAATACCCTAATGTCCCCGATTGTGCAGGGCCACGGCGGATATTATCCAGCGTAATCGCCCCCAACAACGCCCCATCAGTGCGGCGTTCCAAGAAAAAAGGAACAGCTGTATCACCCGAAATTGAGCGCTGCGCCCAGTAGACGCGGTTGGTAAAAGCCTTACGCGTCAAGTGATTGGCCGCCCAAGACGGTTCCCATTTTGTCAAAAAATCAGCACTATGATAGCGAAGATCAGCCCAAGCCCGAAAATCAGAATGGATCGGTGGCCGCAGGGTCAAGCGCTCTGTTTCCAGACGAATTTTGCGCCGGACCCTTAACATTAAGCAGCACGTCCTGCCAACATATTGGACAGACTTGGCGCCGTATCAATAGGCCCGTATAGCGCGAGCGCAGCAGGGGCCTGCCCCGCAAGGTGCACCGCAAAATCCTTAACACCAGCAGTTGTCACCGCATCGATTTGGGCAACAGTTTCTTCCAATGCAGGTATACGGTTCCAGATTTGCATCAAACGCGCCAAACGTTCTGCACGGCTCGATGGGCTTTCCAGGCCCATCAACATTCCTGCTTTCATTTGCGCGGTTGCACGCGAAATTTCAGCATCGCTCATGTCATCAGCAGCGCGGGCAAGTTCGGTCATCGTCAAGTTGGCAAGTTCTGGCAATTGTTCGCCGCTGGTGCCAGCATAAATTGTGGTCATGCCCGTGTCAGAATGCGCTCCGGTTTGGGCGAAGATCGTATAGCACAAACCACGCTTTTCACGCACTTCTTGGAACAGACGGCTCGACATGCCGCCACCCAAAGCAACAGAATAAACCTGCGCAGTGTAGATTGCATCGTCGCAATATCCCGGGCCCTCAAAAGCCAACGCAAAATGCGCCTGCTCAAGTGACTTGGAAACGCGGCGTTCACCCCCATGGAATTTTGCGCCAAGTGCGATGTCTGCAACTGTACCTTCCAATTCGCCAAACAATTTTTCGGCAGCGCGCACAATTGCATCGTGATCCACATCACCCGCCGCGGACAGGATCATCTGTGCCGGGCCATAATGTTCACCTACAAAGCGGCGCAAATCTTCACGTGAGAAACTGCGCACACGTTCTTCTGGTCCAAGAATTGTGCGACCAATCGGCTGATCTGGGTAGGCTTCGTCCTGAAGCCAGTCAAAAATCACATCATCAGGCGTATCCAAGGCTTGGCCGATTTCTTGCAAAATTACGCCGCGCTCAACCTCTATTTCATCTTCGTCGAAGACAGGATTCAAGAGAATGTCAGAGATCACATCCAGCGCCAAGGGCACATCCGCACCCAGAACACGCGCATAATAGGCCGTTACTTCGCGGCTGGTATAGGCGTTGATATAGCCGCCAACATCCTCAATTGCCTCAGCAATTTGCAGTGCACTACGTTTCGTCGTCCCCTTGAACGCCATGTGCTCAAGGAAATGTGCAATGCCATTCTGTTCGATGCGTTCGTCGCGCCCCCCTGCCGTGACCCAAATGCCAATCGAAGCCGATTGTAGGCCAGGCATCTTTTCAGTCACGATCCGAAAGCCGTTAGAGAGAGTGTGGGTTTGGACGCTCATGCAGAAATACGCTCGCGGATAAGGTTTTGAAGGGCAGCCAAATCATTTGGCGCACGGGTCACGCGTTCATCGCGCTCAAAAAGATCTGCCATCCGGGGTGGAAGCGCCGGGCGATCCCCAGTAGCAGCCTCAACCGCATCAGGGAATTTCGCAGGATGCGCAGTTGCCAACGTGACCATCGGTGTGTCCAGAATATGATCTTCTGCAACAGCGACGCCTATTGCAGAATGCGGGCAAAGCACCTCGCCAGTTTCCGCCAAAGCACGGGTGATCATTGCAGATGTTGCTGCCTCGTCCACCATGCCGCTGTCGTAATGTGCCTTCAACACGCCCATCGCATTCTCGGAAATTGTGAAGCCGCCGCCCTGGGACAGATCATCCATCAATCCTTTGATCGCAGCGCCGTCCTTGTCGTGCGCCCAAAAAAGCGCGCGTTCAAAGTTAGATGACACTTCGATGTCCATCGACGGAGAAATAGACGGTTTAACACCGGTTTTCGTGTAAGCCGCGCTTTGCATACAGCGATGCAAAATGTCGTTCTGGTTGGTCGCAATCACGAGACGATCAATCGGCAACCCCATTTGTTTGGCGATAAAGCCCGCGAAAATGTCACCGAAGTTGCCTGTCGGAACCGTAAAACTTATCTTGCGATCTGGTGCGCCCAGCGAAACGGCGGTCGAGAAAAAGTAGACCACCTGCGCCAAAACACGCGCCCAGTTGATCGAATTGACACCAGCCAGTTTTACACCATCACGGAATTCAAAGTCGTTGAACATATCCTTAAGGCGGGCCTGACAATCATCGAAATCACCATCCATCGCAATCGCATGAACGTTGCTTTCAGTCGGTGTCGTCATCTGGCGGCGCTGTACTTCGGACACCCGACCATGCGGATACAGGATGAAAACATCGACCGCGTCGAGGCCACGAAACGCTTCAATCGCGGCAGATCCCGTATCACCAGACGTTGCACCAACAATCGTCACACGCTTGCCCGAACGCTTTAGCGCCACTTCGAACATTTGGCCAATCAACTGCATCGCGAAATCTTTGAACGCGAGCGTTGGGCCATGAAACAATTCCATCAAGAAGTGGTTCGGCCCAAGCTGCACCAAAGGCGCGCGCGTCGCGTGACCGAAACCTGCATATGCACGGGCAATACACCCTTTGAATTCTTCATCTGTAAACGTGTCGCCAACAAAGGGACGCATCACGCGGAACGCAATGTCTTCGTAGCTAAGCCCCGACAGCGCGCGCATATCTTCCATGCCCATCACGGGAATGGTGTCGGGCACATACAAGCCACCATCGCGTGCAAGCCCTGTTAGCATTGCATCTTCAAAAGAAAGAACCGGCGCAGTACCGCGCGTGGAGACGTATTTCATTAAGAACCCTTCTGCACGCCGCGCGCGCGCCATAGGAAAGCCAGTGTCATTATGAGCCAGATCACGGCCAATGAGAACCAAGTGCCCGCGTATTGCAAATGATCATTCGGTATGCCCGCCGTGTCGACGGGAAGCGGTGACACAGGATCATCTTCAAAACTCGTCTCTCGTGCAACGATCAGGATGGGTTCGGTCTTAAGGAAGGCCGCCATCGCAGGCACATCGCGCGCAAACCAAATCTCGGCCTTTAGATCGGGTTCGGGAATCGAGCCGCCTGTTTCGCTCGGCCAATGTAGGTTGCCAGTTATTTCTGCGATGCCAATTGGGCGCGTAGCACTCTTTTGATCCACTTTGATGAACCCACGATCCAAAAGAATCCGCCGCCCTTTACTCGTTTCAAAGGCTGAAATTATGCGGTACCCCGCGCCGATGCGCTTTTGCGAGACAAGCACATGAATTTCATCTGAGGTAACGGTTCCTGTCGCAATCACGGGTAGGAATTTATCCGTTTCTGGATCGACCTGATCGGGAAGCGTCACAGGACTGGTAGCGATACGCAGTTCAATATCTGAAAGAATCGCTTGTTTCCATGTCAGACGTTGCATTTGCCAGATGCCAAGGGACACCAGAACAGCGACGCCAACGAGGCCAAAAAGAAGGGGGAAAAGGAAACGCGTCAGCATTCGTCAGGGAAACCTATCAATTGCAAAAGCGCGCAGAAGAAAGCTCCCGCGCGCCATGTCTTTTGTCCTTTTGCAACGTGGGTTTCAAGCTGCAAAACACCGTCGCGAATTTGGTTAGCCGCCCCAGACGTAAACTGCTGCGAACAGGAACAGCCAAACTACGTCAACGAAGTGCCAATACCAAGCCGCTGCTTCGAAACCGATGTGCCGTTCGGGCGTGAAGTGGCCGCGCTGCAAACGCAGCAGGCAGATGAACAAGAAGATTGTTCCGATCACAACATGAAAGCCGTGAAACCCAGTCGCCATAAAGAAGTTAGCGCCATAAATGTTACCAGAAAAACCAAAGGCCGCATGGCTATATTCGTAGGCTTGGAACGCTGTGAAAATGACGCCGAGAACGACCGCAATAATCAGGCCCCACTTTGTATCTTCACGATTGTTTTCATGCGCTAAAGCGTGGTGCGCCCAAGTCGCAGCCGCACCGGAACAGAGCAGGATTAACGTGTTGATCAACGGCAGGTGCCACGCGTCAAACGTTTCGATACCCACTGGGGGCCAAACACCATCAACCGCAGGCGAAAGAGGGCCCATGGGGTACATTGCGTGCTTGAAGAAGCTCCAGAACCAAGCCGCGAAAAACATGATTTCGGACATGATGAACATGATAAAACCGTAACGCAAACCAATCTGAACAACCGGAGTGTGGTCGCCAACATGGCTTTCATCTACGACTTCGGACCACCAGCCAAACATGACGTAAAGAACGCCCGCGAGGCCGATTAGGAACATCCACGGACCATTGTCATGGAACCAGATGACCGCGCCGAATAGCATGACGAATGCGCCGATCGAGCCAAGCAATGGCCAGAGCGAGGGGTTTAGGATGTGATAGTCGTGATTTTTTGCGTGTGCCATGGGTCCCTCGTCGGATAGGCTTAGTTGTTATTCGTTTCGGCGGGTTGCTCAAGGGCGGCCTGTTGGACCGCCTCGGGCAAATCGATTTCGTAGAATGTATACGAAAGCGTTATCTCTTTTGTATATTTCGCGTCGCGGTCGGTGACAATCTCTGGATCGACATAGAATGTCACTGGCATCTCGACGCGTTCGCCGGGCTGCAAAACCTGTTCTTCAAAACAGAAACACTGTATTTTGTTAAAAAAGTATCCAGCTTGATACGGCGCAACATTGTAGCTGGCCTGCCCAGCAACAGGGCGATCTGTTGGATTGTACGCTTCGTAAAAAATTAAACCCGTTTCGCCGATGCGCAATTCTACTTCGCGCACCATGGGTTTGAAGTCCCAAGGCATATCCCGATCTTTGGACGCATCAAACTTAATCGTAATCGTTTGATCAAGGATCTCGTCACTGCCCGCGTCCGCGGTATTCGTGATGCCACCAAAGCCCGTGACACGACAGAACCAATCGTAAAACGGCACAGATGCCCAAGCAAGCGCACCCATGAATACGACAAGCGATACGGCCTGAAGGACTGTTTTATTTTTCGGCTCCATCGCCATTAGCCTTCGGCCTCGGTGCGCGCGGGTTCATAATCACCGCGTGTCACTTTGACGACTGTCAGTCCGAAGATAATCGCAATGAAGGCCGCAAGCAAAAGCCCAACGCCGAGATTTCGTCCGTAGCGGCGCGTGTGAATTTCGTGCTGTTTGCCAAGTGCCATTACCAGCCTCCCAACCCAAACCGCTGCAAAATTGCCTCGACCAAGATCGCGCTGAAGTGCAGGAAAAGGTACAGAAGCGAAAGCTTGAAGAAGCCGCGTTCCGCTTTGAAATTATCGGCCTCGCTTGCGTCTTCATCACGGCGGAAAATATCCCATGCCCCTTTGAGGAAGAGAACATTCAAAACAACTGCCACCGCTAGATAAACGGGACCACCGATAGATGTGAATGACGTTCCTACTGCCAAAATCGCAAGGAGAAGGGTATATACAAAGATGTGGATGCGTGTTGAGCGGCGACCGTGCGTGACAGTCAACATCGGCACGCCCGCATTATCGTAGTCTTTGCGCATGAATAGCGCGAGCGCCCAGAAATGCGGGGGTGTCCACATGAAAGTCAGGCAAAACATTAATACAGATTCGATCGAAATGCCGCCTGTTGCAACAGCCCATCCAATCATTGGAGGGAACGCGCCGGCCGCACCGCCGATAACGATATTTTGTGGTGTCCAGCGCTTTAGCCACATCGTGTAGATCACAACGTAGAAGAAAATCGTAAAGCCAAGCAAGCCAGCAGCAAACCAGTTGGAGGCAAGACCTAACATTACGACCGAAAGTCCGGAAAGCGCAACTCCAAACGCGAGCGCCTCCCCCTCGGTGACTTGGCCGGAAGGGATAGGACGTTTTTGAGTGCGCTTCATCACGGCATCAATATCAGCGTCCCACCACATGTTCAGGGCACCGGATGCGCCGCCGCCAACAGCAATGAACAAAATTGACGCGAAAGCGATCATTGGATGCACTGCCACTGGCGCAGCAAGCAGTCCCACCAAAGCTGTGAAAACAACAAGCGTCATAACGCGAGGTTTAAGCAACGCGTAGAAATCGCCAAAGCTCGCTTCGGGCTCAAGAATGGTATTGTTCAAGCTGGCGTCGCTCATCGGTGTCTCAATTCTTTCGAACTAGATGAAGATGTGACCCGCAAGACCAACTCGCGAGCCACTGTTTAGATTTAATCAGTCAGCCTCAGCGACTTTGAACGTCTGGGGCAGACCCGCAAACTCTTCAATCGCGCCCGTTAGCCATGCGTCATACGCATCCTGGCTAACGACCTTCACAGTAATCGGCATGTAGGCGTGATCCTTGCCACACAGCTCAGAGCACTGACCAAAGTAAATGCCTTCTTTTTCGGCTGCGAACCAAAGCTGAGCAATACGGCCAGGAACTGCGTCTTGCTTTACGCCGAATGCTGGGATGGTCCAAGAATGGATCACGTCAGCGCCCGTCAAGTTCATCACGATCGTCTTACCGATTGGAACAACAACAGCGGTGTCAGTCGCCAGCAGATACTGCTCGGGAGCGTAGCCGTTTTCTTCCAACTCGTCCTTTGCCAACATAAAGCTGTCAAAACCAAATTCATGATCAACGTACTCATAGCCCCAGTACCACTGGTAACCCGTCACTTTGATAGTGATGTCGGCCTTCGGAATTTCCTGCTGTTTGAACAAAATCGGCAGCGAAAACGCGCCAATGAACACCAGAATGACAATTGGTACGATTGTCCAAGCGATTTCGATAGGAGAGTTGTGCGTAAATGTACCCGGTGTCGGGTTCGCGCGGCGGTTAAACCGAATGATGCAGTACCCCATTAACGCCGTCACAAAGATTGTGATCGCAGTAATGATCACAAGAATCATACCGTCCAGCCATTGCAAGTCTCGCGCCAATTCCGTCGCTGCGGGTTGGAACGCGATGCCGCGTGGCAAAGGTTGTCCAATTACTTCCAGTGCGTCCTGTGCCATGGCCGGAGCCGCCAAGAATGCTGCCAGAAGGCCGTAAAGTGTTGTTTTCATTCGCATATTACACCCTAGTGGATTGCGGCGATACGCCAGTCTATTCGGCTATCGTCAGTCTTTTTCACCCAAACGAACAAGGCATGCCAGTTACGCGCACTCCTTCCGTTGTTATTGAGCTGTTTAAAACCATATTCTTAACTGTAGATAAAGACTAAGCGTTGCGGCAAACGGACGCTTCTTTAATTTAGTTCGAAAATGAGAGAACCACCGCATGACGCATATTCCTTTCCGCCCATTTCAGGATCGTTTCTCTCGCGAGGGCGCACTTAAGATTTTGCGAGCGGCGTGTGACGGTGCCGATGACGGTGAACTTTTCATTGAACGCCGGACCGCGGAAAGCCTTGTTTTCGATGATGGTAAGCTGAAAAACGCCTCATACGACGCCTCCGAGGGGTTCGGTCTGCGCGCCGTCCTTGGCGAAGTTGCTGGATACGCGCATTCAACAGAGGTGTCCGAGGCCGCCCTGTTGCGCACGTCTGCTACGGCGCGACTGGCTGTTGGTCATGGAGGCGGCACGTTAGCCGATGCACCAAGCGCCACAAACACGCGCTTGTACAAAGACACGGATCCTATTTCCGAGGTTAGTTTTTCCGCAAAGATCGACACGCTTCGCGAGATGGACACGTTCTTGCGCGACCTTGATTCGCGTGTTGTGCAAGTCAGCGCCTCGATTTCGGCGTCCCTTCAAGAGGTGACGATCTTGCGACCAAGCGGAACCGAAGTGAGCGATACGCGCCCAATGACCCGCGTCAATATCTCTGTCATCGTTGAGGAAAACGGCCGCCGTGAAAGCGGATCCGCAGGGGGTGGTGGCCGCATTTCGCTTGGCGGTTTGATCGAGGCAAGTGATTGGAAACCCAAAGCACGTGAGGCCTTGCGAATTGCTCTGGTGAACCTTCAAGCGATCCCTGCCCCCGCAGGTATGATGGACGTCGTGCTTGGCCCCGGTTGGCCTGGTATCTTGTTGCACGAAGCGGTCGGGCATGGCCTTGAGGGCGACTTCAATCGCAAAGGGTCCAGCGCATTTTCGGGTCGTGTGGGCGAACGTGTCGCTTCAAAGGGCGTTACTGTGTTGGACGACGGCACGATTCCTGTTCGTCGCGGCTCAATCAACGTTGACGACGAAGGAACACCGTCCGCCAAAAACGTGTTGATCGAGGACGGTATTTTAGTCGGCTACATGCAAGACCGTCAAAACGCGCGGCTGATGGGTGTCGCCCCGACAGGGAATGGACGGCGCGAAAGCTATGCGCATCCGCCGATGCCGCGCATGACCAATACCTATATGATGGGCGGGCAAGCAGATCCTGCTGACATTTTGGCGGATCTTAAAGACGGCATTTATGCAGTTGGGTTTGGCGGCGGACAGGTCGATATTACCAATGGCAAGTTCGTGTTCTCTTGCACAGAAGCCTACCGCGTTGAAAATGGCAAAGTCGGCGCGCCTGTGAAAGGCGCAACCCTGATTGGCGATGGTGCCACAGCAATGCAACAAATACGCGCGCTGGGGAACGACATGGCCCTTGATCCGGGCATGGGAAACTGCGGAAAAGCAGGGCAATGGGTTCCAGTCGGCGTTGGGCAACCTACTGTAATGATTGGTGGTTTAACAGTCGGAGGAGCCAGCAGCTAAACCAAACGAACGGAAAAATGAGATTGGGTTTACCTATCATTAACCTCGCTGCTGCTAGACATGATTCTGCAAGCAGACGGAGCAACGATGAGCGAGCAAACCCTTTCTTCCAATCACCCCCTGATCCCACCCACCACGGAAGATGAACGCGCATCGTGGCTTCGTCTCTTGCGTTCACGACGCGTCGGAATCGCAACGTTTTATCGCCTTCTCGCTGAACATGGCAGCGCGCAGGCGGCTTTGAGGGCGCTTCCAGAGATTGCTGCAAAGGCCGGCGTGTCCAAATATGAGCCCTGCTCCAATCAGCGGATCGTTTCGGAATTGCGTGCCGCTGAACAGGCTGGCGCACAGATGATTTGCCGCGGCGAGACATCGTACCCTGCACTTCTCGCTGAAATCCCCGATGCACCTACGTTATTATGGTCCTGCGGGAACAAAGCCGTTTTCGAACGTCCGATGATTGCGATCGTTGGTGCAAGGAACGCGTCTTCGCTGGCGACAAGAATGGCACGTGCTTTGGCGAATGAGTTGTCCGAAGCTGGATACGTCATCGTATCCGGCCTTGCGCGCGGGATCGACACATGTGCGCATCTCGCTTCTAGCGAAAAGGGATCGATTGCAATTCTCGCAGGTGGCGTTGACCAAGTCTATCCAACTGAAAACGTAAATCTGGCGGAAACATTATTAGATAATGGCGCTTTGATTTCTGAACAGCCTAAGGGCATGGCCCCGATCGCGCGTCATTTTCCAATGCGCAATCGAATTATTTCAGGTCTTTGCGCCGTTACCGTTGTCGTTGAGGCTGCAGGTAAATCCGGTAGCCTAATCACAGCGCGTGGCGCTTTGGATCAAGGGCGCGATGTTCTTGCCGTTCCAGGCCATCCCTTTGATGCGCGCGCATCTGGTTGCAATATGTTGATCCGTGATGGCGCAACATTGGTGCGCAATGCAGAGGACGTTTTAACAGTTCTTGAGAGCATGCCAAAGATCGATGTTTTAGAAGAACAAATGCCACTACAGCTTGAAACACCTCCCAAACCGGCACGTTTTCTGGCACGTTTCAATGCGCTACACCAGAGCATCCTAGACAGGCTTGGCCCCAGCCACATGGCCGAAGATCAGCTTTTGCGCGATATCTCCGCGCAAACAAGTGAGATGATCCCAGTACTAACCGACATGGAGTTAAATGGGAAAATCAGACGATCACCGGGCGGCTTGATCAGTCGCGCTTAGTCGGTGCCTGCGCAATAATCTTCGATGACTACGCGGTAGCGGCGACAAAAAGGATCGTATGCAAACCAAACATCCGTGGGTCCAATTGCCCAATGCACAGCGACCCACGTCTCGCCCGAGCGGCGCAATAACGCTTGCATGGTTGTGCCGTCCATCGTGTCAGGCTCAATCGTGCCTTCCTTAAAACCCGGCGTCGCGTACAAATCGATGTCACCCCCACCGGGCCTTTGTGCCTTAAGCGCAGCAAACCCAAGCGAACCTTTGACACGCAGATCATACACTAAAAACTCAACCGGCAATCCCAGTTGTTCTTC
>Ga0233426_10004040_pt1 | contig 11164 bp, 7 predicted proteins | sample SI_118_April2016_6_FD_179875 | JGI IMG/M metagenome (GOLD analysis project Ga0233426, IMG submission 179875) | Seawater microbial communities from Saanich Inlet, British Columbia, Canada - SI_118_April2016_10_MG | ecosystem: Environmental > Aquatic > Marine > Inlet | place: Canada: British... | reverse complement strand
TCTATGGTGTGTTGTAAAAACAAAAACCCTCTAAATCAATGACTTAAAGGGTTTAAGGGTGGTCCCACCTGGGCTCGAACCAGGGACCAACTGATTATGAGTCAGTACAAAAAACTCTATACGTCTAAGTAAAACCCTTGTAAACACTGAGCTTAACCTTTATAAAAGCTTATTTTTATTGACAATAAGGCATCCCTAGTAAAGTCAGTTGGTTTCGGTAAGTTATTTCTAATTAGGGACAAATTTAGGGACAAATTTTTTAGCTTTACATTCTATGACATTAAAATTCTTTTTAGGAAGTGTAAAAAAAGATGGTTCGTCGCCCCTAAGAATAAGACTCAAGGATGGTATTAATGACGTAAAAATTACTTGTCCTGGTATTTTTATCAAGCCCAAAGACTGGGATAAGAGCTTTAATCTTGTCAATCCAAATACTCCAGGGGCTGAGGCCATCAACTATGAAATCTCAAAGTATCGTATCAAGATTGAGGAAGTAAAACAAAAATACTTACTAAAGCAGATTGATTTTGATCTTGCAAAACGAATGCTCTCCGGCTCTGAAAGTTCTAAAAGCATACGAGAGTTTGTGAATAAAGTTTGTAAGCGAGACAAAACCGCTGAAACCATGAGAAATTACCTTAATACAATTGGAAATTTTACTTATCATACTAAAATAAAAGAGCCCCTATTCACTGACATTAACTTCAACAACATTATGATCGTTAAGAATAGTGTTATAAAAAAAGGAGGGTCTGCCGCGACACACAATAAATATCTAAGGGACCTAAAGGCGATTTGTAATTACGCTAAACTGACTAAATATGTATTCCATGACTTTGAATTTAACAAGCAGTGGCGTGCAAAAGAAGACATTACCTTAAGGGTCAAGACAATTACCCCTGAAGTAATTTACCAAGCTATTGAAAATGTTAAAAGAAAATCTCATCGAAAAAGCGCAAAACTAAGTGCATATAATGAGCTTGAAGCAATTGGACTTTGGCTTTTAATGTTTTGTACAAGAGGAATGTATCCCGCAGACATTACTGAACTTAGCTCACACAACTTGGATTATAGATTTGCTGAGCAAATTCGAAACGAACAAAAAGGAATGGCCAAAGAAATCTCTCTTTTAGAGAATCCACACATATACCGGCATAATCGACATAAAACCGGTTTCCCAATGAAAATACTTATTACGCTACCTCCAATAAGGCACTTAATAGGCGTACTGCGTTTTCTTCTCGCAGGTTCTCATCCAAACCTTTCCTTTTTAACTGCTGCTGACGCTTCTAATCCAAACTATGATGATAGAATAAAAGGTAAAGATCCCAAAGAGGTTGACTTTTTAAAACTTTTTTTAATCAATAAAAAAAATAATCCCAAAGCTTGTGCTACCCTATGGGGTACCTATTCAAGTGCTCTTTCTAGAATCGGTATGCCCTCTTTTAAAATAGCGAGAAAAACATTTTCAACTACAGCCAGAAGAGTTGACGTGGACGAAGGCTTCGCTAGAATAATGCTAGGACAAAAAGACAAAAGTATTTCTATTTCTTATGTCGATTACGATGATCCTAAGCTCTTTGCGAAATTATGTGGAGAACACATAAGGGTACTAAGTGCTTTTGATTCAATAAGGCTTTATAACACTTGGTTGCAAAAAATAGATGAGCTTTTTGGGTCAAATTGGTGTGAATCAAACGTACATATCAAACAAGATTCAGACTATGTTTATTCAGCTTGGACAGATTCACTTCAAAAAATTATTGACGCTAAAAATTCCTCTTTTAAACTTTATTAGCCTGGGACTATTAAATATATGACATATCCATGTTGTCATTTAATCAAGGAAGTATTATTTTGCTTTAAAATAATTTGAATGATTACTGGAGAACTAAAATCGCAAGTAGATAAAATATGGGAAGCATTTTGGACAGGAGGAATCTCAAATCCTTTGTCTGTAATAGAGCAGTTCACATACTTACTTTTTGTAAGAAGACTTGATGAACGTCAGCTCAAAGAAGAGAATAGAGCTAACACCACTGGAAATCCTCTTCAGAATATTATCTATACCACAGCACAAAAAGAACTTAGATGGAGCTCTTTCAAAAACAAGGATCCTGAGTCAATGTTCGATGTCTTCACAAAACCTGTAGTTGATGGAATGACTGTCTTTGATCATATGAAACAAGTAGGAGATTCTGCAGGAGTATTTGCTGAGTTTATGAGTAAGGCAACATTTATCATTGCCACTCCTAGGCTTCTAGATCAGGTTGTACAGCTTATCGACAAGATCAACATGAATGATAGGGATACCAAAGGAGATCTCTATGAGTACATGCTTTCAAAGATTGCCTCTGCTGGAACAAATGGTCAGTTTCGAACACCTAGACACATTATCAAGATGATGGTGGATATGACAAAGCCAAAGAGGGATGATGTTATCTGTGATCCATCTTCTGGTACTGCAGGATTTTTAGTTGCAGCTGGCGAGTATTTTAGAGACAATCACAATGATCTGTTCTTAGATAAAGAGTTTCAAAAGCATTTTAATAATGAGATGTTTAATGGGGTTGAGATAGACGATACAATGATTCGTATTGGAGCTATGAACCTTCAGCTTCATGGGATTGAAAGTCCCAACCTCATCAAAAATGATGCACTAAGTGAAAGTGCTGGAGAGATTAGAAGCAAGTACTCTTTGATCCTTGCCAATCCACCATTTAAAGGAAGTTTAGACTATGACTCTGTCGAAAACTCTATCCTTAAAACAGTGAAGTCTAAGAAGACGGAATTGCTCTTTCTGGGGCTTATGTTAAGAATGCTTAAAACAGGCGGTAGAGCGGCTGTAATTGTCCCTGATGGGGTCTTGTTTGGAAGTTCTAATGCTCACAAACAAATACGTCAAGAACTCATTGAAAAACATAAGCTTGATGCAGTAATTTCTATGCCTTCAGGAGTCTTTAAACCTTATGCTGGAGTTAGTACAGCAGTACTGTTTTTCACTAAGACAGGAACAGGAGGAACAGATAATGTTTGGTTCTATGACATGGAAGCAGATGGATATAGCCTTGATGATAAACGAAATGAAATTAAAGAGAATGACATCCCTGATCTATTAAGCAGGTATCACAACATCAACGCTGAAGTAGATAGAGCAAGAACAGATAAGAGTTTCTTAGTGCCGTTTGATGAGATTAAGGAAAACGACTGGGACCTATCCATCAACCGTTATAAAGAGATTGTCTACGAAGAGATTGAGTATGCAGCTCCTTCAGAGATAATAAAAGACATTGAGGCTTTGGATCAAGAAAGAAACCAAGCTTTAGCAGATTTAAAAGAGATGTTGAGATGTTAGGTGAACATATTAAAATACTTTCTGGATATGCATTTAAATCAAAAGAATTTAATGAAAATGGTCATGGTATCCCAGTAGTAAGAATAAGGGATGTCGGCAAGAAAAAATCTAATACTTTTTACAGTGGAGAATATTCTGAGGAATATTTACTTGACAATGGAGATTTTTTGATAGGAATGGATGGTGATTTTAGACTTGCTAAATGGCAGGGTGGAAAAGCACTTTTAAATCAGAGGGTCTGTAAAATAATGTCTAAAGAATCTTCACTGAGTAAAGAATACATGTATTACATGGTGCCTAGAGAGTTGAAAAAAATTGAAGACACAACCTCTTTTGCAACAGTGAAACATCTTTCTGTAAAAAAAATAAAGGATATTAAAATCCCCCTCCCCCCTCTAGACCAGCAAAAAAAGATAGCTGATATTTTAGATGCAGCAGATGCCTACAGGAAAAAAACAAAAGCCCTAATCGAAAAATATGATGAGCTCACCCAGAGTTTGTTTCTGGATATGTTTGGGGATCCATATGTTAATCAATACAACCATGCATATGTGAAGCTAGAATCATTAGTGAAAAAGAAGTCAGATTTAGTTGATGGACCCTTTGGATCAAGTGTGAACACAAAAGTTGACTACATAGAGAATGGTGAAATTCCAGTAATCAGAACAAAAAATATTGGGATTGACAACCGTTTTATTAGTGATGATTTGAAATTTATGACAAGAGAGAAATACGAGACATTAATTAGAAGTCAAGTTTTACCAGGAGATATTATACTAACCAAAGTAGGCACCATTGGAAACACATGTATCTTTCCAGAAGATTATAAAGAAGCTATACTTTCAACAACTGGTTCTTGCAGAATTAGACTAGATGAAGATAAAATAAACAAAACCTTCTTTTTACACTATTTAAATTTTTATCGTACTAAAATGTTAGAAATTGCTTCAGCAGGTGTTCAAGCTTTTTTGAATATGAAACATATAAAAGGTTTTGACATTTTATTTCCTGCTGCAGATCTTCAAAACCAATTTGCGGAAAGAGTAAAAGCCATAGAAGAACAAAAAGCACAAGCACAGGCTAGTTTAGCCCAAGCAGAGGATTTATTTAACAGCCTTTTACAAAGGGCATTTAAAGGAGAATTAACAACATAAATATACGTTATGAGTAAACCATTATTTAAAGAAGTAAGCTACTCATTATCTAAATTAATGGATGATGTAGAAATGGGAGATATTGGGTTGCCAGATATTCAAAGACCTTTTGTTTGGAAAAACGCTAAAGTAAGAGACCTCTTCGATTCTATGTATCAAGGGTACCCAGTTGGCTACTTATTGTTTTGGGAAACCGATGCAGAAAAAGGAGTAAAACAAATAGGCTCACATAATCATCAAAAAGTTCCAAACCTATTAATAGTTGACGGTCAGCAGCGTCTTACATCGCTATTTGCAGTTTTAAAAGGGATTTCTGTAATTCGAGAAAATTATGAATCAGAAAAAATTGAGATTGCCTTTAAACCCCTCGAAGGAAAGTTTGAGGTTGCTGATGCTGGAATTAGAAGAAGTCCTGAATGGATTCACAACATAAGCGTCTGTTTCGAAAGCGGTGCGAGTCAATATGCTATAGTAGGAAATTATTTAAATAAGTTAAAAGAAATAAGAGAGGCGGATGGAAAAACACTTACTGAGAAAGAGCAGAGAACCTGTGAAATAGCATTTGAAAAGTTATTTGGAATTGGGTCCTTTCCGTTTACCGTACTCCAACTATCTGCTGGAATTGATGAAGAGCAGGTTGCAGAAGTTTTTGTAAGAATAAACTCAAAAGGGAAAACACTAAATCAAGCTGACTTTATACTCACATTAATGTCCGTATTCTGGGAAGATGGAAGAAAAGAAATGGAGGCTTTCTGTAAAGCAGCTCGTCTACCAGAAAAAGGGAAGCCTGGTCCTTTTAATTATTTTATAGAACCAGATCCTGCTCAACTACTTAGAGTCTCTGTAGGAATTGGATTTAGAAGAGCGCGTTTACAATATGCCTATGCCTTACTAAGAGGTAAAGATTTAGAAACGGGAAAGTTAAGTGGTGCTCAGCGAGAAAAACAATTCGAAATTTTACAAAAAGCCCAAAACAAAACTTTAGACCTTCAGAATTGGCACGATTTTCTTAGTATTATTCAAAAAGGAGGTTTTAGAAGTTCTGCAATGATCAATTCTAAAGGAACCTTAATTTACACATACATCCTCTATATTATAGGTAAAGAGGACTTTAAAGTACCCCACAAAGAATTACAAAGTGCGATAGCACAATGGTTTTTTATGTCCATTCTAACATCCAGGTATGTAAGTAGTTCTCCCGAATCTTCAATGGAAAGAGACTTAGCAGATTTCCGTGGTTTTACTCAAGCTTCACAATTTTTAAATTGGATGAAAAGTACAATTGCATCAGATTTAACAAAAGATTTTTGGGAGACAACCCTACCTGCAAGAATGGAAACATCTTCATCAACATCTCCTTTCAATAACTGTTATATTGCTGCTTTACATTTATTAGATGCAAAAGCTTTGTTTTCTGAGATTAGAATTTGGGATGCATTAGATCCTACAACAAAAGCCAGAAAGAGTAAGGTTGAAAAACATCATTTGTTTCCAAAAAATTATCTAAAAAGTTTTGGTCTAACGGGTACAAGAAGCACAAACCAAATTGCAAATTATGCTTTTATAGAGTGGAGAGATAATATTAAAATTTCCGATGCACCACCATCGGAGTATTTAAAAGAATTTGTAAAAGATGTGTCTCAAGAAAAATTAGATAAAATGTATTATTGGCATGCCTTACCAAAAGATTGGGAAGATTTGTCGTATAATGATTTTCTAGAAGAAAGAAGGGTATTAATGGCTCAAGTAATAAGAGATGGATTTAAGCAACTCGAAAAAGGAGAAATAGTTGATGAAAAGCCAGAAACTCTGGAGCAAATGATTTTCCAAGGTGAGGGAGTATTTACAGAGTTTAAGTCTACACTTAGGGTTAATTTGCATACTGCAGAAAAAGATAAGCGCATGGAACATGCAGCTTTAAAAACAATTAGCGGATTTTTAAATTCAAAAGAAGGCGGTACGTTAGTAATCGGGGTAGCAGATAATGGTTCTGCCTTAGGGTTGAGTAATGATAAATTTGAAAATGAAGACAAAATGGATTTACACTTGGGAAATTTAATTAAATCTCAATTGGGTGTTTCTTGTATGCTTCATATAAAAGCCCATTTTGAAGATTATCAAAATGAGAGAGTTTTGCTGGTTGACTGCAAACCAAGCAAAATTCCTGTTTACCTGACAAGTAATGGTCTAGAAGAGTTTTACATTAGGGCTGGTGGATCCTCGGCTAAATTAACTCCAAGTCAAATGACCGAGTATATCTTGCAACGCTTTAAAAATTAATCTTTTTAATGTCCAATTTCCAGTTTCTACATAAAGAATGGTCAGACATCTTTGAAATAGCAAAGGAGGCTGAGGATATGGTTAACGATCGACCTCTCGCTTCGAGGATGTATTGTAGGCAAGCCCTTGAAAAAGGGATCTATTGGATGTATGATAATGACAGCAGGTTAGAAATTCCATCTATCAATACACTTGGGTCATTAATCACTTCAAAATGTATAAAACCATTATTAGACAAATCAAAAAGGAAAGGTCTAATAATGTTAAAAGACATAGGGAATGCTGGAGTTCATGGTAGAGATTTAAAATCAGGTGAAGCTGACATGGTTCAAAGATTTGGACCGCTGGAAGATGTAAATGTAAACTCCAATAAGGATCTTGCTCAAGTGAGCATTAGACTGCTTTTTGAATTTTGCTCTTTTTTATTTGTTAGTTATTCTGAAGATGAGGTTGAAACACCTGTATTTATTCCTGAATTGATTTCAAGTAAAGACAATACTGAAGAAAACATTAATGAGTTAGAACAACTACAAAAAAAGTTTGATGAGCAGCTTGAAAAAGATGAGGTTAATAGACTAAAACTTGAAGAGCAGAAAGAGGAGCTACAGAAAAGAAATAAAGCTTTAGCCGAAAGAGCAAAGTCAAGGCAACCACAAACAAAACACATACCTCAACTGATCCCTGAATCTGTCACAAGAAAGCTCTATATCGATGTGCTTTTAAAAGAAGCTGGATGGAGTAAACTGAGAGAGGGAATAGAGCTTGAGTATGAAGTCAAGGGGATGCCTGTTAGTACAAACCCCTCTGGTATCGGATATGTTGACTATGTGCTTTGGGGAGATGATGGGAATCCTTTAGCTGTAATTGAAGCTAAGAAAACCATGGTAAGTCCCAAAAAAGGAAAGCAGCAGGCTGTTCTTTATGCTCATTGTTTGGAGCAAATGAAGGGACAAAGACCCGTAATTTTCTACACAAACGGTTTTGAAACCTACATGTGGGATGATACATTTTATTCTGAGAGAGAGGTGTCAGGATTCTATACCAAAGATGAACTTCAACTTTTGATCGACAGAAGAACAACAAGAAAAGATCTCAGTACATTCAAAGTTGATCGAAACATTGCAGGAAGAGCGTACCAGTTAGAAGCAATAAAAAGAGTTGCTGAAAACCTTGGTAAAACCCATAATGGCAAATATGTAGGAACCAAGAGAGAAAGTCTTCTTGTAATGGCAACAGGTAGCGGAAAAACAAGAACTGCTGCAGCTATTGTAGACATGCTAACCAAGTGTAATTGGGCAAAAAGAGTATTATTCTTAGCTGATAGGAATGCACTTGTTACACAGGCTAAAAATGCCTTTAAAGAGCACTTGGAACATCTATCATCAATTGATTTGACCAAAGAGAAAGAAGATAGCTCAACACGTTTAGTGTTCTCAACCTATCCAACCATCATCAATAAAATTGATCGGGAAAGAACTGATGATAAACGGTTTTATGGAGTTGGCCATTTTGATCTTATCATCATCGATGAAGCACATCGATCCATATATCAGAAGTACAAGGCAATCTTCGATTATTTTGATTCAATGATAATTGGCCTGACTGCAACTCCCAAAAAAGATATAGATAGAAACACATACAGTCTATTTGAAATTGAAGATGACGATCCGACTTTTGCCTATGAACTCAATACTGCAGTAAATGAAGGGTTTTTAGTACCTCCAAAATCTATAAGCGTTCCATTAAAGTTTCAAAGGGAAGGGATTAAATATTCTGAGCTTTCTGATAAAGAAAAGGAGGAGTATGAAGAAAAGTTTGGTGATCCTACAAATGAAGAAGCTCCAGACACTATTGGAAGTGGTGCTTTAAATAAATGGCTTTTCAATACAGATACGGTAGACAAGGTATTGGAACATTTAATGAACGATGGAATAAAAGTTAGTGGAGGTGATAAGCTTGGGAAGACAATAATCTTTGCTAAAAACCACCAGCATGCAGTGTTTATAGAAGACCGTTTCAATAAGAACTATCCTGAATACTCAGGTAAGTTTCTAAGGGTCATTGACAACTACGAAACTAAGGCTCAGGATCTACTAGAGAAGTTTACCAACCCTTTTGAGGAAGAAGACCCTCAGATCGCTGTGTCTGTAGACATGATGGACACTGGGATTGATGCTCCTAGAGTTGTAAATCTAGTGTTCTTTAAAATGGTGAAGAGCTCATCTAAGTACTGGCAAATGATTGGAAGAGGTACAAGATTATGTGAAGACTTGTTTGCTCCAGGAGAGCATAAAAAAGAGTTTGTCATTTTTGACTACTGTCAAAACTTTGAGTTTTTTGAGGAGCATCCTGATGGGATTACTTCCAAAAATATGAAGCCTTTACTTCAACAAATATTTGAAGCTAAACTAAAAGTATCTCAGCTTGTTTCAGACTTGTCTGATAAAACTGACGCTGAAAGGGAAGTAAGAGACGGATATTTAGATGACCTTCACAAAGCAGTTCAGAGTTTAGATGAAAATAGGTTTGTAGTTAGAAAAGAGCTCCGTTATGTAAATGACTATAGTAATAAAAATAGATGGTTAAATCTATCGAAAAGCGATGTTCAGGAGATTAATACTCACCTTTCTCACTTGCAGCCAGTATCAAAAGATGACGATGAATTAGCTAGAAGATTTGATATGCTAATATTGATCTATCAGATTCTCTTACTCAGCGGATCAGACAACACAGGTAAGTATATGTCTAAGATCTTTAGAACTGCTACCTCACTTCAAAAGAAAGACAATATTCCTCAAATTTCTATACATATTTCTCTTATTAAAGAGATTCAAACAGATCAATATTGGGAGACCGTAAATATTAAAAAACTAGAGTCACTAAGACTAGCCTTAAGAGATCTTATTAAATATCTTGAATCCAAAACGCAAGAACCTATCTATACTCATTTTGAAGATGATTTAGATTATGATGGAATTAAGGTTAGAAGACATATAAACACCTCTTATGAAAATCTTCAACCTTACAAGGATAGGGTTGAAAGTTATATCAAAAAAAATAAAGATCACTTGTCAATCCATAAGCTTAGAAACAATGTTCCTATAACAAAAGAAGAGCTTACCGCATTAGAAAATATGCTTTTTACCGAAGAAATTGCGGGAACTAAACAGCAATTTGTAGAGCAATACGGGGAAAAGCCTTTAGGGACTTTTATCAGAAGTGTAACTGGTGTAGAGCAATCTGTTTTGAATGAGGCATTCGCAAACTTCTTACAAGTAGGTGAACTAAGAGCTAATCAAATGACATTTATAAATACCATAATCTCTTACCTAAGTAAGAATGGGACAATAGATAAGTCAATGCTTTATGAACCTCCTTTCACAGATCAAAATGATCAAGGTATTGACGGAGTCTTTGATATTGAAAAAAAGGAAAAGGTTGTGAAGATTATTGATCAGATAAACTATAACGCAATTGCATAATCCATGCACTCTAAAGAATTAAATTGAGTTCTTATAAAAACATAATTTGTAATCCCCCTAATGACAAAAACAAACGTTTTTTACTAGGGAAAAAGGGAAGCGATGAAATGCTAGCTATTGGATTAAATCCAAGTACAGCCAACGAAGATAATTTAGATCCTACCTCAAGAAATATACAAGCCATTGCACAGAATAATGGATGTGACGGTTGGTGGTTGATAAACCTTTACGCCCAGAGAACTCCAAAGCCAAGTAATCTCCCAAAAAAAGTTAATCAAGTTATTGCAAAAGAAAATATTGATTTTATTAAAGAGCTCATCAATAACGATAGTAATATATCTAAAATTCTTTTTTGCTGGGGAAACCATATAAATGATCATTCTTATTTAAAAAAACAAGCAGATCAAATAATTGCTACTCTAAAAGAATTAGACCTTAAGCCCCTTTGCTTAGGAAAAACATTAACTGGAAATCCCCTGCATCCAGCCCCTATGGTGGTTAATAGATTTTTTGGAGGTGTTAATAATGTAGTCTTAGAAAAATACTAATCATAAAAGTCAGTTTTAGGCCATTTTTGATCAATTTTGACTCATTTTTGACGTTTTTTGATCATTTTTGGTCTTTTTTGGTCAATTTTGGGCTGTTTTTAATAAAAACCTCTATTCAATATTTTCCTTCTCGAAAATAACCTCAAACCTATCATCTTTTTGGTTTTTAATCTTTGACCAAGGTGATTTTGCATAAGCCTGCTGGACACATCTATGCTTAATTATTGCTGAGGTCATTCCATAACCAACTGCAACTTGAATGTCTTTGAATCTTACTTTGATTGTTACTTCTCCTGAAAAAATAGCCATAATAGGTTTTTTAATTAAACGTCATTTATGACCAAG
>Ga0233426_10004038_pt1 | contig 11171 bp, 8 predicted proteins | sample SI_118_April2016_6_FD_179875 | JGI IMG/M metagenome (GOLD analysis project Ga0233426, IMG submission 179875) | Seawater microbial communities from Saanich Inlet, British Columbia, Canada - SI_118_April2016_10_MG | ecosystem: Environmental > Aquatic > Marine > Inlet | place: Canada: British... | reverse complement strand
TCCCGGCCATGGCCAAAATCGAGATGCAGCCTGAATTGCTCTGCGACAGCGCGTTGTGCAGCGTCAAACCTGAAATTGTCCTGGCTTTTGATCCTTAGCGCACGGAAGCGCCCTCTTATCGTATAGGGCTTTCTGCCCGGTGTTGGGTCTGCGAGACTCGGCGATAAGCTTTAGCTTGGTTGATGCAAGCCATGCGCAGGCCGAGCGAGTGCTTGGGCGGGTATCGATCACGGGCTTTATCAAGGCCAGGATAACGTGGTGCTGGAAGGGTTTCTTTTGTTGTCGGATAGGGTTTCGATGAAACAGATTTTGCGGCTGATTCTGTGTGGCGCGCTCTGCTGGATGCACCCAGTGGCGGCGAATGGTGCGGCAGACGTTTTCACACTCGATGTTGATGACAATGGGGAACTTGCGCCGCTGACTGATGGTTTACTCATTCTTCGACATTTATTCGGGTTTTCGGGCAACGCTTTAACCGAGGGGGCGCTGGGTGAGAATTCAAAGCGCGTCGATGCAGTCACAATCAACGCCTACCTCACGAACCATAGACCCGCGATGGATATTGATGGTGATGGCGAGGTTCGGCCTCTGACCGATGGCCTGCTAATTTTGAGATATTTGTTTGGTTTTTCGGGCAATGCCCTAATCGATGGCGCTGTGGGCTCCCTAGCCGAGCGTAGCACCAGTTTGACGGTGGTTGCGCAGTTACAAACACTTATGGACACTGATGGCGATGGTATTCTCGATAGCGATGAGGATCAGCCGCCGGTGATCTCACTGATTGGAGAGGCGTCGATTAGCCTGGTTCAGGGCGAAGACTATTTTGACCCGGGAGCAACCGCCTTCGACCAAGAAGATGGCTCTTTAACCAACCACATTACAGTGACCGGGTCAGATGCCTTAACGGGTGCAGAACCAGGGCAGTACATCGTGCGATATGAGGTGTATGACAGCGCTGGTCATGCGGTGTTTTTAGATCGAGCTGTGGTCGTGACAGCTGAGGTTGAAGTGCTCACGGTGCTCGGCGCGTTGCCCGAGGCGACGAGCCCGCTGAGTTTGGTCGGCGCGCCGTTCGAGGTGATCGGCGCGTTCGATGCGGGGATTGGTTACAACTCTTGTGAAAACGATGGCGGCAAAGGATGCCCGAACATGAGTTGGCAGATCGCGCCGGATCCAGATCGCGGGTTAGTGCTGCAGGTGAGTCATTCAGGGGCCGGGAAACTGGCAGGATTGTATTTAAAGACTGGCCCGGCAGGCCCAGTTGATCTCAGTGCCTATGGGCGGGGCACCTTGGAATTTGATGTCAAAATCATCTCGGGTGATCCCAGTATGATCATGAAGGTCGATTGCGTCTACGACTGTACCTCAGATGACTATGCTTTAGCCGATGCCTCGACCGGAGTTTGGGTGACTTATGTGGTCGAAATTGATGACTTGGTTGCGCAAGGGCTGGAGTTGCGGAACATTGATACCGGCCTTGTTATTTGGGCCTCTGAATTCACCAGTACCGTCTTTCAGCTGGATAATGTTCTGTGGCGGGCGAACATCGATGGGCCAGGCGAGACGGTCAATCAGCTGGATCCGCCAGGCACCAATTGGGTGAACCCAAACCCCATTTCGGGCTTTCAAGCGCCTAGCGTCTATCCTGGCTATGCGCTTGCCTGGTCTGATGAATTCGAGGCCGTGACCCTCGACACCCAACATTGGAGACCCGAGGTCAATGGCAACGGTGGGGGTAACAACGAGCTGCAATATTACAGGGCCGAAAATGCCTATCTGCGAGAAGGCTTGCTGGTCATTGAGGCTCGTGAAGAAGCATTTGCCGGCCGTGATTACACCTCCGCTCGAGTGACGACGCAGGATAAGTTTGAATTTACCTATGGTCGAATCGATATCCGTGCAGCTATGCCGACAGGCCAGGGTGTTTGGCCCGCGCTTTGGATGCTCGGGGCGAATTTTCCGGAGGTGGGTTGGCCCCAAAGCGGTGAGATCGATATTGTGGAGTTATTAGGCCAAGAAGACGATCGGGTTTACGGTACCGTGCATTGGCAGAATGAGGGTAATAAGGCCCAATATCCAAATACCGGTTCTGGTGGTAAGAAGCTTGCGGGCGGTGAAAACTATCACGGGCAGTACCATGTGTTCAGTTTGGTCTGGCAGGAAACGCAGTTGGAATGGTTCGTCGATGGCGTGAGTTACTTAAAGTTCGATATTACGGACAATGCCAACCTTGCTGCGTTTCGAAAGTCTTTCTTCCTAATTTTCAATGTGGCGGTGGGGGGCAACTGGCCAGGTTCCCCAGATCAATCTACGCGCTTCCCGCAGAGGATGTTGGTTGACTATGTTCGAGTCTACCAAGCTTCAAGTGATTAGACCGTTCAAAAAATCGGATGCAATTGCGGTAAGGGTTGCATGCGGATGGTGAGCGTCCGGCATGAAGGCGCTGACGGCGTTAAGCGGCTATCGTTCACGCTAACTTCCTGCTAGCTGGTTGCCAACGCTTAACAATTCACTTATGTTGATTTTCCGCTTGTCATTGATGGAAGGTGCTATGAGTGAAGCCAAAGGTTCTGATCTAGACCTGCAAACCATTGACGTGAGCGATCCGCAACTGTATCTCAACGATACCTGGCAAGCGCCGTTTGCAAAGCTGCGCGCAGAAGCACCGGTGCATTTTCAGCCGAATAGTCCCACTGGGCCTTACTGGTCGGTGAGCTCCCATGAACTGATTAAGGCGGTCGACACCAATCATCAGGTGTTCTCATCAGCCGATGGCATTGCCATTGCTGAAACGCCGCCTCAAGAATCGCTCCAGAGTACAGACGTCGTCATCGAGAATTTCATCGCGATGGACTCACCCGATCACGATCGCCAGCGCGCAACGGTTGCGCCATCGGTCGCGCCCAGTAACTTGGCGAATTTCGAGCCAATGATTCGTGAACGCGTGGTTGATATCTTGAGCAATCTGCCCGCCAATGACACCTTCGACTGGGTCGATGAGGTGTCGGTTGAGTTAACAGCGCGAATGCTTGCAACCTTATTTGACTTCCCTTACGAAGATCGACGAAAACTCATTCACTGGTCCGATATCACAACCGATACGCCAGAATTGACAGGTGCTGAAGTCCTCGACCCCGAGCAGCGCAAAGCCGACCTGATGGACTGCGCGGGGACTTTTATGGGGCTCTGGCAGGACCGGGTCTCACGGCCGCCGAAGTTTGACCTAATCTCGATGATGGCCCACGGTAAAGACACCCAAAATATGACCGAAAATCCGATGCTGTTTCTTGGCAATATTTTGCTGCTCATCGTCGGGGGCAATGACACCACGCGCAACAGTATCTCGGGTGGGGTCCTGGCGCTGAACGAGTATCCGGATCAGCACCGGTTGCTGATGGATCGTCCAGAACTGATCCCGAACATGGTTTCTGAAATGATTCGTTGGCAGACGCCTGTGATTCACATGCGCCGCCGAGCTTTGGCCGACCAGCGTTTGGGGGAGGAACTGATTCGGGCAGGTGAGAAGGTGGTGATGTGGTACCTGTCCGGTAACCGGGACGAAAGTGTCTTTCCTGAGGCGGATCGACTCATGATCGACCGTCCCAACGCCCGCGCCCATGTTGCATTCGGTTTTGGGATTCATCGTTGCATGGGCAACCGGTTGGCGGAAATGCAACTCCGAGTGCTCTGGGAAGAAATTCATAAGCGATATGAACATATCGAAGTGGTTGGCCCGGCAGAGCGGAACCCAAATAATTTTATTCGGGGGATTAAATCGTTACCGGTGCGATTGCATCATCGGCGCTAAGTCCTAATGCGGCCCTAAGGCTTAGCGCGAACAGAATTTGTGCAAGGTGTAATTGCGCCATGCGCGCGTCACGGCGCGGTTTTTAAATGATCCAAAATGAAGGCGTATTCTAGTGCCGTCTTTCGGTACCGCTCATAGCGGCCCGAGGGTCCACTGTGGCCCGAGGCCATATCCGTATCCAATATCAAATGGTTTCCATCGGTCTTCAGGCGACGGAGTCGAGCGACCCATTTTGCAGGCTCAAAATACTGAACCTGAGAGTCATGGAGCCCGGTCGTGACCAGCATGTTGGGATAACGTTGCGCTTTGACTTGATCATAGGGCGAGTAAGACAGCATGTAGTCGAAGTCTTCTTTAATCCTCGGGTCGCCCCATTCTCGATATTCAGAAGTGGTGAGCGGAATGCTGTCATCTAGCATGGTCGTCACAACGTCAACAAATGGCACCTTGGCAATAATGCCTTGATAAACTTCGGGCGCTTCATTGGCAATGACGCCCATCAACAGGCCGCCGGCAGAGCCGCCCGCGGCGAATAGATTGTTGGGATCCGCCAACCCGGTAGAGGCCAAATATCGAGAGCCCTCAATAAAATCGGTAAAGGTATTTTTCTTCTGCTTTAGGCGGCCTTGTTCATACCACTGCCGCCCAAGTTCTTGGCCACCGCGAACGTGAATGATGGCAAAAACAAATCCGCGGTCCAACAAGGAAAGACTAGCAGATCGAAAATAGGGCTCTGTAGAGTATCCATAAGATCCATAGGCGTACAGATAGGCTGGTCTGGGTTGGCGTTTTAACGTGTGGTTATAGACCAAGGAAATTGGTACCTCTGCGCCGTCGGATGCGCTGAATGTGTGGTATTCCGTCGTGTAGTGATCAGGGTTAAAAGCGCCGTCTACCTGAGCCCGCTTGAGCAATTGTGTGTCACCAGTTTCGGTATTAAAAGCAAGCGTGCTGTCTGGTGTTTTCAAACTGCTCAGTTCATATCGAATGACCGATGAGGTTGAATCCGGATTGGCAGATAGATTGAGAGTCGCCGGAATATCTTGGATTGGAATGTCCCGGGTCGGTTGACCGCTTTGATCATAAATTCGGAGCCGCGCGATGCCTTGTTCGATTTCCTTGGTTACGATAAATTGATCAAACACCTCGAAATCCTCAATAAAGACGGCAGGGTCTGGTGTGATCAGGGGTTCCCAGGCCGATTGATCGGCAGCATCTCCCGCCTCAACGCGCATCAACCGGTAGTTTGGTGCCCCATCGTTGGTTAACAAATAGAAATGGTCATTGAGGTGCCGCGCCCGATATTCATGCTGGGCTTTGCGTGCAAGCAGCGGGTAGGGCGTGGCCAAAGGTTGCTCGCGAGGAATCATTAAAATCTCGGTGCTTTCGGTACTAACTGCCCTAATAAAGATGAAGGCTTTGCTCCGACTTTCTTCCAACCAAAGTGAGAAGGTTGGGTCCGTCTCGCGATAGACCAGCTGATCTTCGCTTTGATCCGTGCCGAGTTGATGCCGATAGACTTCATGTTCTAGGAGCGTCTGCGGATGTTTCTTGATGTAAAATAGGGTTTGGCCATCCTGACTCCAGGCCATCGACGGGGCTGCGCCCGTGATCACGTCTGGATGCGTGGTGTCAGATCCGACGGCTTTGATTCTGAGTGTGTAGATCCGCCTGCTAAGGGTGTCTTCGGCATAAGCAATCAGGTCTTGGGCTGGATTGACGACCCAGTTGCCTACCGCAAAATAGTCAAAGTCCTGGGCGAGTTGATTGACGTCCAGCACGACCTCCGTCGTGTCGGGGTTATTGTTCTGAAAGCGCTTATAAATAGGGTGTTCGAGTCCGGGCTCAAAGGCGCGATAATATTGATAACCACCGAGTGCGATTGGAACCGTTGCATCATTTTTTGGCAATCGATTGGTGATTTCTTGAAATAGGGTCGTTTGGAGTCTTTCGGTATGGGCCATTAGCTGTTTGCCATACGCGTTCTCAGCCGCGAGCAGCGCCAAGACCTTCGGGTCGGATCGATCATCATCCCGGATCCAGTAGTACTCATCCAGACGCCGTTGGTCGCCGGCGCCAATCCAAGTCGGCACTTGCTCAGCAATGGGGGGCGCAAGGATGGCTTCTTGGACCTTGCTAGGGGCTTCACACGCCGTCAGCCCAAAGACGATCAGCAGTACTAAAAATGAAATTGGTTGCACGCGCGTTCCTTTTTGGTTGGGCCCTCTGGATTGATGGATTATGACCAAGCTGGGAGTTGGTCTCTTATTCCCTTAGCCTCCTAGTCTGTTGGGCTAAGTATCAGAGGATTTATTTGGTTAAAGACTACCACGTTCGGTTCGATTCGAGTTGAGAAAACCACCGCCGGCATCGGTTCATCGGCGGTGTTGGGGCGGCGTTAATGGTGAACGGACTGAGCTGCTCGCTCAACGTGCGCCACGCAGGGGTAGTAGGCTGGCGCCGAGTACGAGCAACCAGCCGCAGCTAGGCCTTGAGGGTAAAGCCGAATCGGTCCAGCGGAAACTGCCGAATCCGTTTGCCGGTGGCGTGGAATAGCGCATTTGCCACTGCTGGTGCGATCGGCGTTGTTGCTTGCTCGCCCACGCCGGTGGGCGGCGCATCGCTTTGCATAATGTGCACCTCGACGGCAGGCATTTGATTAAATCGTAATGGCCGATAGTCATGAAAGTTGCTTTGCTGAACCTGACCCGCGACGAGATCAATGGCGCCGTAAGCCACCGCGTTGAGCCCTAGCATGACGCCGCCTTGGATTTGGGCCTCGATCCCCAAGGGATTGACGGCAAAACCGCAATCGACGACGCAGACGACGCGATCGACGGTAAAGGTGCCATCGCGGGCAACGGTCACTTCGACCGCTTGTGCGATGGGGGAGACAGAATAGACCCTAGCCGCCATACCGCGTCCTCGTCCGACAGCCAACGGTTGGCCCCAGTCTGCGGCTTCTTTGAGTCGCAAGAGTACTTGGTGCATTCGGTCGTTATCTCGGGTTAGATGCAGTCGAAGCGCTAAGGGGTCTTTATCACCTAGGTGCGCTAACTCGTCTAAAAAGCATTCATAGGCAACGCCTGTGTGCGTGTGCCCCACGGCTCGCCATTCATGAGGTCTTACGCCGATCTTAGGCGGGTTGTGGCTTTCAACACGATGATTGGGTATTTGGTAGGACGTGCCATAGGGGAAGACGCCGAAGGGTTCCTGCAAGCAACCATCGACGGAATAAATATCGATGTCTCGAACCATATACGTTGGGTCATGTTTGGTGTCCTGCATGATAGATTGGCCTACTGCGGTTTGATGCCAAGAGGCGGGGAAACCTTCGTCATCGACAGTGCCGCGAAGGCGATGCACAAACAACGGTCGATAGTGCCCGCCGCGAGTATCTTCCTCACGGGACCAAATAATTTGCACCGGGACCGTTTCGCCCTGGGCCGCTTGCACCGCATCGGTAATAAAGTCTGCCGTTTTGCTCGCTCGGCGACCGAAGGTGCCGCCCATCAAGGTGCGATTAATTACAACGCTTGTTTCCGGTAACCCAAGCATCTTGGCGACAACGGTGCGGTCATTACCTTGGTTTTGGGTGCCAACCCAAATTTCGCATCGGTCGTCAAAGACCTGTGCTGTACAATTCATGGGCTCCATGGTTGCGTGGGCTAAATACGGCATCTCATAGACCGCTTCGTGAATGTCGGTTGCTGTCTGGTGAAGCCCTTTGGCATCGCCAATATCTTCAGCCAGCAAACCATCAGTTTTGCTCAATGCGCGATAGTCTTCTGTAAAACCGGTTGTTGAGAGTTGACTGAGACCCAGGTCATCCCATTGTACTTTCAGGGCTTTAGCGCCTTTGCTTGCTGTCCAGTAGTCCTTGGCAAGGACCACAACGCCGGCATCAATGGCTTTAACCTTTAACACGCCTGGTATAGCGCGAGCTGCTTTGTCATCAAAGGCGATCACTCGGCTGCCATATACGGGTGGTCTTGCGACGGCGCCATAAATCATGCCGGGCCGTTTGATGTCGATGCCAAAGATGGCGCGGCCGGTTACTTTCTCAGGGGCTTCAATACGTTTCTTTGGGAAACCCAGTACGCTAAAGGCTGACGCGGGTTTCAAGACAACGGTTTTAGGGGGCTCAAGTTCATGTTCTTGAATGACCTTTATCAGCGCCCCGTACGACACGCGCCGCCCGTCTGTGTGCGCGATCCAGCCAGCGTCGGTGGATAAGTGTACGGTGTCACTTTGCCAAAGTAGGGCCGCCGCTTGCAGTAGAAGGGCCTTGGTTTTCGCGCCGGCCGTGCGCATGGGTATAAAGGCCCCAGCGGTGGACACGCTGCCGGCAGTCAAATATTCTCCAAAAATTGGACTGTAATAACGGGGCTCGGTCGGCGCCGCTTCCCATTGCAATCGTTGCCAATCGATATCCAGCTCTTCCGCCACCATCATCGCAAGGCTCGTATAGACACCATTGCCAAATTCAGCGTGGTTCATGAGCACGGTAATGGTGTTATCCCGATCAATACGGATAAAGGCATCCGCCATCATCGAGTCTGTACCGCTTGATTTCGGGGCTGACGCCAAGCTATACGGGAGCTCGAAACCAACCAGTAAGCTACCGGTTGCAAGCAAGCTAGAGGATTTTAAAAAAGTTCTGCGGCTTGGGTCTGAAGGCGTGTGGCTCATGCTTGAGACCCTCCGGACGTAGTTTCTTTTGCGGCTCTATGAATAGCCGCTCTAATTTTCTGGTAGGTGCCGCAGCGACAAATTTGGCCCGCCATGGCAGCATCTATTTCTGCATCGCTGGGAGATGGATTGTTGTTCAATAAAGCGGTTGCCGCCATGATTTGACCGGATTGACAATAACCGCATTGAGCAACATCTTCCTCCAGCCAGGCGCTTTGTACGGCGTTATACTCTCCGTCTGCTGCAAGGTGCTCAATGGTTTCGACGCGTCGGTCTGCTACTGCGGAAAGTGGCAGGGTGCAGGATCTCACGGCCTCACCCTCTAGATGTACCGTGCAGGCCCCACATAGACTAATACCACAGCCATATTTAGTGCCGGTCAACTGAAGATGATCCCGCAAAACCCAGAGAAGTGGTGTGTCAGGGCTTGCCGACACGGTCCGCGCTTCACCATTAACGACTATCTTTACCATCGCAGGCCTCTTTACTTGGTTTGGTTCCTGTCAAAAACACTAGCAGCAGTATCGCAGTAGGATCAAGCACCAATCCTTTGATTGTCTGCTCATTTCTTAGGCCGCGGATCGGAGGGGTTGTAGAGCGGACTTTAATTCGGCGGCAAGCGCAGGGCTGCAAAGCAGCCGCTGGCCTGAACAGAAGACCAAACACCTCGGGGCAAGCAGCCATTTGAGCTGACCTAGGTTGGGCAGCACAAGGCTCAGGCATGGGCATAGCATCTGAGCAAATGATCCGGTAACTTTGTGGGGCAATAGACTACGGATAATCCATTGGAGACACCTATGACCCAACGAGCAATCGTAACCGGCGGCGGGCAAGGCATCGGCGCCGAGATCGTCAGAGGGCTTGTGTCAGCAGGCTACTGGGTCGGCGTTTTAGATCAAAATGCCGCTGCTGCGGAAAGGTTAGTGACGGAACTGGGTTCGAGTGAGGTATTACCGGTCGATGTTTGTGATCAGTTGGCCGTCTCCAACGCAATTCAGCGCTTTGGCGCGCTTCATCTCCTCGTAAACAATGCCGGAATTGTGCGCTTTGGTCCGCTATTGGATCAGTCAGCCGATGATATTGCATCGGTCATTGGGGTTAATTTGATTGGTACCATCAACTGCGCGCAATCTGCTGCGCAATCGATGGCAGGTCAAAGCGGTGGTGTCATTATTAACATGAGTTCGGTTAATGCGGTGCACCCGGCGCCGAACGTGGGGATCTATGCCGCGACCAAAGCCGCGATTACCAGTTTAACTCAGCTCCAGGCGCTTGAATGGGGCCCGTTGGGTATCAGGGTCAATGCCGTGGCGCCAGGCTTCATCGATGCTGGTATGTCAGCGCCGATATTTTTAGACGACGCAGTGCGAGAAAAGCGTAGTGGCGGGGTGCCACTCAAGCGCCTCGGTAGTGCGGAGGATGTGGTGCAGGCGGTTTTGTTTTTGGCATCTGATGCTGCCAGTTACATTCATGGTCATGAGTTGGTCGTTGATGGCGGTGTTATCCAAAGCGTGCTTGCCCACTTGCCGAGATCGTAACTTATGCTCGGCCACATCAATTTTGCGCGCGAGCGGGCGCAACGGTGCGGGATGACCTTTGTCAATCCTGAAGCAGCAAAGCCTCGGGGCACACGACGAGGAAGTGCACTTTGTGGCGCAGCGCCGAGACAATGCTCGAGCGTTGTATCGTGAAAGGTCAATCCTACCTCGTCACGGGCGGCGGCTCAGGTATTGGTGAGGCGACGGCTGAACAGTTGATTGCACTTGGCGCATACGTGACGATCTGCGGTCGGCGCGCTGAGAACATTACGCAGGTTGCAGCTCGGCTCGGGGATCGGTGTCTGGCGGTAACGGCAGATGTCACGCAAGCAGAAGACCGCGCGGACTTGGTCCGCCAGGCGCTGGCGCATGGCGGGGGACTAGACGGCTTGGTAAGTAACGCCGGTAATATGTACCGAGCCCCAATCGCTGAGTTTGACCAAGATCGGCTGCTCGATATCTTTAATCAAAATGTCATCTCCGGCATGATGCTCTCGCAACTTGTGGTGCCCGCATTGGCGGCTCGGCAGGGTTCGATCGTTTTCCTGGGCTCGATTCATACTCGGCGAGCATTTCCGGGCGCGGCGCCTTATGCTGCGACCAAAGCGGCGCTGCAAACTTTGACGCAGGTAATGGCGGCGGAACTTGGCGCCGAGAAAGTTCGGGTAAACTGCGTGATACCGGGCGCCGTGATGACGCAAATCAATGAGCGGGCTGGATTGGGGTCTACCGAAGACCTCGCGATAAGGATGACGGCCATCGCGCCGATGCATGCGCTGGGTCGAATTGGTCAGCCGATGGAAGTGGCCGAAGCCATTGTGTTTCTGCTGCAGTCGAATTGGACAACGGGCGCGCTACTCGATGTTGATGGCGGGTTGGGGCTCGGCCTTACACCGCTTTGACCGATTGATTTAGAGAAGTTTCGGGTTCAGCCTCTTAGCATGAGGTGGGTCAAAAAAAGGGCGACAAAGCATAATGAGGCAAAGCGTAATGAGACAAAGCTTAGTGAGACAAAGCTTATTGAGACAAAGCTTATTGAGACAAAGCGGAATGAAAGGAAGACACGCAATGGCATCAGTAAGGGTCAGCCAAATGAAACAAACAGGTTACCAAGGCGCCGCGCCACGCGCTGG
>Ga0233426_10004036_pt1 | contig 11177 bp, 7 predicted proteins | sample SI_118_April2016_6_FD_179875 | JGI IMG/M metagenome (GOLD analysis project Ga0233426, IMG submission 179875) | Seawater microbial communities from Saanich Inlet, British Columbia, Canada - SI_118_April2016_10_MG | ecosystem: Environmental > Aquatic > Marine > Inlet | place: Canada: British... | reverse complement strand
CGTTCACGAATGTGGTAGTCCACATGAGCAAGAAAATTCGGCAGAGCATGAAAAACATGGATGCGATGATCTTGTGGAGACAGATTTTTTTTATGGGGATTCTCGTGGAGACTCCCCAGAACTAGCTGGTCGAGGCTCGTATAAGGTGGGTGTTCGGACTTTGGAGCTAGTTAATCCAAATCAACCAGATGTTATTAACTACAGTACACAAAAACAAAATTCCCTTTATGATCGACAGTTGACAATTGAGGTTTGGTATCCCGCCAAACTTAACAAGGGTCAGAGGCAAATTACAATTTATAGTGATGTACTTGGGCATGGCTCAGATAATCCAGATCGTCCCAATCTTCCTTTCCACTTTGGCGGCAGAGCTGCGCGAAATGCAGTCATTGCTCCTGCTGGTAGTGGCTATCCATTAGTGATAATTTCTCATGGTTACCCTGGGTCCAGAGTTATGATGACTTGGTTGGCTGAAAATTTGGCTTCAAAAGGGTATGTTGTTGTTGCAATAGACCATGCAGAATCAACCCATGCTGATGCAGAATCTATAAGTAGCACCATGGTGCATAGACCTCGTGACATTACGTTTGTTGTAAACGCTATGGATGATTTCAACCAAAAATCGACATCATTTTTATTTGGTAGGGTTAATGCAGAACTGACAGCGTTAATTGGTTATTCTATGGGAACATATGGCACACTCAGTATGGCTGGGGTTGGTGCAAGTAAATTAGCTCTGGGCTTCCCCGGGGATATTGCTGAACATTATTTAACGAGTTTGCAGGCGGGTAATCCAGAATTTGAGGCCACAATTGATAGGCGTATAAAAGCTATGATCGCATTTTCGCCCTTTGCTCCCAGCGGTTACTGGAGTCAGGCGGGGATAAAAAACCTCAAGGTTCCAAGTCTTTTTGTTGTGGGTGATCAAGATCAAACAACAGGGTTTTCTGCGGCACAATGGCTTTTTGACAACGCCGTAAATTCACATCGTTATCTATTGGTATTTAAAAGTGCCATTCACGAAGTGGCTACCAATCCTGCGCCGCCTCTGGCTAATCTTTACCCTCGTGAGTACGCTCACTATCAGGAGCCTGCATGGGATAACCGGAGACTTAATAATATTAATCAGCATTTTATAACCGCTTTTCTAGGGAAGCACCTATTGGGTGAAGATAGCCAATATAGTGACTATCTGAATCTTTCAGTGGTCTCAAATGATTCACCACGAACTGATACCGAAGACTCTAAATACTGGAAAGGATTTGCGAATTGGACAGCAATAGGTATGGAACTGCATCAGCGAGAAGCAAACACCACTGACTAACATAAACTTTTGGATGGTGTAATGTTTCCTGTATCAAATAATCTAACTATCTATTGACCTTTATTCCTTAGTTCCTAATGCATAGTTGTACCTTCATGGTGTCTATAAAGGGCAATTGTATTAACAGCATAAAGTGGCAAGCTATTGTAATTATATGTTGGGCTTTTTTTGACGGCTGTATGCTGAAACCTATTAGATAGATGCACTAAAATATAATGTGCATTTATCTAGTATATTTTGCCTATTGACAGATTTTTTGCGCACTTTAAGATAAAGTTATTCGAATATATATTCTTCTGTTTTTTGAATTGCTCAAGAAATCAGTCAGTTGGTTAAAAGCATGGAAGATTAACGCGCAATGCTAAGAAAACTAATGCGCATGCGCAATATACAAATGTTATGCGCAAACAATCAGGAATGAGAACTCATGAAGCTGATAGTACCACCAGTAAATATCTCAGAAAATACGGGGTTCTCAAATGAAGTTGACATTTTCAATAGGAAACCATTCGGTGAGGCGCTACTAAATCTAATTCAGAATACAGAAGATGAATTGGTTCTAGCGCTTGATGCGCCTTGGGGTGAAGGGAAAAGTACATTCATAAGAATGTGGCAGGGGCTTCTTGCAGAGAAGAATGTGCCGCATGTTTACTTTGATGCATTTGAAAATGACTACCAGACGGACCCATTTCTAGCTATATCAAGTCAAATTTACTCTTTGATAGATAAAGAGGATGGTGATAACCATAGAGAATTTAAGGAAAAAACGACTTCTGCTTTAAAAGTGGTAGGCCGTGCTGGATTGCGAATTGGAATTAAGGCTCTCACAGTTGGAGTTTTAGATGAAACTATATTCGAAGATACTGGAAGTGTTAAATATGCGTCAAAAGAGGCTTCTGATTTGGTTGACGGCTATATTTCCAACCAACTGTCCAAATCGAATGAAGACAAAAAATGCTTGGCTTCTTTTAAAGAGTATCTCACACGTCTTGGTAAAACGCTTGATGGAGAAGATCATGTGATTTTTATTATCGATGAACTCGATCGATGTAAACCAAAATTCGCGCTGTCGCTTATAGAAAGTATTAAGCATTTATTTTCAGTTCCGAATATAACATTCGTCCTCGTAATGAATAGAACCCAAATAGAAGAAGCTATTCGCTATGAGTATGGAAGTGGTGTTGACGCACCGAGATATCTCCAAAAGTTCGTATCAATTTGGACTTCGCTTCCTAAGTTGAATGACGGATATACATCCGTACCAAACAAGTACTTACAGAACTGTCTCAGTCGAATGGGATACCAGTTACAAACAAGAACACATCAATCAACGGTCGAGTTATACGAGGAGTTGGCAACACATTATGACTTGTCGCTACGAGAAATTGAGAAAAGCCTAACTAGTTTTGCAATTATTCATAATGCAACGGATGGTGATCTTAATATTGAATTCTCTTTTATTTCTGTGTTTGTGGCAATCACTAAAGTTACTAGTCCAGATGTGTACCGGAAGCTTGCAAACAATTCAATTTCCTACGAGGAACTTCTGGATAAGGCTTCTCTTTCCGATCTAAAAGTAGATCACTGGCAAGATAAGCCAGAGGGCCACCCAATAAAATGGATACTCAAATATTTTCTCGGAACTGATGAAGAAGCCAAAGAGCTTTTAGAAAAAGGCAATTACTTTAATAGCAGGATGAATAGCCGCAATGCCATTCCGACCGTTTGCAGGTGGCTGGAAGCATTTCAGAGAAACTAAACCAGCGCATAACAAGGCGCTGTACTATGACAAATTACTCGCTTCGCTTGTAACTTACCTGAGAGTGCGGCGTTAAAACTCAATGAAGCGCTTAAAACTATCTAGTCGTACTTTTGAGCGAATTTTGTATGTGTAAAAATTAAGATGAGTTTCGTATTCAACACTGTCCGTTTTTATCACTGTCAAAAAGGTATCAGGCTTTAAAACATTCGCAACTAATCTCATCGGTCCAAAGCAAATGTTAATGACTTGTAAGAGTAAAAGATGGTTAGATAGAGGTTAGCAAACATATTCTATATTCATCAGACGAGCATACACAATTTTACCAACTTCTCATAACGGACCCTATATGACAAAATTATTGATACTCTCGATGCTTCTTTTGTCTTTGTCTTTCAATGTAGCTGTTCTCATAAGTGAAACGATCTTTACATTGGCGAGCTCAGCCTTCACCGCATTGACAGATATACCCACGACTGCATCAAAAATTCATCCAAAAAATGCTAAGGTGAAGTTCAAAGGAAAAAAAGTGACTGTAGCGGAAGCCGTGGGTTCGACCACTCGCGGTATCAAGCGGCGCGCGGTTAAGACCGCTACTAAATCTGTCGGTGCTATGGCCTTCGAGGCAGCCCCTTTTGTTGGACCAGCGATTATAGTCAGTGTCACTGCCTGGGAGTTGAAAGATTTGTGTGACACTGCAAAGGATATGGATGCACTCAACAAAGCATTGAATCCGGATGAGGTAGCTAACACTGATGAAATATCTGTTTGCGCAATAAGTGTTCCCTCTACAGAGGAGCTAAAAACAGCAGTCAGCGAACAGACTGAAGAGAGAATTGAGCAGTTTAAGTCTTTGTTATCGGAGTTAAGAGAATAATGAAGATACCTTTGTCAAAACCGCTCTCACCCGTCGAAGAGGGGTATCGCAAAGCAGCGGGATCAATAAAGTCTGGAGTGGCTGGTTTACGAAAGCAGTCCAAAAAGTTGAGTGGGCAGCGTCTGTGCGTGGGTGTTACAGGCTTAAGTCAAAGTGGTAAATCAACATTTATCACCAGTCTTATTAATCAATTGAGTAATTATGAAAAAGCGAGTCTGCCAGGATTCTCACCTGCATTGAGCGGGAGACTTTTAGGGGTACGGGTGCATTCGTTAGAAGATAAGGGCCTGAAACTATTTCCATATGAACAATCTTATTCGTGCCTCACTGATAACCCTCCACAATGGCCTCCCTCGACCGGTGATTTAAGCGGTTGCCTTTTAGAAATACGACTGTCGCAATCGTCGAGTAAACTCAATCCTTTTGGCAGCGACCAGCACTCGCTTTTCATCGAGCTTAGGGACTATCCAGGTGAGTGGTTGTTAGATCTTCCTCTGAGAAGCATGAACTACTCTCGCTGGTGTGCTCAGTGCAATGCGCAATATGCTCAAGAACCAAGAAAAGGGTTGTTAGGTGATTTGCTACATACACTTCAAGATCTCGATCCGCTGGCCATAGTAGATCATAGCCTTCTTAGAGATATAGCATCTCGGTTCAAAAAGTTTCTTAAACACTGTAAATACGATGACAAAAGTCTTAGCCAGATCCAGCCCGGTCGATTTTTAATTCCTGGCGAAATTGAAGATCAAGATATTTTGTGTTTTGTACCATTATTAAAGTGCTCTACTTACACAGAAGGACAGCTATCTGCAGCAAAGGACAATACCTATTTCAAAGTCTGCGAGCAGCGCTACAATCGTTATGTTAATGAGCTAGTTGATCCGTTTTACAACGATTTCTTCAAAAAAGTCGATAGACAACTTGTGCTGGTGGACGTGGTTAACACACTAAACTCCGGTCCTGAGTATGTTGATGATATGCGACAAGCACTTACCAACATTACAGACAGTTTTTCATTTGGCCAGCAAAGCAGACTAAGCCAAATGATCAACTCAAAAATTGACAAGGTTGTTTTTGCAGCGACAAAAATTGATCAAGTGGTATCAGAGGATCATGAACCCGTGCGTAACCTTCTGGCTTTGATTGTCAGACAGGCCTACAAAAATGCACAACACCAAGGAGTTGAACCTATTTGTGAGGCGACTGCAGCCGTCAGATCCTCTCGAGAAATTGATAGAGGCAGTGACAGAGGTGTCAGTGGAATTGGACTCGATGGTAAACCAATAGGTTATGTCCACCCGTCCATACCTAACCGACTACCCGAGGGTGCTGAGTGGAATGAGCTGCTACGTTGGGACAGTCCATCACTCAGTCCTCCACATGGCTTGTCATCTACAAATCAAGATGTCCTACCCCATATCCGTATAGATACAATTTTGAATTCACTCATAGGAGATAAGTGTTAATGGGTAATGAGAAAGTGAAAAAGAGTGAGGAGAAACGGACAACAGGTAGTGTTTTTGAGATGGCTGACGAGCTGCATGGTGAGACTCATACTAAGCGTGATACAGGAACATTCACGCCCGACAGTAACGATACGTTAACAGATGTACCTGAGGCCATTACGGCAGGTGAGCGACTTCCACAGATCTCTGATTACGAAAACATTAAATTAGAGTCTCTCCCTCTGAAAGGCTTGAAAAGCTTTCTTTATGGCCTTGGGCTACTAATTGTCGTAATTGCCGTAGCAGAACTCTACAGTATTTACCAATATACTTTGGAAATTCATGTTGTTGCAGCAGCTTTATACACATTAATCGTGCTGCTTGTGATTGGTCTTGGTTTACGTGCCTTGTGGAACTATTTATATGATACACATAATGTATCAACTCTCGATGGCATTCAACGCGAAGCTAGTAGACTTCGAGAGGGGAAAACGTTTGGTAATAGCAAGCCATTTATCGAAAAATTAAAAACCTTCTACGATGGCAAGCCCCAGGCAATATACTTACAGCGCTGTATTGATCAACTACCTGACTATAACAATGATCAAGAGACGATCGATCATTTAGAACGCGTATTTTTAGAACCGCTGGACAAAGAGGCCATGAGGCGTGTTTCGGCTCATTGTTTCCAAACCGGCAATCTCATTGCTCTCAGTCCTTGGGTGGCTGCGGATATGTTACTTTCTCTGTGGAGATCCATCAAAATGATTGATGAGATATCACAAGTCTATGGCCTTCGGCCTTCTTTAACCAATCGATTAAAACTGATAAAGATTGTTATGAGGAAAATGCTATTTGTGGGTGTTACTGAATTAGCGACCGATAAAGCAATTGAATCATTAGGTCTACACACTCTCGCTGCAGCGGCAAGCGCGCGAGTTGGACAAGGCATTAGCGCCGCAATTTATACATCTAAAATAGGCATTGCCGCAATGGAAGTGACTCGTCCTGTAGAATTTTCTGAAGCTAACCTGCCAAGCAGCAGTGCTGTCATTGGGCCAATGTTACAGAAACTGAAAAGTTTGGTTACAAAATTTGGCTCATGAAGACCTGTCTTGATGATTCAGTCGTGCTTTAGGCCACAGTACCAATGCTTAAAAAATCGGTGACGTCAGTTTTTCAAATATTACTATGGGTTCTCAAGCAAACCTCTTTGGAACAATGACATCGTTATAAGTCACTCAAATACTATGAAATTTAAGATAACTGATATGCTCTAGCGAAACAAATTTGCAATAACCATCTGAGTAATACAAGAGTACTTTATGAAAACAGAGAAGAATAGTCTTGCAAAAAATGTTAACGAACTTCTTACTGACAGCAGATTTCTATATATCCAAGAAATTCTGAGACAACCCAATTTATTTAACATTCTCTCAAATGCTACCTATGAAATCAGACACTCCAGTTTTTTAGCTTGGCTACTGAACCCGAATGAAAACCATGCCGCTGGAAAGCTGTTCTTATCTAAACTCAGTGCGTTACTGATTTCTGATGCACAAAACAAGGGCCAAAACTGGTCAGTATTTAGAGAGAAAAATAATATTGACATCATATTGGAGTCGGAAAAAGAAACTATTACCATTGAAAACAAAACATTCAGCAAAGACTCGCCAGGACAACTCGCTCGTTACAGAAAAACAGTAACATCTAACCACCCAAATTTAAAAAACCACTTTGTCTATCTCACTCTGCATGGCGAGAAACCCCAGGATCCCGAAGAGTCAAATCATTGGACTGTATGTAGCTACTCATCGATCTTAAATGAACTGAAAGCTACATTGTCAGCTCATTCAGACGTTATATCCAAAAAAGCTCAAATCTATATAAAAGATTACATTGATGCAGTTCAAATATATTCGCTAAAGAACCATCAGGCGAATCGTAATGCAAAAGAAATCGTTGCAGACAACAAATATAAACTAATGGAAATATTTGACAACTTAGAGGGTATAAAAAGCATTGACGCGCCTCAACGTGACGCATTGGTTTTTCTTAGAAACAATTCGTCATTCACGAGGGGAAACGGTTTCTTTAGGCAAAACCATTTTTTTTATAAAGCCTTTAAATCGGCGCTCGAAAACCATGAATTTTTAGTCAATGAGCGCAACAATTCAACGTACCTAGGTTTTATTGACAAAAACACATTCAGTTCGCCTTTCCCACCGGAATTAAACCAAACCGTAGGCTTTGCATTTAGATTCTATAGCAACACCTCTATTTTGAAGTTCGGTTTTGGGATTGCACCGGAAACTAGCTTAAACAAGGCGTTAAGAACAAAATTAATTAACCATATCCCAAAAATAAAACAAACGTTCGGTGAAAATGCTGTGAATAGCAAAGGTAAACACCATATCGGCCTATATAATAAAAACATAGAGTTTGATCCTCTGTTATACACAGAAGAAAATTCACACTGGCAAATTGAAAAACTCATTGAATCAGAAGTTGTCAATGAAGCACGACGTATTCGAGTTGTGATAGAAAACATACTATCTACATAGTCTAACTACTTTGTTCGAGCATGTTCATCCACCCCTCAAAGATCGCTACCATTGCCCACGTATCAAGTTCGCAGTAACGCAATAATGCTTTGTTCAATTCAAGTCTTTCATAGTCACCAAGCTCGCTAAATTGCAATATACTGTAGGCAGCCAGTGCCATTCCGCCGTTACTCAGCTCATCCCCCGCAAAAAATAGGTTTTCATCCTGTGCCGAAATATCTTCAAACATTTTGGGTAACTTACTGTAAGGATTGGCCACTCGCTGATTTTCAAATGTAATCCATACTTGATTTGAAAAATTTTTGCTTGGAATTTGTGAAGATCCGTACACGGGTCTACTGTACTTTTTTTGCAGGAATTCTGAACCATTTAACATGGCGGGTAAAACCGCTTTTATTGAGTTCTGACCTCTAGTTACTGGATCGTAGTAATACTTAGTCACAACTTTAAGCATGTCTATCATCGCTCTATCTCCAACCCACTTTTCATCACTAGAGGCGGTAGAGCGAGTAATCGTACGAACAAAGTCGCACAATATATCTTTGTCTTTTTCCGTTGATGATCTAAGCTGCCCATAAATCGTGTTCAATATTGAATTCTCATGTGATGAATACATAAGTATGGATCCATCATCATCCCCAAGCTGTCGCCTCAACTCTCGTATGAAATGAAAATTAGGAAACTCACCCCTGTTGGTATTTAGGAATTGACCTGCATGCTCAATCTGTCCATTTTCGTGAAGCATGTGATGAGAAAACTGAAAAGCGATTCCCTCATATGGCTTCATTCCCTTGTAAAATGGGATAGCAACGGAAGTAGTTTCAAAATCAATAAAATGCAAGGGGTACTGCCAACTAGAAATTTCTTCTCGCATACTTTGAGAGGCAAGATACCTACTGTCATCACAATCTTTAACCTTTTGGACTTGCAACCATTGTCGGTGTTTTGTTGTTAATTCGGACTGATCAAAAACAGTAGCATCCTCTTCAGGATCAATATCTTTGTGACTTATATCGTACAACTTGATAACGCCGTCATTGATTAGTTTATCTGCTTTTTTGAAGTTCCAGATATCCAATACCGTCTGATCTTTAAAGTCTTGATCCGACCAATTAAGCTGATCTTTCCAACAAGATCTAAAACCACTTAACTGCATATCCTCATCATCTTTAGGCAAATATCTGAACTCGCATGATTTGCATTTAATTCCGATGGGTGACTTAATTTTTACATCATTTTCATAAGCTTTTGCCAGTTCAGCCACGTTATCCTTGAAATATTTTGATGGCGTCTTATTCAGCACATTAGTCGAATATGCAATGTCAACAGCTTGGTCTGTGTTAACTTTGATCAACAATTGACTGTCCAAATCAGAGCGATCCATGGTTGTTGTAACCGTCACATTACCTGGTGTTTTTTTATCTCTGACCAATCTAAATTTCTGATTTAACCCATTTTTCGAGCATACAACTGATTTATCAACCAGCATCAAATGGCTTCGTACAACACAACCAGAAAAAGCTTTGCTAAGAACATGCTTTTGAAAAGCAATGTCAAAAATATAGGATTTCCACTTTGAGGCCAAGCCACCCTTTTTATTGAGGAAGTTTTTATCCTTAGTTTTTGAATATGACTTTGCTTTTACTTCTATAATTTCAAATTCGTTGCCTTTTTTTACCAGTATATCTATGCGAACAAGGAGATTTTTATAACGTATGAGCGGCTCGAAAATGGTTACGTTTTCAGCGGACATCAGAGCGACTGTTTCTGACTCTGCGCTGGTGTAGTCACCTTTTACCTCGTGGCCATCAGGAAAATACAATTTAGCAAGAGCTCCTACTTGGTGACCACCATCGGCCAGAGTAGTTAAAAACAGGTCATCTTTCTTATCACTTGGGTATTCATCTTTGCCTGTATAAAAAAGTTTAGTAGGACACTCCGTAGCCAGAATAAATCGTGATTTTGTGAGAAATCGGGGCTGAGCAGACTTATCATGCGGCGTTGTAAGATTAACCATAAAGTTGTTCCACCATCTTAGTTCCATCTTTTAAAACACTATACAGAAAAATATCAAATTGAAAGAGACTTCTCCCAGAGGTAATCCCGGGCACATGTACAGTCTGTATCAATCAGCAGAATAAAACCATGTGTGATGTAATAACACATAAAAACGTAGCAGTTACTACCTCTTTCGTTTTTACCGGCCTAGCGGGTGTAAAGGGTTGATCATCTAGTGCTTGATGTTGTTTGTATGTGTGGGTGGTGTTCCGTAAGCTCCCAGAGAGCGTTGTGATGCAGTTTTAGTTACTATGATAACCCATCATTAACTGATTAATTACCTATAACTGCCTATAAATTTACTTTGTAGATTCTAATCACAGCCTGTCATTGACGATACACATAAGCACATACACATAATCGCATAGATATGCCAACGCACTCGGTTAGCTTGTTGGTAGGCTAACTCAAGTTGCCGATTTCAACTGAAATTGACCATCTGCGGTATTGATTATGAGTCTTTTTAGGTATACGCACTAGCTACTAGCGACGTCTTTCATGCATACTGCCTTTTGATTTTATTCTTATAAACAATCAATTTTTAAAAAAAGAGGTTACCTATGCAATCGGCACTCATACATATGGGACGTGGTTTACTGGCTATTTATTTTTTGTTGCCTGGCATTATGAAATTTGTCTCATGGGATATGCATGTATCACTTATGGAGACACATGGTATGGTCATGGTGCCCGCGCTACTGGCAATTGCTGGTGTTACTCAAATTGGCGCTAGTATTTGTTTGTTTTTCAATAAACAAGTTGTTGTCTGTGCCCTTGGTTTGGCTGTGATGGTTTTACTAATTAATCTAAATTTACATGATTTTTGGAATGTCTATGAGGGTGTTGATACGAAGCATGAAACTCAGAACTTCTTCAAAAATCTAGGAATAATGGCAGGGCTTTTACTCTTAGCGGCAATAAGTATGGAACAATCTACTAGCACGGCGAACGCAAACTAGCGATTTCTCTCAGATCTGTTGCAGCTGCCTTTCGCAACCTGCTTCTGCGGGTTGCGATTCACTATTTATCTAGGATACCTTGATAGTTTTATATTTATTAGTGATCACGATACTCACCAGAGCGTTGGATAGTCATGGTAACGTTGGGCTCTAATAATCTTTCGATGATTTGGGTTGTCAGTAGAGCTATA
>Ga0233426_10004034_pt1 | contig 11182 bp, 9 predicted proteins | sample SI_118_April2016_6_FD_179875 | JGI IMG/M metagenome (GOLD analysis project Ga0233426, IMG submission 179875) | Seawater microbial communities from Saanich Inlet, British Columbia, Canada - SI_118_April2016_10_MG | ecosystem: Environmental > Aquatic > Marine > Inlet | place: Canada: British... | reverse complement strand
AAATGTTCTGCAATTAAAGCGCGCATTCTTTCACAGTTATAACGTAGCGTTTTTCGTAACACTTGCAAATGGCGATCATACTCTCCACTCATTAAGTAACCTGTCAACGTCCATTGCTGCAACATCGGTGTTGAACAAGATTGCGCTCGCTTAATACGTTTGGCTGCTTCTTCAAACTTACCCGGTAATAACCAGCCCACACGATAACCCGGAGCTGCTGTTTTGGAAAAAGACGAACAAGTAATAACTAAACCTTTATTAGAATAAAGTTGTGCGGGCACAGGACGCTGTTCTGTAAAATATAAATCACTGTATACTTCATCTTCGATCAGCGGAATATCATGATCCTCTAATAAGCCCACCATATCTTGACGTTGCTGATCGGTCATCATAGAACCGAGAGGATTAGATATAGCGGTTGAAAACAAGCAGGCTTTGACAGGATGTTGCTTTATCACCTTAGCAAGTTCATTTACACATACACCATCTTCGGTACAGGTATAAACTTCTAGGGCCTTCATCCCTAAGCTTTCAATTAATTCAATCAGACCAAAGAAACAAGGGGATTCGACGGCAATAATATCCCCGCGTACGGCGACACATTGTAATGCAATAGATAGCGCTTCTTGGGCGCCATTAGTAATAATAATATCTTCATGATTAATTGCTACTCCTTGTTCTTGATAACGAAAAGCAAGATTTAACCGTAACTTAGGAACACCATTAACAGGTCCGTAACTCACTGCTTTTTCGGCATTTTTATTTAATACGGAACGCATTAAACGCGCTAATGCCTTATCTGGCGGATGCGCATTAACCGGATTAGAAATTCCTAATGCTACAGTGTCAGGCAAATGAACCGCTTCATAAACTTGTTCAATGAGGCTTCGACAAGATATTTCAACGGGCTCACAACATGCCCACTTAGCACGCATTGGCATTAATGTGCGCGCTTGTTTTGCTTTTATATAATATCCGGATTACGGTCTTGCAGAAATAGTACCTTGGCGTTCTAATTCAATATACGCTTGTTTCACAGTCGGTATACTAATTTCAAATTGCCGGCTTAATTTGCGTAAACTTGGTAATTTGTCACCTGCACGTAAAGCACCACTCTTTTCTTGTTGATCAACAAAATCGATCACTTGTTGATATAAAAATTCAGGTGCTGATTTGTCTAACAAACGCATAACTGTATAGGTTTCATTTTCATTATTCTGTGTATGTTATTAAAACAAAAAATATATAAACTGTCTATTCAATAATTAAACAAAGTATTTGTTCAATACAATCAACTAAGGAATATCATATGACTTTCGTATACATACTGAAAAAAATCACTGAAAAATGGATTAGTTTAATGGCTAAGAATAATTTAGCTCAAGCGCTCGTTATGCATGAGAGTCCAACAATTAGTCGGTCGTTGATACCACTAAACAAAAATACTGATGAAACGATTTATTTCACTAAGAATTAAACTAAATCCTATATTTATAATCAGGCTTCATACATATAATGAAGCCCTTTACCCTCTTAATTGTTAAGGAACAGCAATGAGCAATACTTTTTTATATGTGATCACTGTGCTCATATGGGGATCAACATGGATTGCTATTAATTATCAATTAGGCGATGTCCCTACTGAAGCATCTATTGTTTATCGGTTTGGCTTAGCAGCCTTAATTTTATTTGCTTATTGTCGATTTAAAAACCTTTCACTTACCTTTAATATTCAGCAACATGTGCAGTTTTTTATTTTTGGTTTAACCCTATTTGGTTGTAATTACTATTTTATATACACAGCCCAGCAACATATAAACTCAGCGCTTACCTCAATAGCTTTTTCAATGATTATGTTTTTCAATATAATCAATGCTCGCATCTGGTTTAAAACTAAAATAACACAACAAATTTACCTTGGCGCTATGCTTGGATTAATCGGCATTATTGTTTTATTTTGGCCACAAATTAACGACACCGAATTAGGCACAGAAACACTACTTGGCCTGTCTCTTTGTTTGATAGGAACTTTTTTAGCTTCTACGGGGAATATGGTTTCAATGAGAAATAAGTTAATGAATTTACCCATGATGCAAGCGAATGCTTGGGGTATGTTTTATGGTACCGTTTTTATGACAATATTCCTACTTTCTCAAGGGAAGTCATTTACTTTTTCGTACACTTTACCGTATATCAGCTCGTTACTTTATCTATCGATTTTTGGCTCGATAATAGCCTTTGCGAGTTATTTAACGCTACTAAATAATATTGGTGCTCATAAAGCGTCATACACAAGTGTGATGTTTCCAGCAGTTGCAGTTGTAATTTCAACGCTTGTGGAAAATTTTAGTTGGAATAGTTATACCGTAGTCGGCTTGTTGATCATTGTTGCGGGTAATATCGTGGTATTAACAAAGCCACGAAAAATAAACTTAACAATACCTTCAAAACCTAAACCCAATTTTTAATGCATTTATGTAGACCCTATTAATCCAGCAAATCATAAACCTTTCGTGCAATATTTTATAAATAATGGCACAACGGCGTAAGCTCCTTCCGGTTTACGCCGTTTTTATTTGTTCATTTATTTAAAACGAAGACATCTTTTTTTCTAAATGTTACTATTTTCAAAATTGACGCTATTGCAACATTTTAATAACCAAACTGTTAGCCACCAAGCTGAAAACTTCTTTGATCTCATCCTAAAATTTGAGGATAAACATGAAATATTTCCGACCAATAATTCTACCCTGCTTGCTGACGAGTTCATTATTACTTGTAGCGTCTTGTTCTTTGTCATCAAAGCAAACAGAAAAAATTACAAATCAAAGCCTTGCTTATAACTATCTTCAGCAGTTAGTTTCACCTACTAAAGGTATTGGAGCTCGTGAAGCTGGTACCGAAAAAGAGAAAGAGACTGCCGGTTATATTAAGGCCAATTTTGAAAAATTTGGCTACCGTGTAACCGAACAAAGTTTTTCCTACGACAGTAGAAAAATGGTAGGTGAGTCACAAAATATTATTGCTGAATTAGGTGATCCAACAAAGCCTACAATCATTCTTGGCGCGCATTACGATTCAACAGCAATGAAAACAGGATCAATGGGAGCTACCGATAACGGTGCAGGTGTTGCGGCTATGTTAGCAATAGCTGAAGCACTGTCAGATAAAATCCCTGAAAATTACAATATTCGATTCATCGCTTTTGGCGCAGAAGAAATTGGATTACAAGGCTCAAATTATTACGTAGAAGATTTATTAGAAAACAAGAAGCTCGGTAATATTGCAGCAATGATCAACTTTGATACCATCGCAGGTGGTGATAAAGTTTACGTTCACAGTGCACATTCAACGCCATACAAACGTTGTAAAAGTGAGAAATACAGTAGCGAATCTTCAATGCGCAATGCATTACTCGCTGCCTCAATAAGTGTGTTAGGTGAAGATGACAAGTATATTATTCACCCTGACTACGAAGGGTATCCTGAAGGTGTTACGGGTTCTTGGTCAGATCACGCTAGTTTTGCGTGTGCTGGTATCCCTATCGCTTATGTTGAATCGACTAATTTTGCAATTAATGGTCAAAATGGTTTTGATGGCTACTCTCAATCAACCGCTGAAGATCTTTGGACTTGTTTTGATAAAAACAATTCTACAGCTTGTGATAAAAAAGCAGAAAAAAATTGGGGAAACATTTGGCATACACAATATGACACGTTAGAAAAAATCAATGACATTTTTCCTGGTCGCGTTGAAAAACAACTTAGTGATAATGTTGAAGTGTTGATTGAGTTATTATCTACCCCTGATAAATATTTTCTCGATAAATAGAATGATGAAAAATTTTTAGTGGCTTTATAAATAATTAAAGCCACTAAAAATAAGTAATTAACCACCGATAGGTGAACCTGGTGGCATTTTAATCGTTGATACAGGATGAACTAATTTTCCTTGTTCAAGGCTATAGCCAATTTGTTCTTCTAATAGCATGAACTGTGCAGACAAACGCTTATATTTTCTAGCATCATAATGATCACCTAACCATTCTTTTAAATCACGTAAAGCTACATAAACTTCTGCTCTTACTTCCGTGACTAATTTTTTGTTATGCCAAAGTGATAATAAATGCTCGACAACTTGCTGATTTACCCGTTGCTGAACGAGTAATGACAAACCTTTTTCTGCAGATATTTTGATTGATTTTTTTATTAACGTATCAATAAGTTCATGTGTACTAGGGATATTACTATCCATTACTGATTGTTGCTGTAAACGTGCTAATCGCTGTTCATTCAACAATAATGAAACAGTATGTTTAGCGTTAGCTTCAGCTGCTGAAACAGGATCAAAAGTAAGCCCTGTATTACCAACAAAACTTTCACGATTGCGGTAATAACCATATGCTTTTGGCGGGATCAGTTTGATAATGTGCTCAGGCAGAGTTAATACATTTACATCTAAAGTGGCTAAAAGAGCATCTAAAGCTTTGCGTTGTTGTTTACCTGAAACAACTTTTAATGGATTTTGAGATTCTTCGTCTCTAAGCTGATAACTATAATCCGTACCTGAAATTAATTTCGCGGCAGCTGTCACCTGAAAACGATGAAAGTTATAAATAGGCACTAACACTTCTTCGATTTCAGACAATGGTTGTCCAATAGGTATACTATTCAAGCCAAAATCATTAAGTGCTTTTTCGCGCACTTTTAAAATTCTATTTAACTCGTCAGCAGCATTCTCTCCGTTGTCCCATAAATGCCCAGTGATATGTGCACTTGATGAAGAACGAGCATCTGAGTCTGACATGTATTGCAAACCATTCTTTTGCGCTGTCGCTATAACATTCGCTAAATACGCTTCTTCTTGTTTAGCAGGTACATCAGCATAACCATATGCAATAACCGACTTATCCCAAGCACCAATATCTTTAGCGTAAGCATTTGATAGATCAACCTCGCCATTTTTTAACGTTATTAATGGGTGAGGATAGTCCATTACAGACGCTCGATTATTAGCGCTGGCTGCAAAATTATGAGCAATACCTAAAGTATGTCCCACTTCATGTGCCGATAATTGACGAATACGCGCTAATGCCATTTCTTTCATTTCAGAGGTATCAGTCTCTTTTTCTGTGAAAGGAGAAGTTAAACCCAAAGCAATGAGATAATCTTGACGAACACGCAGTGAACCTAGCGTAACGTGTCCTTTTAGTATTTCTCCTGTTCTTGGGTCAATAACCGACGCACCATAAGACCAACCTCTCGTTGCGCGATGCACCCACTGAATAACGTTATAACGAACATCCATTGGGTCAGCATCTTCAGGTAACATTTTTACTTGAAAAGCATTTTTATAACCAATTGCTGAAAATGCTTGATCCCACCAACGTGCACCATCAAGTAAAGCGCTTTTTATCGGCTCAGGTACGCCAGCATCAAGATAATAAATAATAGGTTCGACCGCTTCACTTATCACGAGACTTGCATCTTTCTTACTGAGGCGATGACGAGGAATGCTGCGTTGAATTAAAGGCTGGTCAATATCACTTGCGTAATCAGCATAACTGTTAGACCAAAATCCACTGTAAGGATGGAAAGCACGGGATTGATAATTGTCATCAGGTAGTTTAATAAGTGAATGATGAAGGTTTACAGTTATCGCAGTTGAATCGGGAGTTACCGTGCGCAAGTGTTCGCCAGCATCACTGCCTTTGTAAGTCACCGTTGCTTCAAGTTCTGTATTATGAGGGAAGGCTTTACTTCGTTTTGCATAAATACCACTGCGGCTTACATCAATACTGAAATTACCTTGTTTACGTTTTTTCAGCTTACTTGATAATTGATGGATGTCAGATAAAAGAAAAGGTGTGTAATCAATTAATACTTTTTCCCCATCCTCAGTTTCTTTAGCAACTGTAAAGCCCCAGATAATCGAACTAGCAAAAGCTTCATCTACTGCCTGTCTTTCTAATTTATTATCTGTATTAGCACGATAATAAGTATTTAATTGTCGAAGAAATACTTTTTTGCCCACTTTTTCAAAACGGACTAAGCGGGTTTCTCCTAGCTGGCCTCGATCAAGCCCAATATCATTAGAGCCAACCCCTTGAGGTAAACCACTTTGGAATAAAAAATTTTTCTCAAACTCGTCTATTTGCAAATATATTTTGCCCTCGTCCTCATCGTGATAAAAAGAAAAGTATCCTTGCTGATGTTTTTTACCTTCAACAAATTCACTATAGCTTTTAACTTCCTCGCTAAACGCGGCTATTGAAAATGCACTACAAATAAATATTAAAAAGAAACGAAGCGTGAATTTCATGATTTTTCCTATTTTATTTTTGGATCCAGAAATATTTGTTCAAGTCAGTCAATTATTTTTGTTATAATTAGCTCGTAGGTAGCATTAATAGCTTTCATTGTTACCTTTCATAATAAAAGAATATAATGAATTAAAATGCACCCGCTATTATCTGCTATTCAATGGCATTAATTAGCTAACAATTTTATGACTCTCTAAAAGAGTCTTACTCTAAATCAATTAGGTAACCCGATGCAACGATTAGCACCAGCTTTACGCGAAGATAATGTGCCATTAGACTTAATTTCCCTAATAAAAACCATATTAGCTGCTACAAAGGAAATATCATTTCGTGTCAGCCAAGCTCAACTAGGTGATTTAATGGGCTCAACTTTGGATGAAAACATTCAAGGTGAAGTGCAAAAGAAGCTCGATGTCGTCGCCAATGAGCTTTTTAAAGATATTTTATTAGAATCTGGTTTTGTAAAAGCTATCTCATCTGAAGAAGAAGACACTTCAGTAGCTGGAGAAAAGGATGGGAAGTATCTCGTTTCATTCGATCCATTAGATGGTAGTTCTAATATCGATATCAATTCATTAATTGGCACCATCTTTTCAATTCATGAAGCACCAAGCGATATGGATGCTAGTGACCCTGATATGTTTAAACAAGCTGGTCATAAGCAAGTTGCTGCTGGTTATGTATTATATGGTCCGTCAACCATGTTGGTAATGACAACAGGTAGCGGAACACATTTTTATGTATTAGACCGTACTCACGGAGGTTACTTATTAGTTGAACGTAACGTTCAAGTACCTACTGATACACAAGAGTTTGCTGTTAACATGTCGAATCAACGTTTCTGGAAACCAGAAATGCAAAATTATGTGAGTGACTTGCTCGCAGGTGATACTGGTCCTCGTGGCAAAAATTTCAACATGCGTTGGATTGCTGCAATGGTTGGTGATATACATCGTGTACTTTGTCGTGGTGGTATTTTTACTTACCCAGAAGATAGCAGAAACCCAAAACAACCATTCAAGCTACGTTTAATGTATGAAGCGAATCCTATGAGTTTCCTCATTGAACAAGCAGGTGGATTAGCAATGACCAGTGAAGGTCGCATTATGGAAATGGAACCAACCGACATTCATCAACGTGTGGAAGTTATTATGGGTTCTAAAAATGAAGTTGAAGCTTGTTTAGCTTATTACAAGTAATCAAGTATTGGCTCCATCAACATGTTGAAGTTCAATCAATAGGTCTCCAAAAATGAAGTGGAAGCCTGTTTAGCTTATTATAAGTAAAGGTTAATCTACATACCCTATAAAAAGCTCAATTCGTTGAGCTTTTTTTATTGGTTAAATTTAATATTTCATTCATCTTTTAACGATATAATACTTTCACTATTGGCATTTCTCCTAACGAAATTTTATGAAAAAAATATTTGAAGTTTTCTGGCGTTTTCTTTTTCTTGGTTGTATCAGTTTTGGTGGTCCCGCCGCACATATTGGTTATTTTCAAAAATTTTTTGTCGCTAAACTTAAATGGTTGGATCAAGCCAGTTATGCAAACTTGATATCATTAAGTCAGTTTCTACCTGGACCGGGATCAAGCCAGATCGGCTTTGCTATTGGTCTGAGGAAAGCAGGTTTGTTTGGAGGTATTGCCGCATTTGTTGGTTTTACACTTCCTTCATTCATTCTTCTCTACATTCTTGCTGTCAATATGAACGGTGCTGAACAAGCTTGGGTTAACCATGTCATTTATGGGTTGAAATTATTAGCGGTTGTCGTGGTTGCTGATGCCTGTTTAACGATGTTTAAAAGCTTCTGTACTAATACCGTACATAAGTTCATCGCATTAATAACGGCTATTATTTTAATTATTTCGCCCAATTTCATGACACAAATAATAATACTCATCTTTGCTGGTGCCTTTGGCTTTTTGGTTAATCAAGCATTAAAGCCTGTCGTGTCTGACGTTGAAAAATCTTCTACCCTTGCCTCTAATAAACTAAAAGTACTGCCTTTGGGTTTGTTTTTTGTGATTCTATTATCTTTGCCATTACTCATTTATGTCGGTGCAGTAAAAGAATCATCAGAACTTGTCGTACTATTCAATCAATTTTACCAAGCAGGTAGCATGGTATTTGGCGGCGGCCATGTTGTTTTACCTTTATTGCAGCAGACTATTGGCGATACATTATCTAACGACACTTTTCTTATGGGTTATGCTTCAGCACAAGCCGTTCCAGGGCCGATGTTTACTATTGCGACATTTTTAGGTGCTGAACTACTCACACAAAATCCATTGCTCGGTGCAGCAGTCGCCACTGTAGCCGTTTTTTTACCCGGTTTTTTATTATTATTAGCGTTTGAAAAGTCATGGCAATCATTAGCAACAAAGCCAAAAATTTCTAGCGCGGTAATGACAATAAATGCAGCGGTGGTAGGTTTACTATTCTCGGCGCTTTATCATCCTATATTTACCAGTGCCGTAACTTCAGTAGTGGAATTAATTTGTGTTGTGTTGGGATTTTATTTATTACGAATAATCAAATTGCCTATTATTGTTTTAGTACTGACATTTGTAGGTGTTGGTCTACTGCTCGCTCAGTTAGCGCATCTAAATATAATTTAATGCTGATAATGTCAGCTTTAACTTTTCACAGCTGTTGTTTATTTGCTAAAATATCGCCAATTTAAAACATTGCCTCAATATAAACCGCTAAGACGAGAAATTTTTATGCCTAATTACGCTGTTGGACACAAAACCCCTGATTCAGATTCAATCTGTTCAGCCATTGCCCTTTCATACTTAAAAACCACGTTAGGTGAAGAAACTCTACCAGCACGTTTAGGTGAACTTTCACCAGAAACGATGTTTATTTTAGACAAGTTTGGCTTTGATCAACCTGAATTAAAAACAAGCTTTGCGGGTGAAGGCATTTACATTGTTGACCATTCCGATCGTATTCAAGGTCCTGATGATATTGATGAAGCTACAATTTTAGGCATTATTGATCATCATAAATTAGGCGATATTACGACTTCTACACCTTTAGAGATTTGGGTTCGCCCTGTAGGCTGTACTAATACAATCATCAAAATGATGTACGATTTTTATGATGTGGAAATTCCGAAAAACATTGCAGGTGCAATGATGTGTGCCATTTTATCAGACACTGTTATTTTTAAATCTCCAACCTGTACTACAGCTGATATAAAATGTGTTGAAGCTTTAGCTGAAATTGCGGGCATTGAAGATCCGAAAGCATTAGGCATGGAAATGTTTGAAGTAAAATCAGCCGTATTAGGTACACCTATTCGTGACCTAGTATTACGCGATTTTAAAGATTTCGATATGCACGGTAATTTAGTTGGTATTGGTCAATTAGAAGTACTAGACCTTGCTATCTTTGATGAAATGAAGCCTGAACTTGTTGCCGACATTGCAAAATTGAAAGTAGAAGGTAACCGCCATACTGTTTTATTATTGCTTACTGACATAATGAAAGAGGGATCTGAAATGTTAGTGATCAGTGACAATGCTGACTTAACTGAAAAAGCTTATGGTAAAGCGACGGTTGACGGTAAACTTTGGTTAGACGGCGTATTAAGCCGTAAGAAACAAGTTGTACCACCTCTTCAAGAGTCTTTAATTTAAAGATTAATATAGGCGCCAATAACATGAATATTAATAACTCTGCACGATTAAGCTATCGATTAATGACTGCTGATGACGCTGAGTTATTATATCAACTTGACCAAGACCCCGAAGTCATGCGCTTTATTAGCGACAGTGTTCCCTCTTCACGGGAGACGATAGAAAACGTTTTGGTGCCCCGTATGCAAGCCTATATCAATCACGATAAAGGCTGGGGGATCTGGCAAGTAAATATCACTGAAACAAATGAATACATTGGTTGGGTGCTTGTGAGGCCAATGAATTTTTTCTCTGATTCTCCTGAGTTTGATAATTTAGAACTCGGCTGGCGATTTTGTCGCTCTTCTTGGGGCAAAGGTTTTGCGAGTGAATCGGCTCAACATATTAAAGATGCCTTAGTAGTGATGCCTGAATACAAAAAATTCAGCGCTATTGCCGATGAAAAAAATTTGGGTTCAATTGGTGTGATGAAAAATATAGGTATGTCTTACGTTAAAACCTACCTACATACAGATCCGTTATTTGAGTGCCAAGTCGCCTACTATCAAATCAATAACTAAACCAACTCATCTTTTTTTTAGTATTATTTAGTAGGTTTTGGTTAAGTTTTACTTAGCTCCTTAACTGGTTCACCTTAACTCATTACCTTACTGAGTTCCTTAATTAATAACGCTGGCTCTTTAACATGTAACCATAGTTTTGAAACTTTCTCTGGTAACTGACCCATCGTAGCTAGATACGTTTCCTCTTCATTGAAACATAACTCAATATTGACATTACTTCCCTGACCTAACATTAACTGCTCTTTATCATCTGCATTGTTCCATTGCCCTTGGTTTATGGCAGAAATATTTTGAGTATCTATAATAATAAAACTCGTAAAAGCATTATTGATAATAAGCTTATCACCTAGTAAATAAATGCTATATTTTTTAGCTACACGATGGTTCGCAGTAACGAAAACAACCATATAAAACGAAAGGCTTGCAAAAATAAAGGCGCCGATTTCACTCCAATCAACCAGTAAAATATAGCTAATACTCCCAGCAATAAAACACGCTGCTACCAACATCAGCCAATGGCTTTTTTTCTTAGAGTGGGTAACTAATTGACCTATTGATTGTGCATGGTTTCTTGAAAACTTAGGGATAGCGTAGTACCAACTAGCTGGTTCCCAGGACATTGGCAAAGCCAACGCGAGATTTTTTTCAT
>Ga0233426_10004033_pt1 | contig 11189 bp, 12 predicted proteins | sample SI_118_April2016_6_FD_179875 | JGI IMG/M metagenome (GOLD analysis project Ga0233426, IMG submission 179875) | Seawater microbial communities from Saanich Inlet, British Columbia, Canada - SI_118_April2016_10_MG | ecosystem: Environmental > Aquatic > Marine > Inlet | place: Canada: British... | reverse complement strand
CTGTTTTTTGTTTTGTTCCGCTCGCCACCACTTCTGTAAATTTTAAGTCACATTTTTTGTAAGCCAACCCTAAATACAACACTTTGCAAGTTGTTCGTTCCTCACAATTACAAAAAGTTGTGCCAACGCTTAAAAACAAAAAATCCGCCATAAAATTTACCCCAAGCTATATTTACATAATAGAAGTTATAATAGCAAAATGCTTCTCAATCGTTCGCTTCGCGGAGTTAATTTATTTTGTAGTTATAACTGGTATTATGCAAAATAGCCACACATCCGACGCTTTTTGCCATCGCTACTGCCAACGCACTACGAAACCTTAATTATTTTGCTCAATCGTCGCAAAACCTCTATCATTTTATTGTTAGTGTAAAACCCATGCTTCGCCAACCTCTTTTTCCACTAACAATAAAACGTTTTAAAAGTTGATGTAACAGAGGCTGGAAATGTGGCGGAGTTGCATCAGCTTTTAAAATGATAACTTCTTCATAATCTTATCAAATAACAACTAAAAATATCAATCGAAGTTCAAAAGTGAGCGTCGGAGAAAGGAGTGAAACGGAAGTATTTTACATAATTTACATTATAAGTACCTGTAGTTTACGCAAGAGTATTATAATGCCAATTATGTAACATATCGTGGCAAAGGAAACGGAAGAAATACAGAGACTTTTGAGGAACGATAAAACTGGATTTTTGGAGTGCGGAATTAATCAGTAAATCGTATATTAGTGGTTATGAAGTAAGGACGTTCTTAAAAAAAAATTTGTTTCTGGTAAGTATGTATGCGATAAAAAAGGGCGACCGATAAAAAAAACGCATAAAGTTGTATCCTTTTGGACTTAAACATAAAGAGTATTATAACGTAATTTCTTCGAATGGAAATAGCGTGGCGCAGAAGAAGAAATTCCAAGGGCAAGAATTAGAAGAAAGTCTTGGTTACAATATGCACGAATTTGAGTTAAGACATTATGATGCAACTTTAGGAAGGTTTGTAACAACTGATCCCTATGAACAATTTGCTAGCCCATATGTTGCTATGGGGAATAATCCAATTGTTTCATTTGATCCAGACGGTGGTTATTGTTATGATGCTAATGGGGAACAAATAATTTGTCCTAAGGATAGTATATATGATGACTTTAGAGATGAAGGAAATGATGTTAACATATTGCCTGAATTTGATTTGAAACCTTCTTCTGAAGAGCCTACAGGAGAAGATGCTTTGTATAACAGCGATGGTAAAAGACTTGATTATGACCAAATAGATTGGAGTAAAGTGTTTGCTAATGAAATAGAGCAAAATAAAATTAGTAGGAACCAATTACAAAAAGATTTTTTAAATCATCCAATTGCTCAAATAATGTTTGCAATAGCAACTGGTGGTGTTGGAGCAGGTGGTACAGCTACTAGTGTTTCAGCAAGAGCAATTACGATTGAAGCAGGTGAAAATATTGTTTACCATTCAATAAAAAATGGAGTGACTCAATACGTTGGTATTACCAATAATTTAGCAAGAAGAGCTGCTCAACATTTAGCAAAAAAAGGAATAACAATATCTCCCTTAATGAAGAATTTAACAAGGGCGGATGCAAGAGCGGTTGAGCAAGCTTTAATTGTAATACATAAATTAGGTAAAAAAGGAGGTACTCTTTTGAATAAAATTAATAGTATTTCTCCTAAAAGACCAGATTATGCGAGACAACTTCAAAGAGGTTATGAATTATTGAAATCTGTAGGTTATAAACATTAAGTATGGCAAGAATAAAAGAAGGAGATGTTTTTGAACTAGAAACTAAAAAAGGGTTTACTTATTTACATTATATTACAAAAGACGACTCTTTAGGTGAACTAATAAGAGTTTTAGATATTGTGTTTTTAAAACCTATAAGCGATATTCAAGAATTATTAGATATAGATGAGAAATATTATGTATTCTTTCCTTTAGCAGTTGCAAATCGTAAAAAAATTATTAAAAAAGTAGGTAATATTAATTCTGAAAAATATAATAAGCCTAGTTTTATGAAGGAAAAGCACTATATTGGAAAGGATTTTAAGGGTTGGGATATTGTTAATACAGATACGTGGCAAAGACAATTTGTAAAAAAATTAAATACAAAACAAAAAATGCTATCTCCTTGGGGTATATTGAATGATACTCTTTTGATAGAAAGAATTGAAAATGATTGGACTTTAGAAAAATGGAGTTAGGTTTTATCCTAACTCCATTTTATATTTTTCTATAATTTTGGGAAGTTCATTTATCCTATATAACTTTTGAATATTAAATTCATTTAACTTTTTTTCTTCTACATAACCAATAATTGTTTCTGTATTATATTCTCCAATTATATGATCTAGTATAATATAGGAAATTCCATTCCATTCTTCGGATTCTTCATAATTCCTTATATTAATTACTAAATCTATAGTTTCTTCATTTTTCTCATAAGAAAAAAATATACTATCAAGAGGTATTTTTACCATTCCATAAATGATTTCTTCTATTGATGGTTTAGCTTGCCTAAATGCTATAATTTTAAAATTATCAAATTTAGGAGCTTGTTCAACTAGACTTATAACATCTGGAAATGCTGCTTGTATTCCATCAGCAGAAATAACTAAATTCCTCTTGTTGTTTTTTAAAACACCGCTAATCTCGAAAGTTAAACAATCATTCACTTTTTCAAGTTTAGCTTTTAATTTATGTAAAATAGAAATATCATTATTATTTAATTTGTAATAATTGTTTGATTCACTTTTGAACCACTCCCAAAAATCTTTATACTTATTTTTTTTTGTTAGAAAATAATTGAATTTCATCTTTTTAAGAATACGCTTTTTTAGTTTTATGATAAGAAATTGCCATATCCATTAAATCATATATTTTGTTTTTCTCATCTTCGTTAAAAGTCTCAATATCTTTAATTTTTTGAAGTAGTTTTTTATCCATAATCATATCATCTGCACCAAGTAAAAAATCAATAGTAACGCCAAGAGCATCCGCAATATTTTTAGCGGTATCAATAGCAGGTTTAATCTCGTTACGCTCGTAACGTCCAATAATCGGTGCAGAAGTCCCTACTTTTTTAGCAAGTTCATCTTGCGACCATTTTAATCGTTTTCTAATAGATAATATTCTCTCTCCAAAAGTCATATAAAAGTATTGTAAGTAACCATTTTACTGGTATTTAGCAAATGTAAGTTACTTATTAGTATTAAGCAAATCATATTAATGTTGTTTTATTAAAACTTATTTATTAGTTTTGTTACCAATAAGTACTATAAAATATTTTTTAACAATGTTCAATACTTCTAATTCCAACAACTACGAATACAAAACAAAACATTTAGAACTTCATATTTTAGGAGGAATAAAGACTAATAAATTAGACACTCTAAGAGTGACTTTAGCAATCCAAAAGCTAAAACAGGATAATATCCTGCGTCATACGCTCGATTTATACAATGATAATCAAGTAGAAAAGTTTGTTAGAAAGGTTGCAGAACGTTTAGAAATAGGGACTAGTATAGTGAGACGATGCCTCCAAGAAGTAACCAAAGAATTAGAAAACTACCGTTTTTTATTGATACAAAAATACGAAGAAGCGCATAAACCCTATTTTAAAGAACTATCTGCAACCGAACTGCGAGCCGCAGAGGCATTTTTAAAAAAGAAAAATCTATTACAATTGACCAACGAGTTAATTGGTAAAGCTGGAGTTATTGGAGAACAGACCAATAGACTATTAATGTACTTAATATTTACAAGTCGAAAGACTAATAATCCTTTGCATTGTATCAGTTTAGGAAGTAGCGGAGTTGGTAAAACACATTTACAATCTAAAGTATCAGAACTGATTCCAGAAGAAGATAAAATAGAAATTACTGTTTTATCTGCCAACGCTTTTTACTACTTCAATCGCACAGAATTACAACACAAATTAATATTAATAGAAGATTTAGATGGAGCAGAATCTGTATTGTATCCACTTCGTGAATTACAATCTAAAAAAAGAATTACAAAAACCGTTGTTCATAAAGATGCAAGAGGAAACACAAAAACCATCCATTTAACGGTTGAAGGTCCTGTATCTGTTGCAGGTTGCACTACACAAGAAAGCATTTACGAAGATAACTCAAACAGAAATTTTCTTTTATATATCGATGAAAGCCAGGAACAAGATATTAGAATAATGAATTATCAAAGATTTATAAGTGCTGGAAAAATAAACGAAGAACAAGAATACAAATCCAAAGAATTACTAAAAGATGTACAACGATTATTAAAGCCAATAAAAGTAATTAATAGGTATGCAGAATATTTAGAATTACCACAATCAGTTTTTAAACCAAGACGTACAAATAGTCATTATTTACAGTTCATTGAAGCGATTACATTTTACAAACAATATCAACGAGAACAACACGTAAACGAAGAAACAGGAGAAGTATTTATAGAAACTACCATCGAAGATATTGAAGAAGCAAACGAATTAATACAAGAAGTTTTGTTACGTAAAAGTGATTTATTAAATGGAGCTTGCAGAAGCTTCTTTGAATTGCTAAAAGCCTATTTAAAAGCGAATAATCAAACCACATTTACAAACGCAGAAATCCGCAGAACATTACGCATCAATCCAAGTAATCAAAAGCGATATATGTTACAACTACAAATAGCAGAATTAGTAAAAAGAGCTAAAGGAGATAAGCGTAAAGGCTATGTGTATGAAGTGATAAATTATGAAGATTATGAAACCACAAATAAGCAAATAGAAACTTTACTAAATACTACACTACAAAGGTTAGAAGTTCAAAGTAGTTCATAATGGTTCAATCCTTAAAATGGACTAATAGTAATACTGAAAATCAACAAGTTAAATAAGTAGTTCACTAAAATTCAAAAAAGGTCAAGCGATGAAAAAATTAAAGCTACAAAACGAAGTTTTTAGAATGTTCGTTGCCAACTATAAAGAGTGGTTAGATATTTTAGGATATGCAGAAAGTACCGTTTATGCTTTACCAATTCACTTGCAAGAGTTCTTTTATTATTTAGAGCAAAATCATATTAAAAATATCAATCAGATTACTACTAAAACAGTTAAAAATTATTATAATTATTTACAAGAAAGAACTAACGAAACAAGAAATGGAGGATTAAGTAAAAGTTATTTAAACAAGCATCAACAAGCACTCAAGAAATTTAGTGAATACTTAAAAGAACACAATGCCAAATCACGCTTGAGCGTGCATTTAAAATCAGAGAAAAACCCAACAGAAGAAAAGCTAAATATCTTAACACAATTAGAAATTAAAGAACTTTTTAAAGCAACAGAATACAGTCATACAGAAGATAAATTTAAGTTAAGAGATAAAGCTTTATTAGTGATTTTATATAGTTGTGGATTGCGTAGAAATGAAGCTGTACATCTAAATACGAATGATATTTTTTTTGATAAAGAAAGAATATTTGTTAGAAAAGGGAAGAACTATAAAGAACGTTTTGTTCCTATCAACAGAAGGAATGCAGAACTATTAGAAGATTATATTTTTGAAGCAAGATTGCAATTTAAAGATGCACATTTAAGTGAAGCCTTATTTATTAGTAAGAGAGGAACTCGTTTAAATGGAATGAGTTTAGCTAATAGATTGCAGAAAATTGTACAAGCTACCAATAACAAAGAAATAGCAGAAAAAAGGATTACACTTCATACTTTAAGACACTCAATTGCAACCCATTTATTACAGCAAGAAGTAAAGTTAGAGAACATCAAAACTTTTTTAGGCCATAGTTCTTTAGAATCCACTCAAATCTATACACACTTATTAAAATCCATAGAAAATGATTGAATATAAAAGTTATTTACAGAAAGAAAGCTACACAAAATCTACAATAGAAAGTTATACGAAAGGTGCAGAAATCTTTATAAAATGGTGTAATAGAAATCATACAAGTCCAGATCTAATAGATTACAAAACGTTTTTAAAATACATCAAATATTTACAAAGAAAGAATACTACAAAAAAGACAATAAAACATAAAATAGGAACATTAAAAATATATTTTAAATACTTGCAATCAGAAAATTATAGAATAGATAATCCAGTAGAGAATATTAATATAAAAGGTGTAAAAAGAACCATTAATTACAATGTATTAGAAGCAGACGAATTAGAAGATTTATATTACTCTTATGAAACTGAAAACATCAAAGACAGCTATCATAAATTAACAGCGAAAAGAAATAAAATCATAGTTGGTTTATTAGTGTATCAAGGTTTAAATACAAGTGAACTTATAAAATTAGAAATTGAAGATTTACAACTACACAAAGGAAAGATTTATATAAAAAGTGGGGCAAGAAGTAACTCAAGAACTTTAGAATTAAAATCGTGGCAAGTGATAGAATTTTTAGAATATATTAAAGAAATTAGAGAAGAAATATTGGAAAGAAAATCTTTAGAAAGCAATAGAATTTTTATCCCAAATAATGCACGATTAGGAAATACAATTTTAGCGATTATAAAGAAATTAAAAAAGACAAATTATAAAGTAAATAATATTCATCAAATTAGAGCTTCAGTAATTACAAATTGGTTAAAACAATACAATTTAAGACAAGTTCAAGTTTTAGCAGGACATAGATATATCAGTTCCACAGAAAGGTATTTACAAGATGATTTAGAGAGTTTACACGAAATAGTAAATAACTTTCATCCAATCTCATAAGTTAAAAAATATGGAATAAAAATTGTACATTTGTTATACTACAAATACGAATATCATGGATTTAGAAGCACGAAAATATAATTTTATACAAGAACTTTTTACAGTAGAAAGAGCAAGCGTTATAGATGCTTTAGAGCGTGTTTTAAAGCGTGAAAAAGAAGAATACCAAGAAATCTCAACAGAAAATAAAAAAGAGTTAGACAATCGTTTAGAAAGTTATAAGAACAATCCAAATGATGTTTTAGACTGGAAAGATGTAAAAGAGAATTGGTAAATGAGTTATAAAATTAAGTTACTTCCAATTGTACATACAGATTTACGAAAAGCTAAAAAATGGTACAATGAACAACGAGAGGAATTAGGCGAAGAATTTAAAGCAGAAGTCAATAAAGAGATTGATTATATTGGAGAATATCCACAACATTATCAAAGAAAATATAAAGAATTACGACAATCTTTAGTAACTCGTTTTCCTTATGCAATTTTTTATTTAGTAGAAGAAGAACAAAAACGAATTGTTATTTTTGGAGTTTTACACACAAGAAGAAATCCAGAAATAGCAAGAAACAGAATGAGTAAATAATCCCCACAAAACAAAATCCAGTTTTTTACGAAAAAGTAAAAAGTCGCTGTTTTTTATTTTGTTCCGCTCGCCACCACTTCTGTAAATTTTAAGTCACATTTTTTGGTTGCAAACGCAAAAACAACACTTTGTAAGTTGTTCGTTCCTCACAATTACAAAAAGTTGTGTCAAGGCTCAAAAACAAAAAATCCACCATAAAATCTACCCCAAGCTATATTTACATAATAGAAGTTATAAGTGCGCTTCGCACAATTTTTAGCGTTTATATTTTTGAAAGAAAAAAAATCGTCGTTATAACTGCTATTATGTAAAATTGCCACCACGTCCGACGCTCACGTTGGAACTAAACAATAAACTTTAGAACTAGAAATATACATCCATTACAGCCACTTCTGCCACCGCACTAGGAGCGTTAATTATTTTCTTACATTTGAAACAGAAATAAACACAAAGGCTTTACTTATAGATTAGCTATTACCCAAAAATATAATAATAAATGAATTGATTTCTCCAAAATATCAAATGAAACTTACAACAGAAGTAGAAAAAGCCATTTGGGATGAATATGCTTCGTATAAAAATGTTAGAAACTATATTGAAAAATGGCATAAATGTGATGAACAAAACTATTGGGAAAATTTTAGAATTGTAACAAAAGAAGATGAAAATTTAGATCTGAATGCTACTCTTCATTCAATGCCTGGTGAGATAATAATCAAAGTAGCAATTGACTTAGGTGTTGATACACCAGACTTTATTCCTTCGATACCAACTTTTAAGAATGAATTAAAATCTGAGTTTAAGACAGCTTATGACACTTTCACAAAAGCATATAAACTAATTGAAACAGATTCAAGTTTAGCAGTTGGATTAGCAAACTCCGCTTTAGAAAGTATTATAAAAGAAATACTGAAAGATGAAAGAATTAAAAATAAAATTAAAGGAACCGAAACTTTATATAAGTTAACGAACTTAATATTAAAGGAATTTAATATTACAAATAGTAAACACCCTGTTGAAATAAAAACTATTGGAAGTTCACTTTTAGCAATATGCCAATCAATAGAAAAACTGAGAAGTGAAAAAACTAACTTTCATGGAAAAACAGGAGATGATTTTGTGTTGTCAGAACCTATTTATACATATTTTGTGGTTAATTCAGTTTCGACTGTAGGTCTCTTTCTGAATTCATATTTTAAAACAAAATTTCCAAAACCTGAACCTGAGATAAGCGAATATGATGATTTACCATTTTAAAAAGGCAAAAAGTTAACAAAGACCTAAGCTGAAAAGCAATCATTTTTAGCTCTTTTTTTTAGCTTCTCCAACGCTTTTTGCCATCGCTACTGCCAACGCACTACGAAGTCTTAATTATTTTGCTCAATCGTCGCAAAACCTCTATCATTTTATTTTTAGTGGAAAATCCACGCACCAGCCACCTCTTTTTCCACTAAAAACAAAACGATTGAAGCTTCAAACGTTTTAATACTTGGCGATTTGGAGGCTGCAAAGTGCTGAACTTGTTTCAGTAACAAGCGAGGAAAATCGACAAGTATTAAAATGTAAACTTCTTCACATTTTTATCAAATAACAACTTAAAACATCAATCTGAACTGAAAAGCCAAGCGTCGGCAGAACGGCGTGAAACGGAAGTATTTTACATAATTTACATTATAACTTACAAAAGAAGAACCAATCAAATATTAAACACCTGAACTTGTATTATAATGCCAATTATGTAACATATCGTGGCAAAGGAAACGGAAGAAATACAGAGACTTTTGAGGAACGATAAAACTGGATTTTTGGAGTGCGGAATTAATCAGTAAATCGTATATTAGTGGTTATGAAGTAAGGACGTTCTTAAAAAAAAATTTGTTTCTGGTAAGTATGTATGCGATAAAAAAGGGCGACCGATAAAAAAAAACGCATAAAGTTGTATCCTTTTGGTTTAAAACATAAAGGGTATAATAACGTGATTTCTTCAAATGGGAATAGTGTTGCGCAGAAGTTTAAATACAATGGTGTAGAATATGAAGAAAGTCTCGGGTTGAATCTTTATGAAATGGAGTTCAGAAGTTACGACCCTGCCATTGGTAGATTTAATGGAATAGATCCAGTAACTCACTTCTCACAAGGAACCAGTGTGGCTTTTGATAATAACCCAATATTTTGGGCTGATCCTTCTGGAGCGAATTCAGTTGGAGCTGATGGATTGACCAATGACCAATGGATGGAACATTTCAGACCTGGTGGTGGTGGACACGATGCTGGGAGAGCCCAAGCAAGACAGAATTTTCAAAATGAAGTAGCAGCAGGAAAAAAAATAAGTGTAGGTGAAGGTAGTTTTGAATTTGGAGAAGGAGACTTTAGTTCTTTTGTATTTGAAATAAATAATTTAATTGATAGATATGTTAGTGCAATGAATACCATATGGGATGCAAAAGCATATAATGAGGCAGTAACTCTTTTTGGTGATAAAAAATTGATTTCACGAACTATATCTGATTTCGATATATCTGTAGATATTACAGATTTAGTTAAAGATATTAAAGATATATATGGTAAATATGGGATTATATCAGGAGATTTTTATGCTACTTTTGATTTAAACAATAAAATGAATTTAAAATATGGAAGCTCAAATGGCTACAAGGTACTTGGCGGTTCAGTTCAAGTTTCAATGAGTAGAATGATGCCAAGTAGATTAAAGTTAAGAGGGTATGATGGTATTTCAAGTGGTCGAGATAAAATAAACTTTGTTGATGTCGGGATGAATTCAAAAGTAGTTTCTGATTATCCTTGGGCTATCCATTATGTTGGAGGATATATGTCTTTTAAAAATAAAAAAACTAGAGCAAATTATCTTAATTATTGGGAAAAAATAAGAGTAAATGAGATTTTAGATTTTTTAAAAACAAAAAAGTAAAAAATGAAAAAACTTATATTTATAGTATTTACAGTATTTACAGTATTTATATCCTGTAATAAAAACAATTCTCATAAAAGTTCTATACAAGGATATTTTTTCAATAACAGTAAATTCGAATTTTATGAATTTAAATCTAATATAATACATATTTATAATTTTAACGATTCTACTTTAACTAAAAAAAGATATAAGTTATATAATGATAATTTGGAAATTGATGGTTTTAATTATGATTACATTGATTATAATGGAGATTCGTTATGTATAAAAAAAATTATTGACAAGGATCGTGATTTAATAATTAGTAAATTTACTTATGAAAAAGTTGAATTTAATTTAAATGAAATTCAATGGTTTAAGATAAATAAAAAAAGAAATACATTTTCAGATTCTATTGGAATAAGAATAAAAGAAAATGAGATAATTACATTAACAAAAGGAAAAAATGATTCTCAAACAAGATCTGTAGGTTATAGTCTAAGTATGGGGTTGTTTTTCAATAAATTTCCAATCTATACAAATGCCATTGGTATAAGTTCTATTGTAAATATTTCTAATGACACTCTTGCTGTAATTTCTGGAAATGATTCTTATTGTGAAGAAATATTATTTAAAAAAGGTAATGAGTCAAAACCCGATGGCGCGGATATGATTACACAATAGTGATAGCGCGGAATTGTACCCGCTGGCGCGGATATGTCTCCACAACAGTGCTAGCGCGGAATTGTATTCCGTGCCGTTACGAGTGAGTGAGGAAATAAATATTATAGAAAGCTACTTTAAGCCCCCGCTCCCGCTAGTTTGTAACTAGTGGCGTCAGCAATAAGAACAACAAAAAGCTACGCTATAAAAGTGTAGTTTTTTGTATTTTAGCGTTGCTATGAGTAGAAATTACAAATTCCATAATAAATCAGGTTTATACTTTGTTTCTTTTGCTACTGTAA
>Ga0233426_10004030_pt1 | contig 11195 bp, 7 predicted proteins | sample SI_118_April2016_6_FD_179875 | JGI IMG/M metagenome (GOLD analysis project Ga0233426, IMG submission 179875) | Seawater microbial communities from Saanich Inlet, British Columbia, Canada - SI_118_April2016_10_MG | ecosystem: Environmental > Aquatic > Marine > Inlet | place: Canada: British... | reverse complement strand
TTCTATTAATAGAGGAACAAAACCAGTAAGAAGACAAAAAGCAAGTACACCAAGATTATCATCAGATGTGTATACAGGGTATACTGATAATGTATATTTACCTTTAACTGATATTGTTTTCCCTACTGTACCTAACCATCATAAGGATGAACCAGCTTTAGATATGTTGGCAGCTTTAATGGGAGATGGAAATAATTCTATTTTTTATAAGAACTTTGTAAAAACTGAAAAAGCAATTCAAGCTTCAGTAAGTAATCCTTGTCGTGAATTGGCAGGGGAGTTCCACTTTACTGTACTTACTTATCCTGATTGGCAGGAAGATCCAGGTATTTACTTCAATAATATTGAGGCAGATATCAGAAATACAATTGCTGAATGGGAGGAAAAAGGGTTTACTGATGAGGAATTAGCTATGGTAAAAACTGAGATGGAAACTATGATGATTAGCCAAAAAACTTCCGTTTCTTCTAAAGCGTCTGCTATATCATCTATGGAGTGGTTAGGTAGAGGAAAGAATAACATTGCAAGTTCTATACAACAATATCAAAAAGTAACTAGAGTGGATGTAATGCGTGTGTTCAATAAATACATCAAAAACAAAAAAGCAGTAATTGCTACTGTTCGTCCTAAAAGCCCATTTGTTAAGGAGTTAGATTCTATCATTAGTATTAATCCTAATGCTAACTTAATGTTGAAAGAGGACCCACAATACCAAGGTTTAGTATATAATCGTCCTGTGGATGATTTTGATAGGACTGTGCAGCCAACTGCAGGAGCTCCTAAAGCACCTCAAGTACCAAAGTACTATAAAACTATTTTTGATAATGGTATTCATGTAATAGGAACACAAACTTCAGAAACGCCAAAGGTTTATTTAAGGCTAACACTTAATGGAGGTTCGCTTTTAGAAGAAGCTAAAAAAGTTGGTTTGGCTGATTTTACTGCAAGTATGATGAATGAAAGTACTAAGAATAAGGATGCTGAAGCTATTAGTGTTGCTTTAAGAAAGTTAGGGAGTACTATTTATTTTTCAACTAGCGGTAGTGAAACACATATGTATATTGAAAGTTTGACCAAAAACTTAGATGCTACTTTAGCATTAGCAAAAGAAAAGTTAATGGAACCTGCCTTTACTGATGAGGACTTTAAATTAGTTAGAAAACAAAACTTAGAGGGCTTAGAATCTCAGAAAAAGAATGCTCAATATTTAGCTAGTTCTGCTTTTCAAAATAAATTATTTGGCGAAACTCCATTTGGAAGAACAGCAACTACCAAAACAATGAAAAAAATTAAGCTGAAAGATATTCAAGCTTATTATGATGCATTTTACTCTCCATCAGTTGCCTCATTAGTAGTGGTAGGGGATATTGATGAAGCGAGTATTTTATCAAAATTAGATTTTCTTAAAAATTGGAAAGGTACTGCAGTAAATGTACCAACTCCTACTGATTTTGAATATCCTGCTGAAGTAGAAACACAAATCTATTTAATTGACAAGGAAGGTTCTTCACAATCAAATATATTCTTAGGGCATAAGGCTGATAAGTTTGATGTTGCTGGCGATCACTTTAAATCCAATATTATGAACTACCCATTAGGAGGTGGTGCAAGTGGTAGATTATTCCTAAACTTAAGAGAGGATAAAGGATATACTTATGGAGTTTATTCTTTCTTCAGAGCATCTAAATATACAGGAGCATTTACAGTGTTTTCATCTGTAAAAACAGAAGCGACTGATAGTGCTTTAGTAGAGATGTTTAATGAGTTAAATGCTATGACAACTACTGGAGTTACTGCTGATGAGTTAGCTTCTACAAAAAGTTCAATGTTAAACAGTGAGGCTTTGGAGTACGAATCGCCAGGACAGAAGCTAGGATTCTTAAACAAGATGTTAAAGCATAATTTGGATGAGAGTTTTATTGATGCTCAAACAGATGTATTGAACAACATTACTTTGGATGAGATTAATGCTTTAGCAAAAGCTAAAATTCACCCAGATAAAATGACCATTGTAATTGTAGGTAATAAATACTTAATCAAAAAGAAACTACAAAACTTACAATCCAACACTGATGGTATGAAATATAACTTTAAAGTAACTGAAATTAAACTATAGAAATCATGATAAGAAAAGGAATATTAACTCTAGTATTAGCAATAATTACTATTGTAACATTTGCACAAAGTCATAATGTAGTAAATGCATCAATAGCCTTAAGGAATGAGGAATATGCAGATGCTAAAAAATACATTGATGAAGCCTATGCAACTGAAAGCACATCCAATGATGCTAAAATGTGGAACTACCGTTCAAAAATCTATTTACAAATTGCTTTAAAGCAAGGGGAACTAGATGCAGATGCAGTTTTTAAAGCAACAGAAGCACATTTAAAATGTTTACAAACCGATAAAAAGGGTAGGATAGTTGTAAGAAAATGGACTGCAAAAGAGGATGTATTAGCAGGAATGGTACAGTGTGGATATAAATTATTTAACCATGCTATTTCCGAATACAATGCAGGAAACTATAATAGCGCTTTAAAGCATTATGCTGCTATTTTTGATATTATCCCACTAGATGAAGAAGATCAATTAAAAAGAGGAAATATCACGAAAGAAACAATATTGTATAATTCTTTTTTCTCTGCTTATAAGATGAAAGATAATACTAAATCTAAAGAATTATTACAGGAGTTAATTGATATTAACTTTAATGAGCCTTCTATTTTTACTCATATGAGTAATATTTATATTGAAGAAAAAAATACAGATAAAGCATTAGAATATTTAGCTTTGGGTAGAGATATGTTTGAAGAGGACCAAGCACTTATCAATGCTGAAATTAACTTGTATATTCAACTGGGTAGAACTTCAGAATTAATTGGAAAACTTGGTGAAGCAATTGCTTTGGATGATGAAAATGATTTATTGTACTTTAATAGAGGTACAATTTATGATCAAGAAGGGGATATTGCTAATGCTGAAAAAGATTATTTAAAAGCTTTGGATTTGAATCCTACAGCATTTGGAGCAAACTATAACTTAGGTGCGCTTTATTTTAATAGTGGAGTAGAAACTAATAATAAAGCAAACGGAACATCTAATAATAATGTTTATGCTAAACTAAAGAAACAAGCTGATGCAGCCTTTGCAAAAGCTTTACCGTATTTGGAAGCAGCACATGAATTAGATGCTGATGATAAGAATACTTTACTTTCGTTAAAACAATTGTATTACTTGAACAATGATTATGCTAAGTCAGAGGAAATGAAAAAGCTTATAGCTGATTTAAAGAAATAAGTTAAATTATAAGTGGGAGGTAATACTCCCATTTATTTAAATAATATAATTTAACATAATATTAATTATAGGACAAAATTGGTTTTCTGTTTATATCTAGTAAGTAGCTGATATTACAAGTTATCTATAACTGTATATTCAACTCCTCCATAATTAAACTGAGCTGAGATTACTGTATTTACTAAGGGCTTAGCAATTGGAGCAGAATTTGAGATGCAGAATACTGCTGTATCGTTTAGCATTAGTTTTCCAAAAGGAATTCCAATTAGAAAAGAACCTTTGTCAGTAATTATAAATTGTGAGGCTTTGGAAAGTAAATCATTAATAAACTGCTGAGTTTTTAAAATCTCAGTTTCTAGTTTATGAATTTCAATTTGAGCCATTTCACGGCTCGTTTCAAATTTATCACCAGCACTACTTTTGGTATCCGAGTTCCTGGAATCAACAGCTTGTTGTAAGGTAGTATTTAAATAGGTTAGTTTAGTTTGTAGTTGCTTATTCAATTCAGCAATTACTACTGACTTATTTAACATAATTATTTCTTCCTCAAGTTTACTCCCTTATCACCTCTAGAAATTGCTCTTTTGTATTTTCTGGCTCTTTCTTTACGCCAAACATCTCTATCATTTACTTGTTGATTTTTCTCACTCTTTTCATGGAATCCAGAATTTTCTCTTTCTTCTTTTTTAACATTTCTGAACACATTTTTTCCGTTTGCTCTGTGTTCTTCAGTCGTTAATTGTTGAGTGATTTCTACTTCTTCAGGAATCTCTAATTCAGGAATTTGCATTCCCATTAGTTCCTCAATTTTATCAGCATAGTATTCCTCTCTTTCTGTATGAAATAAGATAGATTTCCCTAGTTCCTCTGCCCTTCCTGTACGCCCAATTCTGTGCATATAGTTTTCAGGAAAAATTGGTGTGTCAAAATTAATTACATGGGATATTTTATCTAAATCTAATCCTCTGGCCATAATGTCGCTAGCAATTAAAATTCTTACTTTTCCTTCATCATATTGGTTAATGGATCTAAACCTATAGTTCTGTGATTTATTAGAGTGAATTACAGCTAATTCCGAGAGGTAAAATTCTGACATTGACTCGTATAATCTGTCAGCAATTTTCTTGCTTGATACAAATACCAATACTTTTTTCATTTCCTCCTTATCTCTAAGGATATTGGCTAAAAGGTTCTCTTTTGTATAGTAATTTGGTACTGCATATTTAGTTTGAGCAATATTATCAAGAGGTGTTCCACTTAAAGCAATTTGTACTTTTTCAGGCTTACTAAAAAAGCTATCAATCATATCTGAAACATCTTCAGTCATAGTTGCTGAAAACATTATATTTTGTTTTTTAGTAGGTAAAAGTTCAAAGATATTAGTCAACTGAAAACGGAACCCTAAATCCAGCATAACATCTACTTCATCAATTACTACTTTCTTCACCCCTTTTAGCTGTAAAGCACGACAAAGTGCTAAATCATATAATCTACCAGGAGTAGCAACAACAATGTCAGCACCTTCTTGCAACCATATTTTTTGCGTATTCATGTTTGTTCCTCCGTAAACACCAACTATACGACAAGTAATATATTCTGTTAACTGTTCGAGTGTTTCTACAACTTGAGCAACTAGTTCTCTTGTTGGGACAAGTATTAATATTCTAGGGTTTTTCTGTTTAGAATAAGATAGCTCTTGCAATAATGGTAAACAGTAAGCAATTGTTTTTCCTGTTCCTGTTTGGGCAATTCCTACAAGGTCCTTCCCTCCTAGTATTTTGGAATAAGTTTCCTCTTGAATAGGGGTTTGATTTTCAAATCCTAAATCCTCAATTGCATTTCGTAATTGTTTATTTAGGTTGATTTCGTTAAAATTACTCATAATTATTGTTGTTTTTCATCAAGCTCTAACCACCTCATTTCTTTCTCATCTATAAGGTTTATAACCTCCCCTAGCCTTGCACTTTTGGTCATCATTTCTTCCATTGCAATATTAGGGTTTTGTATTGTTTCCTCAAGCTTCTTTTTTTCTTTTTCCAATTCAGCCAATTCTTTCTCTAAATTATCATATTCAAATTTATCATTAAATGATAATTTATTTTTTGGAGTTTTAACTTTGGAGTTCTCCTTTTCTAGATGTTGAATTTTCTTAAACTCTTTTTCTTCCTGTATTTGTTTTGTCCTGTATTCTGAATACGTACAGTAATGATCCTCAATTTTACCTTCTCCTTTAAATACAAAAAGATGCTCTGTAAGTTTATCCATAAAGAACCTGTCATGCGATACTAGGATTAAACAGCCCTTATATTGCAAAAGAAATTCTTCCAGTTTTGTAAGGGTTAGTAAGTCCAAGTCATTGGTTGGCTCATCTAATATTAGGAAGTTTGGGTTTTTCATGAGTACGGTAAGTAAGTGTAACCTTCTTCTTTCCCCACCACTTAATCGTTTTACCTCAGTGAATTGCATTTCTGGAGTGAACATAAAATGTTCCAAAAGCTGTGAAGCACTTACCTTTCTTTTATCGGACATTACAATAAATTCTGCTATGTCTTTTAGTACTTGTATTACTCTCCTACTTTCATCTACAGCTAAACCTCCTTGAGTAAAGTAACCATAATTGATAGTTTCTCCAATATTAATTTTTCCGCTATCAGGATTTTCTTTTCCTGTTATTATGTTTAGGAATGTACTCTTTCCTACTCCATTCTTTCCTAGTATTCCTATTCGTTCTCCTTTTTTGAAAGTATAGTCGAAACCTTCCAAAATCACTAAATCATCATAGGATTTTTTGATGTTTTTGAGTTCAAGAATTTTCCCTCCCATCCTATCCATTTTCACATCAATGTTCAGTTCCTGTGTTACTCTTTTAGAAGTTGCTTTTTTCTTTATTTTATCAAAATTATCTATTCGTGCTTTGGATTTTGTAGTACGGGCTTTTGGCGAGCGTCTAATCCAGTCCAACTCTTTTTTCATGAGTTTTTGTGCCTTTCCTATTTCAACATCAAAATTACTTTCCCTTTCAGCTCTTTTCTCTAGGAAATAAGCATAATTCCCTTTGTGATTATAAAGGTTTCCTCCTTCTAATTCTATAATATGATTACAGACACGCTCCAAGAAATACCTATCGTGAGTAACCATTAAAACAGTAATATTTTGTTGTTGTAAGTATTTTTCCAACCACTCAATCATGGAAATATCCAAATGATTGGTTGGTTCATCTAAAAGTAAAATATCAGCATTTTCTAAAAGTAAGAGTGCTAATGATAATCTCTTTTTTTGTCCTCCAGATAATTTACCTACTTTTTGTTGTAGATTATTAATGTTGAATTTTGAAAGGATTTGTTCACTTTTCCTCTGATAGTCCCAAGCATTTTCTCTCTCCATTTTTGCAGTGAGTTCTTCCACTAATTTCTCAGTTTGTGGGTTTCCTACTTTACTATGGTTATCAACTGCTTTTTCATACTCTTTTACAAGCACACTAATCTTATTGTGCGCACTGTTTATTAATTCATTAATAGTTAAGCTATCATCAAAAATAGCATCTTGTGATAGGTAAGAAACTCTGCACTCATTTCTGAAAATTACTTCTCCTTCATCTGCAGCATCTTGCCCAGCTAGTATTTTTAACATGGAGGATTTACCTGTACCATTATTGGCAATTAATGCTACTTTATCTCCTTTGGATAGACCAAAACTCAGTCCTTCAAAAAGGACTCTCTCCCCAAAATTCTTTCCTAAATTTTCAACTGCTAACAAATTCATAATGTACTATTTTTTCCGGCCAAGTAACCAGTTGTCCAAGCGGCTTGAAAGTTAAACCCTCCTGTTACGCCATCAATGTTTAATAATTCTCCTGCAAAGTAAATTCCTTTATGGCGTTTACTTTCCATTGTTTGCATATTTATCTCTGATAAATCTATCCCGCCACAACTTACAAACTCTTCTTTAAATGTAGTTTTCCCCCTCACCTCAAACTCATCATTTATAAGCATGTTTATCAGACGGTTTTTACTTTTTTTAGCCAATTCATTCCAAATTTGACTTTCAGAAACTTCTAACTTTTTCAACATAAAATGCCATAAGCGTTTTGGAATTTCTAAGGGGTTATGCTTATACATTCCTTTTCTACTTGAAGTTAAGTTTGTGAATTGAGTTCTAAGTTCCTCTTCATTAATTCCTAACCAATTTATTTGCACGCTAAAGTTATAATTTAGCTTTGCTAAATCCTGTGCATCCCATGAAGATAGCTTTAGTATTGCCGGGCCACTCATCCCCCAATGGGTAATTAAAAGCGGTCCGTTTTGCTTTAATTTACTCCCCTTTATACTTGTGATAACATTAGGTACGCTTAGCCCCATAAGCTCAGTTATTGGGTTTTTAGGCATATTAAAAGTAAACAATGAAGGTACAGGTTTTACTATTTTGTAACCAAGAGCTGTAAGCCATTCTAATCCACTTTCTTTTGGGCTTCCACCACTAGCAATAATTACTTTATCAAACAAAAGGTTTTCTCCATTAATAGATAAATTTATTTTGTTTTCAGTAGGGTTAATTGCACTTACTTTACTTTTAAAAGAAACACGAATATTTAGGTTTTCAGCTGTATTTAATAAAAGATCAACAATAGTTTGTGAGCTATTTGTTTTAGGAAACATTCTATTATCTGCTTCAGTCTTTAAGGGTACTCCCCTATTTTCAAACCAATTAACTGTATCAGTTGTAAAAAAGTGATTGAATGGTTTTTTGAGTTGTTTTCCTCCTCTTGGATAATTTTTTATAAGCTGAGCAATACTAAAAGTAGCATTGGTAACATTACATCTCCCTCCTCCTGAAACTTTTACTTTAGCAAGTACTTTATCTGTTTTTTCAAAAATAGTAACTGAAGCTTCAGGTTTTGATTCTTTAGCAGTAATAGCAGCCATGAAACCGGCAGCTCCTCCTCCTATTACGGCTATGTTCATTTAATTTTCTTTACTTGCTCAATAAGTGCAACCAGTAATACCAATTGTAATAATATCTGAACAACAAAGTATTTGCTTGGCAAATGTATAAGTTCATTGCACACAAAGATTAAATACAGATTGATAAAACCTACTAAATTTAAAGATGCAATTATAAAATATAGATTCTTCCCAATAGTACCTTTAAGTGCATAGGCGAATAAACCTAGTAATATATAAGCACTTCCTAAAAACTGCTGAACAATACTTACTGCTTTAGATGGCTCTCCTACCATTGTAAATACTGATGATTCTTCTGGAAATAAAAGTAATAAAAACCCTACGCCTAAAAATAGATAAGCATGTAGTTTAAGCATAACATTGGCAAAAGATATTCGTGTTACGTTTTTATTCATAATATAAATTAAGATATCAAAGGTAATAAAAATGGAGGGTTATAGCCCTCCATTTTTTATTCAAAATATTTTTAGCTATTTATCTGTAAGAGATTTTACGCATTCTTAAAGATTCTGGAGTAATTTCTAAATACTCATCAGCCTGAATGTATTCCATGCTTTCCTCTAATGAAAAATCAATTTTTGGTGCAATTACAATAGCAGCATCTGATCCAGATTTACGCATATTTGTTAATTGTTTCCCTTTAATAACATTAATATCTAAATCATTATCCCTGCTATTTTCACCAATTACTTGTCCTTTGTAGATGTCAGCTCCAGGAGAGACAAAAAATCTTCCTCTATCCTGTAATTTACCAATTGAAAAGGCAGTTGAAGTTCCTGCTTCCATTGAGATTAAAGAACCTTTCATTCTTTCAGTAATCTCTCCTTTAAATGGTCCGTATTCTCTAAATCTGTGTGTCATAATTGCATTACCAGCAGTTGCAGTAAGAATGTTATTTCTCAATCCAATTAAACCTCTTGAAGGAATGTCAAACTCTAAATGTTGTAAATCACCCTTTGGCTCCATTACTAACATATCTCCTTTTCTTTGAGTAACTAATTCAATTGCTTTACCTGAAAAGTCTGCAGGAACATCAATTACTAATGTTTCCATTGGCTCGCATTTTTTTCCATCAATCTCTTTGTAGATTACTTGTGGTTTACCAACTTGTAATTCAAAACCTTCTCTTCTCATTGTTTCAATCAATACTGATAAATGAAGAATACCTCTACCAAATACATTGAATTTATCTTCAGAAGTTCCATCTTCAATTCTTAAAGCTAAATTCTTCTCAAGCTCTTTGTATAATCTATCTCTTAAATGACGAGAAGTACAGTACTTTCCTTCTTTACCAAAGAAAGGTGAGTTGTTAATAGTAAATAACATGCTCATTGTAGGTTCGTCAATAGCAATTCTTGGTAATTCTTCAGGGTTTTCAAAATCAGCTAAAGTGTCCCCAATTTCAAAATCTTCTATTCCTACAATAGAACAAATATCACCAGAACGAGCAGTTTTTACTTGTACCTTACCCATTCCCTCAAATACATGTAGTTCTTTGATTCTTACTTTCTTTTTAACGCCATTAGCTTTACAAAGAATATAGTCCTTTCCTTCTGCCAAATCTCCTCTGAAAATACGCCCAATTGCAATACGCCCTACAAACTTAGAATAGTCCAAAGATGTAATTTGCATTTGTGGTGTGCCTTCCTTGTAAGGTGCTTCAGGGATATCTGCAATTACAGCATCTAGTAAAGGTAAGATATTATCAGTTTTATCTTTCCAGTCTAAACTCATCCACCCTTCTTTTGATGAACCAAAAACAGTTACAAAATCTAATTGTTCCTCAGTAGCATCAAGATTAAACATTAAGTCAAAAATAGCATCTTGAACTAAATCAGGAGTACAATTTTCTTTATCTACTTTATTTACAACAACAATAGGTTTTAATCCTAGTTCAATTGCTTTACCTAATACAAATCTTGTTTGTGGCATAGCTCCCTCAAAAGCATCAACTAATAATAATACGCCATCAGCCATTTTAAGTACACGCTCAACTTCTCCACCAAAATCAGCATGCCCAGGTGTATCAATTACATTAATTTTTACATCCTTATAGGTAACGGATACATTTTTTGAAAGGATAGTAATTCCTCTTTCACGCTCCAAATCATTATTATCTAGTAATAACTCTTTTCTTTCTTTTCTTTCGTCAAGAACTTTACATTGGTCAATAATTTTATCGACTAAGGTAGTTTTCCCGTGATCGACATGGGCAATAATTGCTATGTTTCTGATTGATTGCATATTAAAATTTTAGGCGGCAAAATTACTCTTATTTTTCTCTTAAAACAGAAAAGACCGACAAATGTCAGTCTTTTCTTTTATTTTTTTGTCAAGTTGTTTTTTAATGATTATGTCCTTTATGAGGATCTTCTCCTTCTTCTAGAATCTCTAATAATTCTACCTCAAAAATAAGTGTAGCGTTTGGGCCAATTCCTGCTTGAGGTGCCCCCCTCTCTCCATATGCAAGATTTCCAGGAATAATAAAAGTCCATTTATCTCCAACTACCATTAGTTGCACTCCTTCAGTCCATCCAGGAATTACTCTGTTTAGAGGAAATTCTACTGGTTCACCTCTTTGTACAGAAGAATCAAATACAGTTCCATCTGTTAGCATACCTGTATAATGAACCTTTACTGTACTTGTTGCTTTAGGCTTAGCACTCCCCTTACCTTTATTAATTATTTTGTATGCTAATCCGCTCTCAGTAGTTGTAGCTCCTTTAGTTAATGTTTTCATTGCTTCTGTTGATTTAGCTGCTTTTTCAGCATTTGCTTTTTCAATATCTGCTTGTGCAGTTTCGAAAACGCTTTTAGCATTAAATGCTTTTGCAGTAGCACCTTCTCTTAAGATAGTTACTGAATTCATTACATCATCTTGTGCAATTGCATTCACGACATCCATACCTTCTATTACATGTCCAAAAACTGAGT
>Ga0233426_10004023_pt1 | contig 11208 bp, 10 predicted proteins | sample SI_118_April2016_6_FD_179875 | JGI IMG/M metagenome (GOLD analysis project Ga0233426, IMG submission 179875) | Seawater microbial communities from Saanich Inlet, British Columbia, Canada - SI_118_April2016_10_MG | ecosystem: Environmental > Aquatic > Marine > Inlet | place: Canada: British... | reverse complement strand
AACGGCATGGAAGAACTAGTAATTGACCTTAGGGGCAATGGTGGTGGACTATTACACGAATCGGTTAACATCGTCAATTTCTTCGTTGAAAAAGGTGAAGATGTAGTTGAAGTGAGGGGAAAGGTGAAAGAGCATTACAGAATGAACAAAGCTCTTAACGCGCCTCTCGACTTAAAAATTCCATTGGTGGTCCTTATAGATGAAGGCTCTGCATCTGCTTCTGAAATTGTTTCAGGTTCGCTGCAAGACCTGGATAGGGCAGTAATTATTGGTCACAATTCCTATGGAAAAGGTCTGGTTCAAACAACGCACGATTTGAGTTATAATTCAAAACTAAAATTGACCATTGCTAAATATTACACTCCAAGTGGCCGCTGCATTCAAAGAATAGACTACGGTGGAAATCGTGATGCAAAAGGCAAGGCCAAAGAAATACCAGATTCGCTTTTGGCCGAATTTACTACCCGTGGCGGTAGAACTGTAAAAGATGGTATGGGAATTACGCCCGACATTGAAGTGGAAGATCAAGAGTATAGCGACCTGCTCGCAACCTTATTGCGCGAGAACCTAATTTTTGATTTCGCTACCAAATTCTATTTCAGCAATGATTCAATCGCAAAGCCCGAAGATTTCAAACTGACAACGGCCCAGTTCAATGATTTCAAAAGCTTCGTTATGGGTCACGAATTTGAGTACAAAACCAGCAGTACAGAAATGATGAAGGAATTAAAATCTGTAGTTGAGGATGATGAATTCTGGACAGAAGTTGCTTCTGAATACGAGGCCTTGGCTGTAAAGCTGGAACGAGACAAAGGAACAGACATGCAAAAATTTGAGCCCGAGATTCGCTTGATGCTTGAGAATGAAATTATTGGCAGATATTATTATGCAAAAGGAAGAATTAGAGCATATTTGAGTGAAGACCCGAAGATTGCAAAAGCAATTGAAGTTTTAAACAATAAAAGTTATTATGACTCCGTTTTAGACGGCACTTGCACTGACTGCCTTGTGAAGAAAGGCTAGGGGCAACCTAAACTATGACCCTAAATTCTCGACAACACCGTTGGGTATATCTTTTTTCTTTAGCTCTAATTATGATTGGGCTTCCTTTTTCCGTGGCACTAATCAGTATCGGAGAAATGGTTTTAGCGGCCAATTTTCTGCTTGAAGGCAGGAGGAAAGAGAGGTTAGCCATTTTGAAGAAGACCAAATCGATTTGGCTTTTCACAGGCCTGTATTTAATGCATCTGATTGGTTTGCTTTGGACCACCGATTTGTCCTTTGCGATGGACGACCTCCGCAACAAGCTTCCACTACTCATATTTCCAATAATCATCCCCTTGTCTCAACGTCTTAGTAGACGAGAGTTCCTTTGGATTGGCGCCATTTTTTCTGCTGCAGTTATTGCCGCTTCTTTTGCATCTACATTTCAATATCTTACACATAGAGCGGACCCCGGTTTCGATCATAGAACAATCAGCCTATTTGCAAGTCACATTCGATATTCTTTAATGGTTTGTCTCAGCTATATCATCCTTTTAAACTGTGCTTGGAATGAAGAAAAACAGACTTGGCTTAGAGTTCTGTATTTAGTTCTTGCTGTTTGGATGAGTGTTTTCATTTTCATTTTACAGAGTATGACAGGCATTGTAGTTTGGATGCTTTGCAGTTATATGCTACTCTTCTATACGCTTTTCTACATCAAAAACATCCTTCTCAGAGTCACCGGTATAACCGCATTATGGCTCACACCGACATTGATCATTTTTTATTTATGGTTCCAAGTTGACGCCTTTTACCCCGATCAAGAGTTAGACACTTCTACCCTCGACATGGTTTCCGCTGAAGGTCACTATTACCACCATGACACATTTAACCTAACCTTAGAAAACGCAAATTATATCAACCTATATGTTTCGCCATTAGAGCTGGAGCAAGAATGGGATAAAGTCAGTGGTATTGAGTATACCAGAGGCAAGGATGCTCAAGGTCAATATGTTTACACCACATTGATTCGATATATGACCAGTCTAGGTTTACGAAAAGACAAGGCTGGATTTTCACAGCTATCTAAAAGGGACATTAATGCCATTGAAAGTGGCGTAGCCAATGTCAGGCTCCTTTATGCAAATGCTTTAGACAATAGAATCTATACTGTAATCTGGGAGTTTGACAAATGGCTTAAATCTAAGCAGGTTCAAGGGCATTCGGTTACTCAACGTTTTGAGTTTTGGCGCACGGGCTGGCATATTTTTCAGGATAACATTATACTCGGTATCGGAACAGGAGACTTGAATATCGAATACAACAAAATGTATGAAAAGCTTAACTCAAAACTTAGCAAGAAGTATCGACTACGTGCCCATAATCAGTATCTCAACTTCATGATCACTTTTGGTCTAATTGGATTTTTCTTTTTCCTTTTAGCAATTATCTATCCTTTCTTTGGAAACAAATCCGCTGACAGCTTTTTGTACATCGGATTCTGTCTGATTCTCTATACCAGTATGCTCAATGAAGACACCTTAGAAACTCAAGTTGGCGTTACGCTATACGCGTTTTTTAATGCATTTTTCCTTTACTCCCTGACGGGTTTATCGAGGGTAGCTCCCAAAACCGACTCGTAAACCACCTTGGTTTTTATAGCCGTTTCAGTCTTTGAGAATTTCTTTACTGACGCTTTTGCAGCCAATGCCATCTTAGACCTAAGAGCTGGGTCATTCACGTAACGAAGTACTTGTTCGGCAAGCTTCTCATCATCTGCCACATCTGCAGCTAGGCCATTTTTTTCATGTTGCACTACTTCCACTATGCCCCCAGCCATTGTTGCTACAATAGAAACTCCGGCCACCTGTGCGTCTAGAATGGACGTGCCCAAACCTTCGGTTTGAGATGTGATTAAGAAAACATCCAGCTGAGGTAAAATATCTATGATGTCCTCTCTAAAACCGAGAAGCTTAATGTGGTTTTCCATTCCTAATTCAGCGATACATTCCTCGACTACTCTGCGTGATGGCCCATCGCCAATCGCTAAAAATTGAACCTTGGCCCCACTTTCTAAAACTCGTTTCGCGGCACGAACAAAGGTGGGATAATCCTTATGTGGCGCCAATGCTGCTACGTTTCCAATCAATAAAACATCCTCGGCAATTCCCAATTCCTGATGTAAACTTGGTGGAGCTTCATCACGGTCAAACTTGTTTAGATCTACTCCGCTATATACCACTTCCAGTTTTGTAGAATCTTCAATGGATGGAGTCATCACATCTTTAATAGCAGATGAGACGCACAAAATCTTCGAAATTCTGGCGTGGTTGTATTTGAACATGGACAATGGCCCCCCCTGAATGGGAAAATCGACCCTGCGAGAGACGATAATCGGTCGATGATTATTGGAAAGCACCGCGCTTAGAATGGCGAAGTTGTGGGCGTGACTATCATGAACATGAATCAAGTCTAAATTTTCACGTTTACAAATATGACTCACTCGAAATGCCACCATTGGGTTCGCAGAAAAACCCTTGAAAAAAGTAACATGGTTGATGTGGTTTTTCAAGCAGTATTTGTGCACTAAAGAGTTGAAAGGACACATCACTATTTGCCAGACGCCTAATTTATTCAGCTCTTCCACCAAATACATAAGTTGCTGCTCTCCACCGCGCCATGTTTTTGGTGAACTTATGTGCAAAACCCTCATTCTTGATTCTGAATTTTCATGAGTTTTCTATACTTTAAAAAAGTCGCTCTTGCCGAATATATTCCTATCAACCAGCCATAGTAGCCATCTAAAAAACCTGCTTTAAAAAGATAACCCTTAACGAACCGTGCAATTGGCTTCACCGAGACTTTGAGCCAATTGGAGCGTACCCCTTGGTTGTATTTAGCCTGTGCAGCAATGCTGCTAAAGTTCTCAACTTGTTTTTTATGCTCATCCACCGTGTAGAAGGTGTAGTGCAGCAAGTCCCCCTTCAGCTCAGCAGTTTTCGAGCCCTTATTCAACACGTATTTGTCGTGTGGATTTGTGCCCTTCCACTTTCCTTTAGTACGATCGAAAAGCCGCATTTTCCTATCTGGATACCAACCGCTATGCCTGATCCATTGACCGCAATAATTTGCCAATCTATTCATAAAATATCCATCGCAGTCAAAGTTTTCTTTGACATGCAAGACCGCAACTTTTAGCTCCTCGCTCAAGGCCTCATCTGCATCCAATGAAAGCACATGATTGTAAGTAGCTAAGCCTAGGGCGAAGTTTTTCTGTTCTACATAACCCAAGAATTTTTGTTTGACAAATTTGGCGTTATATCCAGTCACAATTTCTTCCGTCCTATCCGTTGAAAAAGAATCAACCACAATAATTTCGTCCGCAATTCCTTCCAAACTATCAATACACCGAGCTATATTTCGCTCTTCATTTAGGGTCAATATGATGGCCGAAATATTAGGCATCTATTCCTGCAAATAAACTCGGCTCACGCGCTGCGAAACCTTGGTAAGTATCTCGTATGGGATGGTTCCCAATTTTTTAGCCATAGCCGACACATCATCTGCTCCTTCAAAAATCATTATTTCATCCCCTTCTTTTGCTTCGTAATGGGTCACGTCTATCATGCACATATCCATGCAGACGTTACCCACAATGGGGCAAGCCTGACCTTGCCATTTCAGACTCCATTCGCCATGTCCCAATCTGCGATCAAGACCGTCTGCATAACCAACGGCTATGGTGGCAATTCTGCGTTCTTTATCAGACGCACCAGCTCTACTATAACCTACTGACTCATTTGGGGCCACAGTCCTTATCTGAATTATGTAGGATTTGAATGCCCCAAGCGCCTGTAAGAATTTACTGCTATCTGTCCCAGCAAAGCCATAGAGCCCAATGCCAATACGCACCATGTCGAAATGATATAGTGGAAAGCGTAAAACCCCGGTCGAATTCAATACGTGATTCATTACTTGATAATTCAGACCTAATTGTATTGCCGCTGCCAGATGCTGATAGCGCTCAATTTGCTGTTTAGTGAACTCATCCTGATCCTCAGAATCCACAGCAGAAAGATGCGTGAAAACACTGGCTACTCTTATAAAGGGCGCTTGGTTGAGCAGTTCTAATAACTCTGGAACGTCCCTGCTTTCAAAACCTAGTCGGTGCATGCCCGAGTCAATCTTTAAGTGAATATTAAGCTCGTGAAATAGGTGTCTAGACGAAGCTGCGCTTTCTATAAACTCTTTCAAACTTCTAAGCGAATATATCTCTGGTTCCAACTGGTGCCGAATGACGGCATCATAAGATGTTTTGGATGGACTCATTACCATAATGGGTAAACGAACACCTCGCTTCCTGAGGGATACCCCTTCATCGGCATAGGCAACGGCCAAATAATCAACATTTTGATTTTGTAAATAGTTGGCCACCTCAAATCCACCACTTCCATAAGAAAAGGCCTTGACCATGACCATGATTTTCGTCTTAGACTCAATCTGCGAGCGGAAATACTTAAGATTTTGACCCAGTTTGTGAAGATCCACTTGCAGGGTAGTTTCGTGCTGTTGTGCCTGCAATCGCTGCACCAATTTTTCTAATCGGAACACTCGGGCGCCTTTGATTAAAATGGCCTTATTGCGCAGCCGTGCCGTGTCTAGTTGCTCCCAATATTGATCCGCATTTTCAAAATTCTGAACGATGCTTAGCGTAAACAACGAACGATATTTTGCTAAATCCGGACCGATGCAAATAAGCTCGTCAACCCTTGACTCGTTCAAGATGCTCGCCAACTCATGATACAAATAATCTCCAGGCGAGTTTTGGTACATATCTGTCAAAATAACAACTCGCGCCTCGGCTTTTTGCGAAGCAAGCTGATCTAGTGCCGCCTGCAAGGATCTCAAATCCGAATTATAGCTGTCGTCTATTAAAATGCTATTCTCTACTCCCTGCTTCATTTCCATGCGCATGGCTACGGGTGCCAAAAAGCTGAAGCGCTTTAATACTTGCTGATTAACGCAGTCCAATATCAAGCAAAGACAAAAACAATGGATGGCATTCTCAATGGAGGCTCTATCCTCGAAAGGAATTTGAATTTGATATTGACGATTATCGTGGTTCAAATCAATTATCGTAGAGCCTGATCGAACCTTAACGCCATTCACGCAAACATCCGCCTCCGCTGATTCTCTTGACCAAGTAAAAAACTTGTCTTTGATGTCTCCATTATATTCCTCGAACCAAAACTGATCGCGATTCACAATTACTTGATTGGAGTGAGCAAAAAGCTTCAATTTCTCCATTAGCTTTTGCTCGTAAGAATCGAAGTGTGCCGCATGGGCATCCCCCAGATTGGTGAAGATTCCGATGCTTGGAGCAATCATTTGCTGCAACAGGGCCATTTCCCCAGGCTTGGAAATACCAGCCTCAAAAACTCCTAGCGTATGCTTGCTCCCTAACTGCAATAGGGAAAGAGCTACTCCAATTTGTGAATTATAGCTTTTTGGACTCCGACATATCTGATGACTTGCCTCCAGCAAGCTATTGATCCATTCCTTTACAATGGTTTTGCCGTTGCTTCCGGCAACCCCGACTATTGGTATTTTATAATTATCTCGGTGTTCCTTAGCAATCTCTTGTAATGCCATTACCGCGTCTTTTGCCACAATAAAATTGGCTTCGCCTTCATGCGCTTTTCCAATAGCAGCATCAGTAATTAAGAAATTCCGGCCACCACGTTCAATGAGCTCTGGAATGAAATCGTGACCATCAGACCGCGAACCTTTCAGCGCCACAAAAAGAGCTCCGCGCCAGTGTATGTCTCTATGATCGATAATGATGTTAGAAACATTGGATCCTGGAATAGCAATCTGAGCTTGCCCCGAACAGAAATCAGCGATGGATTCTATGGTATAATTCATTTGGATGGAGTCTTTTTATCGATAACAATCTTCTCTTGAGAAGCACTGAAGCACGCTCGGCATAGCGGCTCATACTCTTCTCGTTCGCCAAGTTCTACCAGCTTCTCACTATCAATAACCCGGTGACTATGATTGGCTAATGAGCCACATTTCATGCAGATGGCGTGTACTTTGCTTACGTATTCGGCCACGGCCATAAGCCCGGGCATGGGACCAAAAGGTCGGCCTTTATAATCCATGTCTAGGCCAGCAATAACAACCCTCTTCCCCAAGGATGCCAGCTGAATGCAAATATTAACCAGCTCATCATCAAAAAACTGAGCCTCATCAATTCCAACAACTTGAGCTTGATTTGCAAGGATTAAAATATTGCTGGAAGACCGAACGAGGGTGGATGAAATGCTATTCTGATCGTGAGAAACTACTTCCTCTTCATCATAGCGCTTGTCTACCTCAGGCTTAAAAATCTCCACCTGCTGGCCAGCAAATTCGGCTCGCTTCAATCTTCGTATCAACTCTTCGGTTTTACCAGAAAACATGTAACCACAGATCACTTCGATCCATCCGAATTTGTGTGTTTTGCTACCTGTATATTCTAAAAACATGAAAAAGATTGAGCCTAGGTTACGAATATCAACACCACCGACCGATTGGCAATGACAAATACAGAATTACACTACTTCATGGCAAATACTGAGGGTGAATCTAATTTATTGTTAGTATTGAGATATGCTTGGAAAAGCTTCGTCTTCATGGTGTGCTCGGGTTTTACCATCCATGCAAATGCGCAAATAGAATCTCAATTCAAGTTTTACTTGGCATTTGAGGATGCTACCGAGCAGAGGGATACGGTTTGGATTGTTATTGACACTAATGCGGTACTTGTTGAGGATACCATATTCAACGAATGGATTCTACCTATCGATAGCCATAATTTTGATATTTATTTTGGAATTAACCGTGGAATCGGGGATTCTTCCAAAAGCGTATGCGCACGCCAACCGGATGATTTTACTGGATATTAATGCCGTTAACTTCATCAATCCCACAATTATTAGATGGGATACAAATCTCCGGTTAATCATTCGCTTATTAACCCATACAAACAGATATGGATTAGAACGGAAAACGATGTGCCTGGTGAATTCCATCTGTACGACACTCTATTTCTAAATCAGGGAATTGGCGAAATAATTGTTGACTTGGTTATTTTAAATAGGAATCTAGAACACTTTCCAATTCAGCTATATTTAGGAACACTTCCAATCAACACTGTAGGCATTGAACAAGCTGTTGTTGTGACCAACCGACACTTTATCTATCCCAACCCTACAAACTCGATTGTGCAATTAAAAGTCAATAGCGAAATCTGGCCCGTTTCATTTGAAATATTCGACCTGAAGGGAAGCAGCATGAAACAAGGCGTTTTGACGTATTCATCGTCATCCTTGGATATTCGCAACCTGAGTAAAGGCACTTACATCATTCATTTCAAAACTGAGTCTGACGCATGGACGGAAAAACTGGTGGTGGATTAATTCCTGCTATTTCACTGGTATTCGCACTAACATTTCACATCTTTGAGGCGTTATCAGAAATGGATGAACATGGAAGAAATCAGGCAACAAATAATTGATCTACAGACTCGCGTAGAAGAAAAAGAGCATGACCTTATGGTCATTCAGCAAGAACTGAACTTGATGAAGGCTCGTTTGGAAGATGCCATTTCTCAAAAGCATGTTCAATCGCTGAAAGAGGAGCAAGAAACTCGACTAAAAGCCAAGGCTAAGGAAGAAGCTGAGCAAGCTCGCATTACTGCTGAAAAGGCCGAAGCAGAGGAGCAAGAAAAGCAACGATTAGCCAATGAGGCTTCTTTAAAAACCATTGAAGCAGAGCAAACAGCTGAATCCGAAGCAGAACAAGAATTAGAAGCCGAGGCAGAGGTGACGGATTTGGAAATAAGCAAAGTAGGTGAGGCTGAACACGAGGCAATCATACGCACCATTGAAGAAATATCCAGATCTATTGGTGTTTCAAAAACAGAATCTACAGAATCTAGGTTTGAGGAGCGTACTTCTTTAGTCGACAAGGTTTCCAAACAAAAGCTAAGCGATATAAAGCGAGGCATTGGAATCAACGAGCGCTTTTTGTTCGCCAATGAGCTATTTGCAGGTGACATGAGCGCTTTTACACGTGCGGTGGAGGAACTCAACCATGTCGATTCAGAAACGGACGCCAATCGATTGATGAACGAGAATCTAGCGTCAAAATATCGCTGGAATCAAGAAGACGAAACAGTATTAGCGTTTAAGTCGTTGGTTTCTCGCAGATTTGTAGGATGAAACATGCCCTACTCGCGTTTTTAATTACCGCAACCCTCTTTCCTCTTTCCAGTTTTTCGCAAGACCAAACTTATGTAAAGGCGATGATCGACTCGCTATGCGCACCACGATATCATGGTCGAGGTTATGTAGAAAATGGTGATACAAAAGCAGCCCATTTTATCAAACGGCAAGTGGAAGAATTGGGCATCGACCAACCTGTAGAGTTCCAAGATTTTGAAATGGGCGTGAACACCTTTCCTGGACAGATGGAATTGACGGTAAATGGCACAACACTTAAGACCGGAGCCGACTACATCATAGATCCGAAATCAGGAGGTAAAAAAGGAGAATACAAAGTGATTCGGTTCAAGCCAAAATGGGCCAAAAGCCCAGAGAAGTTATTCAGCATGGTGGCAGATGGGAAGTTTACAGGTAAAGCAGTTGTATTTGATGTTCCTGAAGAAAGAACCAACTACGCCACCCTGATTGGAGACGTCTATAAAAACCCGCTAAAAGCCGAAGCTTATATCATTTTAACAGATCAAAAATTGACATGGAGTGTGAGTCGATCCATGGTCAGTTTTCCAATTTTTCGCGTGACTAAATCAGACCTTACCAAAAAGATCAAAACGGTAAAACTTACGGTTGATCAAACATTTGTGAGCAAGCATCACGCGACAAACGTCATGGCAACTTTACCAGGAACGAGTGACACAGCCACAAAAATGATGGTATTCACAGCACATCTTGATCACTTGGGGCGTATGGGCGCGGAAACATATATAGCAGGTGCCAGCGACAATGCAAGCGGTTCTGCCATGCTATTGGATTTATACAAATACTATATAGAAAACAGACCTGAACAGGAAGTCCGCTTCATTTGGTTTGGTGGTGAAGAAGCTGGCTTGGTTGGTTCAAAATACTTTGTTGACAACAGCCCAATTCCCTTAGAGGATATTCAATTTCTTATGAATTTGGACTTGATGGGAGACGCTGGTAAGGGCATCACGGCCGTGAACGGAAAAGTGTTTGACGAGCACTTTGCGAAGCTTAGTTCACTCAATATGGAGCTTGGGCTTTTAGATAAAATAAAGCCTCGAGGGCCTGCTGCTAACAGTGATCACCATCCGTTTTACGAAAAAGGAGTCCCGTGCTTCTTTGTATACACCATGGGTGACTATTCCCACTATCACGACATTTATGATGTGCCTGAGAACTTGCCTTTGGCCAAATACGATGAAGTATTTCAGCTAATGGTGGAGTTTATGAATTCAGGAATTTAAAGGCTATCGAAAGATCTGAATGGATCCTTTCGCATTCTTCTTGGTGTAAGGGATACCATTCTCATCCGATGCCTGAATATGATAATAACACATGGTTCTATTTGGTAAAACATTGCCGAAATTGTCTGTTCCGCACCAAGAGAAATTTGGATCTCTAGATTGGAAAACCTGCACACCTTCTCTGGTGAAGATTGTGATTTGAAAAGACTGTGCTTGCGTTGCATCTTCTAGTCTAAAGCATTCATTCGTGCCATCGCCGTCTGGGCTGATATAACCCATCGCTTGATGAGCGAAATCGATGCTGCAAACTTTTTCTTCTTTCTCTTCTTCAAGGTTTTGAGGAGTATCTAAAGGCGCTTCTTCCTTCGCTTTTGGCTGTGGAGCTTTTTCCTCTTGCTTGGATTTTTCAATCTTATGTTTCGGCTCTGAGTCCTCTAGTGAATTTTTGGCCGTTGAACTTTCGTCTATTCCGGGCTTTGGCTCTGTGCTTGAGGCAGCGTTTTCTAATTCATTGGAAGCAACATCACCTTGATCATTCACTTGTTCGGCAATATTCGCATCAGGAGTGATTTCTTCAGCATCAACTATTTTGGTTGTTGACTCATTCTCAATTGGGGTACTTACAACTTGCGTTTCTTCTATCGCTGCCCATTCATTTGCTTCTATCTGAGCCGCTTCATTCTGCGTTTCAG
>Ga0233426_10004022_pt1 | contig 11209 bp, 10 predicted proteins | sample SI_118_April2016_6_FD_179875 | JGI IMG/M metagenome (GOLD analysis project Ga0233426, IMG submission 179875) | Seawater microbial communities from Saanich Inlet, British Columbia, Canada - SI_118_April2016_10_MG | ecosystem: Environmental > Aquatic > Marine > Inlet | place: Canada: British... | reverse complement strand
GCCCTTTTTATCTAGACCATAAGCCAATGCCGCTGCAGTTGGTTCGTTAATAATACGGCGGACATTCAAACCTGCTATTTCGCCTGCTTCTTTTGTCGCTTGGCGCTGTGCATCATCAAAATACGCAGGAACAGTAATTACTGCATCAGATACTTCCGCACCTAAATAGTCTTCAGCGGTCTTCTTCATTTTCTGAAGAATAATAGCTGAAATCTCTTGAGGAGTATATTGACGACCGTCGATGTTTACACGAGGCGTATCGTTATCGCCACCTTCAACTTTATAAGGTACACGCTTTGCTTCTTTCTGTACGTTTGAAAACTTCTCGCCCATGAATCGCTTCACGGAGTAGACAGTTTTCTCAGGGTTAGTGATGGCTTGACGTTTTGCAGGATCACCTACTTTACGCTCACCGCCTTCTACGAAACCTACAATAGAAGGCGTCGTTCTTTTTCCTTCACTGTTCGGAATCACTACAGGCTCGTTACCTTCCATTACGGATACACAAGAGTTCGTGGTTCCAAGGTCAATACCTATGATTTTACCCATTTTATTAATTATTTAGGTTGAGTTTTCAAAATATTACGTCGGTGATAGAACAAGGGTTGTGCCACAAAAGATATGCGCCAATTTTGCGTACAATTTGGCACAACTGCACCTAGATATATGTCAGTATGGAACAAAGTGTCGACAGAATAGTGACAAACTGTCTTCTTACCGCTTACTAGAATTTGACAGGAAATCCGTCCACGCAGATCACTGAGTCTATGCCCTGAAAATCGACCCACCCCATATTGCAGGTGTACATACCGCGCCACAAACTATCCATAGAAGTATTGCTAAGTTTGATCTGTTTTTTAATGGTGTGACCGCGCGAACTGAAAAGACCTATACCCCCATCTATATTGGAGAAGAGAGGCTTTTCTTGTACTATGCCCTGTGAAGGCTGACTAACATTAATATACGTAGCATAATCATCTGCCGCAGCCAACAATTCAAAGTCAATACTTTTAAAGACACGCACTGTATCTGTAGTTGTTCCAATGTTGTTTCTCAAGAACTGGTAGTACGCTGCATAACTCAGTTCTGTGACATAATTCCCCGATCCAGTGAGATTTGATCCCGTTCTGGTTGGAAGCGCATATGTTAAGGTACGAACGGTACTATCCTTGGGGTTTTTAACAGGCGCCTCCTTGTATTTAAAATGAATGTAACCTTGGTATAAACGCGCATTTTTCGCGGCGTCCCAACCAAACTTTGCATCCTGAATACCAAAAGTTAGTTTTTGAAAACCTTTGGGTCTTGTTATCTCCAAAGGACCTACCACTGGAGTCGTTACTTCAAAATTATTATTCCCTGGGATGAATCCACGAAGGCGGTATTCAAAATTATGATCAATAGGTGCATCGGTCCAATACAAACGATAGTTATCCGTTGTAAATGTGCCCGGCTCGAGGATGTTTGTATCCTTCCGGTAGAATTCGTACGTATTTAATACGTTGCCTTGATCATTTAACTGGGTTAAATAGAGTGCAGCTGTATCGAAATATAAGCTGTCGCTGTGTGTTGCCCCGGCCAGCAAGCCGTCCGTCCCCAGGTAGGTACGGTGCAAACGTACCCACTGGGTATCTTGATCTTTATCTAATAGACCGTAAACGACATTCTCAACGTCATATTCAGCATTAATATCTAAAGAGTTATCGCATGCAAACAATGCGAAAAAAGCGAAAATGAAGAGAATTAGGTTTTTCATGGGCTTCAAAAATACAACCTATGGCTTAGGATGCTTTTCTTTGTATGGATTTAATTCACAAAAACCGTGCACTATGTCATTGGCGAAAAAAGAATTTAAAAAGGTTACCACTCACAGCCTGCAACAAATGAAGGACCAAGGAGAGAAAATCTCCATGTTAACGGCCTATGACTATACCATGGCAAAAATGGTTGATGCAGCGGGTGTGGACTGTATACTTGTTGGAGACAGTGCTTCCAATGTAATGGCGGGTCATGAAACGACTTTACCCATCACTTTGGATCAAATGATTTACCATGCCAGTTCTGTGATTCGCGCGGTTGATCGTGCGTTGGTCGTAGTTGATTTACCCTTCGGTACCTACCAGGGGGATTCTAAGCAAGCATTAAACTCCGCCATTCGCGTGATGAAAGAAAGCGGCGGTCACGCTGTAAAACTCGAAGGTGGCGTGGAAATTATCGACGGAATCAAAAGAATCCTTACGGCAGGTATTCCCGTAATGGGGCATTTAGGCCTGACCCCACAGAGTATCTATAAATTCGGTACCTACAGCGTTCGTGCGAAAGAAGAAGAGGAAGCTCAGAAACTCATTGAAGATGCAAAAGCGTTGGAAGAAGCAGGTTGTTTTGGTATTGTCTTAGAAAAAGTTCCTGCGGAATTAGCAAAAGAAGTATCAGAAGCTCTTAATATTCCAGTCATTGGTATAGGAGCCGGTGCGGGTGTAGATGGCCAAGTTTTAGTTTTCCACGATCTCGTTGGTATGACACACCAATTTCACCCAAGATTTTTACGTCGCTACCTGAATCTATACGAAGAAATTACAGGCGCTATTGGTCAGTATGTTCAAGATGTCAAGGATGAGGACTTCCCTAACGAAGGTGAAAGCTATACCAGTTAAATATGGGCAGTCGGCTACCCGATATCATTTATGAAGACAATCATCTTCTCGCTGTAAACAAGCGTGCAGGTGAATTGGTCCAAGGCGATAAAACCGGTGACGTTCCGCTCCCCGATCTGCTTAAATCCTACATTAAAGATAAGTTTAACAAGCCCGGCGCTGTGTTTCTTGGTGTCATTCATCGGTTAGATCGGCCGACAACTGGAGTTGTATTATTTGCGCGCACATCAAAAGGACTTGAGCGAATGAATGCAGCTTTTAAGAACCGTGAAACGCAAAAGAACTACTGGGCTCTGGTGGAGGGGCAGTTAAATCAAGAAGGCGGATTGGTCCATTTCCTCTTGAAAAGCCCGAAGAATAATAAAAGTACGGCCTTCCTTCGTCCAGAAAAGGACGCAAAAGAGGCTAAACTTTCCTATTCTATACTAAAAAAGGGGGACCGCTACACGCTTATAGAAGTGCACCTCGAGACTGGAAGGCATCATCAAATTCGCGCCCAGTTTGCAGCCATTGGCCATCCGCTCAAAGGCGATGTAAAGTATGGAGCTCGAAGAGCCGAAAGAGATAAGAGTATCTGCCTGCATGCGAAGAGTCTTCGATTCCTGCACCCAACCACTAAAGAACTTGTGGTTATAGAAGCACCAGTACCTTCAAGCTTTGCTCCTTTCTTGCCCTAAGTGATTTTTTAGACTGAAACCTTTGTATCTAGTTTTGATCTTACGAATTGGGGTCCACGTCAAAAACAACCTTTACCCGATTAAAATCTGGCGTTAACAACACCTCTTGATGCGATTTTTTAATGCGCTCACGCACTTTTGCCCCTATACTTCCTTTGTCTACCTTGACGATGATTTGCATTTGATACAAGTTTTTCAACCGGGCAATGGGCGCAAACTCAGGACCTAGAAAGCGGTCACCAATCTTACTTCGCAACGATCGTGCAAATTCCCCTGCAGCCCGCTGCAACAGTTTCTGGTCCCTGTGCTTTAGCGTAATGGTAATGAGTCTGACAAATGGAGGATACTGGTATTCTTGTCGTACCGTAAGTTCCTTCGCTTGCATCCCTGAAAAATCATGATTAAGCGCCAATTGTATAATTGAATGTCTAGGCTTCATGGCTTGAATAACCACTTTCCCTTTGGAAGTGCGGCGGCCTGTGCGACCGGCGACTTGTTCAATCAATTGGAAAGCGCGTTCATTGGCTCTAAAATCGGGATAGCTCAATAGATTGTCCGCACTCATGATACCCACGAGTCCGACTCGATCAAAATCCAGACCTTTCGTCACCATCTGTGTACCCACCAAAATATCAACTTCGCCATTTTCTACAGAACGGATCAGATCACCAAAGGCATGCTTGCCACGAGTGGTATCCAAATCCATACGTTTTACTGCCGCCTTCGGGAATAAGGATGCGGCTTCCTCTGCAATCTGCTCTGTTCCAAAGCCTTTATGCAAAACACTTTCACCACTACACGAACTACATTTCATTACTGGAGGTACCGTGTAACCGCAGTAATGACACTTCAGCTTTTGAGGTCCCTTGTGGTAGGTCAGTGAAATATCGCAACGTGTACACCCCTCGATATGACCGCAAGTCTGACATTGCTGAAACGTGCTAAACCCTCTGCGGTTTTGGAACAAAATGATACTTTCTCCTTTGCTCAAGGTATGGCGCATGGCATCGACCAATTCTATGGAAAAATTACCCTGCACTTCACGGCGCTGCCTGGCCCCGAGCATATCCACAACCTCTAGTTCTGGCAATGGAGCAGTATGGAATCTTTTGTGCAACTGGGCCAATTCATACCTGCCTTGACGCGCATTAAACATACTTTCGAGGCTTGGTGTTGCTGACCCTAACAAAACGGGGCAATTGCGCGCTGTAGACATCCATACCGCTGTATCCCGAGCATTGTATCTCGGTGAAGGCTCGAATTGCTTAAAACTACTCTCGTGCTCTTCATCAACGATGATCAAACCTAAATCCGGCAAGGGCATGAATACCGCCGAACGTGCACCCAAGACGAGCAATGGCGCATCATTCGTTAACGCCTCCCGCCAAGCCGCCAAACGCTCTGCAGGAGAAAATTTACTATGACTTACCGCCACGGTAAAATGAATACGCAAGCGACTGATCAGCTGGGTGGTTAACGCTATTTCTGGAAGCAGGTATAAAACACGCTTGTGTTTAGTGAACGCCTCTTTTATCAGCGTAATGTAGAGCTCTGTCTTCCCTGAAGCTGTAACACCATGTAAAACAACTGGTTTTTTTTCTTCAAATCCCTTTTGTACGGCCGCTAAAGCTTCCAATTGCGGTGCAGATAGAGTTATCTCAGTCGCAGGTGCTGAGGCCGCGGTGGTGCCGTCAATCTCCTCTACTTCTTCAATAATTTCTTTCTTACGCAGCGCAGAAAGGGTTGCTGCAACAACGTTTTGATTTTTCTGAAAACCTCGCTTGTCTTGAAATGTATTCTCCGAACCGCAAACTGCGACCAGAGCCAGCAGTGCTTCCGTTTGAATTTTTGATCTTTTTGTGATTTCAAAGGCTCCATCCAAATCTTTAAATGCAGACGGTGAGAGCCGAACAAGTTTTCTTCGTTTGGCGCGTGCAACTTTTTTTAATTCTTCTTCGAGCAAGGCCCAACCCTCTTCTAATGCCTTCTGCACTAAGGGCATAGGTTGCTTTACTTGACAAAATTCACGCACCTCGTCAAGGGTGAGTTTCGGGTGGTTGCGCAAGGCCTCGTACAACTTGAACAAGGCATCGGACATCGATGATTCATCAGGGACTACCTCAGGATCCAAGACCACGACACTTTGTGAGGATAGTTTCAAACCTGGAGGCAAGGCGGCATTCATAACATCGCCTACAGGCGCCATGTAGTACGAGGCCATCCAAGACCATTGCAGAAGTTGATGCTCTAGGACTACCGGATATTCATCCAATACACTAATCAGGTATTTCAACTCCGTCTCATCCGGTGCTTCAAGAACACGTGTGACTATAGCGGCATATTCTTTACGGGCGCCGAATTGGACCAGAATGCGCATACCGGGACGAACTGAACCGACCATCTCTACCGGAATAGCATAATGGAAAAGTTTGTCTAAGGGCAGTGGAAGTATGACCTCAGCGACTTGCATAGCTAGCGTTTAGGTGCTTTAGGCAAATTGCGTTTAACGAAACGAGCCTCACGTTTAGTTAGCAATCGCATTTCGTTATCAAAGAAACTCAAAGTCTTCTTTGCAGAAATTTCGGTGCTAGAGGCAATGCTGTTGAATTCAACGAGGTCATAGCGCATCTTCGTTAGATCGGCCAAAATATCCGCTGAAGCTAATTCTAACAACTCTATGTAATACTTCTGATATGCTTCATGCAGTTCCGTCTGACCGTTGAAAAACCGCTCTTCACCATAGCCGCGAAGCTCTTTGCTCAGGGCCTTAACAAGTGCTTTTTGCGCTATATACAATGCATCCATATCGGTAGAACCAATTTCGGACTGCAGATAGCCAACGAGGCTATCTACCTCGTTTGCACCGCGTTTCATTTCCTTGGTGTAACGGAACAATTCCATTTGTGTTTGAAAACGCTCTAGCTCTTCGGAGGTGCGTGTAGTAACATCATATTGTTCTGCATAGGCATCCATTGCTACAATTACCGCATTTAAATAACTACCCGCTTCCGCAACATAGGTATACCCGTAGCTTGAACGCGGATCTTCTTGCAACCAATATTTTAAGTTCTCTTGAGTGATTTCAATGAGCCCACCTATATTCACATTTACAGCAGCGAGAAGTTCCGCTTCTGGAGCTTCATCTAATCGGTCCAATGATCGCTGGCTTTTACGCCAAGTTTTACTTTGTTCCTCAATGAACGGCTGTACTTTTCTCGACTTTTCAAAGGTCATCGTACCGTCAATGATATCTGAGGTTACGGCCATTACTTTATCAATTTCCCGAGAGACTCTACGAAGATTACTGCTGTAACTCTGCGAAAGTGCCGGTAAATGAAGGAGTAAGATGAGAAGTACAATGATGCGTTTCATGAGCTGGCGTTTATCGATTCAATTTATGGAGTTTTTTAGTCCCCTCGTACATATCAAAACGTAGCAATTTACATTCCAGTTCACCGTTAAAGAGGTTCCATTTTCTAGACGGGCGTAATCCTATGCTCTTAATTGCCTCCATATCAGAGGTAATCCAAAAGACTTGCCAGCCGGCGTACTTTTCTTTTAACGTATCGCCTATCTGACGGTACATTTGATGAGTATCCGCTTGTATACGGACATTATACGGTGGATTTATAAGCAGAAGTCCTTTTTCCGCTGGTGGATCAGCTTCGAAAAAGTCGGCGCGTTTTAATCGGACAGCATCTTCAAACATACTGCGTTCGATATTCGCTGCGGCGGCATCTAAACTGTATACATCGATATCGCGACCGAAGAATTTTCCTTCATAATCTTTCGCACGGCTCAATAGGCCCTCTCTGATCTTTACGAACAATTCTTCCTCAAATCCTTTCCAATTAAAAAACGCGAAGGATTCACGGTAAATGTTCGCGGGCATGTTGTGCGCAATGAGCGCAGCCTCCACCAAAAAAGTGCCTGAACCACACATTGGATCTAATACGGGCATGCCCCCATTCCAGCTGCTGTGAAGGATTATCCCCGCAGCCAAAACTTCATTTAATGGGGCTTTAGCTGCCTCCAAACGATAACCGCGACGGTGAAGGCTTTCGCCTGAGGTATCTAAATAAATACGAACATTTTCGCGTGAAATATGAATGTGTATAGGGACTTCAGGTTCGTGTTTATCAACAGAGGGACGTATCCCAAGTTTATCGCGAAAACGATCCACAATGGCATCCTTGGCCTTGAGGCCTGCGAAACTGCTGTGATTGAGTTCTTCGTTTGTCCCTACAACATGTACAGCAAAGGTTTTTCCTTCGTCGAACAAATCTTCCCAAGGTATTTCGTAGACCGCATCATAATAATCGTCAACGGTCTCCATTTGAATCTCGTTCAGTGGCAATAGAACTCTCAATCCGGTACGCAGTGCGATGTTTATCTTATAGACAAAGCCCAGATCACCCACCACGGCGACAGCGCGATTTAACTTTTGAATTTCTCGTCCGCCAAGCGAGAGCAACTCCTTGCTAAGAATTTCTTCTAGCCCATAGAGTGTTTTGACAATGAGGCGGTAATCTTTGTTTTCGAGCACCTTTCTGCTATTTAGACTACAAATGTACGCTAACTTTAGCCCCATGTTGGATTGGTTCGAATTAATTGCCCTTGTGATTGGCGGCTTTGCTGCAGGGTTGATCAATGTGGTTGCAGGAAACGGCTCAGCGATCACCTTACCCTTACTCATGTGGGTCGGGCTCGATGCAAATGCGGCGAATGCAACAAACCGGGTTGGCGCGCTGTTTCAAACAACTAGTGCCATCGGTTCCTTATCAAAGACTGCCCGCACCAAATACATGATGAAGCAAAGCTATTTCATCATCCCGCCCGTCATCATTGGAGCAATCATTGGGGCCAATTTAGCGGTAGACTTACCCGAAGATTTGATGCGAATCACCATTGGCTCCATCATGATTCTGCTGCTTATAACTACGCTCACCAATCCAAAGAAATGGCTCATTCCTACAGACGGGTCAAAAAATAAGCGAACCCCTACCCTCTGGTTGGCCTACTTTGGACTGGGTCTTTACGGAGGCTTTATTCAAATGGGGTTCGGTATTTTCTTTTTATCGATCTCCGTTTTACTTGCTAAATATGCCTTACGTGACGGCAACATCATGAAACTGTTCGTTGCATTTTTAATGACCATACCAGCCTTCATAATATACGCTTGGAGCGGAGGTATAGATTGGGCCTATGGTCTTACCCTAGCATTGGGCACTTCCATGGGAGCTCGGTTTGGCGCTAAAAAAGTAGTACAACACAAAAAAGCCAATGCCATTACACGTAAGGTTCTTATCGCCGTGATTATCGTGGCTATTGTAAAAATGTTTCAACCGTATATTGGCCAATTCATCTAAACAACTATGAGCCTACCCTGGTACCAAACCTGGTTTAACACCCCCTATTACCACGACCTTTATCAACATCGTGACCTGACCGAGGCCAGAGGATTTATTGAATCATTGTGCCAAAATTTAGGCGTTAACGAAGGTGAGATTGCGATTGATATGGCTTGCGGTAGAGGGCGGCACGCTCAGGTTCTTGCAAACCAAGGGTTGGAAACTTTGGGTATTGATTTAAGTCCTGAAAGCATTGCCTTTGCAAACCAATTCGCACATGAAGGTCTCGAATTCCGTGTAGGAAATATGCTCGAACCACTGCAGGCACCTCCGGCAGATTGGGTTTTCAACCTCTTTACTAGCTTTGGTTATTTTGAAGACGACACCATGCACGCTACGGCCATTAAGCACATGGCAGGCGCATTAAAACCTGGTGGTAAACTTGTCTTGGATTACATGAATGCTAAAAAAATTGCGGCCCAATTAATCCCACAAGATTCAGTTCAAACGGAATTGGCGCAGTATACAATCACTCGCCGCATTGAGAATGAAAGTATTATAAAAACTATTTCCTTTGAAGAGCCTGGGTGCAACATTCTTCAGTTCGAAGAGCGTGTCAGAGCATTTACGGCCAAGGAACTGAAGCGTTTTATGGAAGGCGCCGGACTACATGTTTTAGAATTGCACGGGAACTATGACTTATCGCCTTTTTTGCCTGAAGAAAGCGACCGATTGATTATTATTGCCCAAAAACCATCACATTCATGATTTGGCTTGTTTTAATTCTTAGCGTTGCTATTGGTGCGGGAGCTGCCTGGGTCGTACCCACAGATTCCAAAACATTCAAATACTTGCTTTCCTTTTCTGGGGCATTTCTCTTCGCTACGTTATTGACGCACATGCTTCCCGAAATCTTTGAACACGGAAATTGGAACATGGGATGGTGGGTAATGCTGGGATTCGCGATCCAATTGCTCTTAGATCACCTGAGCGAAGGTCTAGAGCACGGTCACTTGCACACGAAGCAAGCGAAAATTCCATGGCTTGCCATTTCCGGCCTACTGCTACATGCTTTTCTAGAAGGCATGCCGCTTTCAACCACCGATATTTCCGGACATAATCACGCCACCGGAGGATTTCTGTGGGCGATTGCGCTCCATAAACTACCCATTGCCCTGCTGGTAACAGGTGCTTTAAGAAAAGCAGGCGTAAGACGCTCAACTTTGATCGGAATATTGGCCCTTTTTGCGTTCGCAACACCTGCTGGCGCATTAGCAGTCAATACAATTAACGTTCAACAGTGGAGTCTTCAATTGCTTGCAATTGCCGTAGGTATACTACTCCATGTAAGCACGACCATTCTTTTCGAAAGTTCACAAAACCACAGGTTCAATGCCGTAAAATTGATCTTTGTACTCGCAGGCATGCTTCTAGCGGGTTGGATCAATTCTAGTATGACTCTTTAGCAGTCTAAATGTCGTCATAGATAAAACCTAATAGGATTTATGAAGGCAACCGATTTGACTATCGTACTTTTGACCTTAGTAAATAATTAAAACCAAAATAAAATGGCTGTATTAGTCGGTAAAAAAGCGCCAGATTTCACTGCATCTGCAGTGATCAACGGCGAAGAAATCGTTGAAAACTTCAAACTATCAGATTACGCAGGGAAGTACGTGATCTTATTTTTCTACCCAAAGGACTTCACTTTTGTTTGTCCTACGGAATTGCATGCGTTCCAAGCGCGCAAGGAAGAATTCGCTGCTAAAGGGGTTGAATTGATCGCCGTATCTACAGATACTGAGCAGAGCCACTGGGGTTGGTTGCAAATGAGCAAAGACCACGGCGGTATTGAAGGCGTTACCTACCCAATCGTTGCAGATACCAACAAAACCATCTCGCACAACTACGATGTACTTAATGGCGAATGGTCCTACGACGAAGACGGCAACCTAACTTCTACAGGTGAAATGATCGCCTATCGTGGCTTGTTCTTGATCGATAGAGAAGGAACAGTTATGCACCAGTTGGTCAACTTCTTCCCATTGGGTCGCTCTGTAGACGAAGCGATGCGTATGGTGGATGCACTTCAATACTTCGAAGAGAAAGGTGAAGTTTGCCCTGCAAACTGGACACCAGGTAAGGAAGGGATGAAAGATACGCACGAAGGTGTAGCTGATTACCTTGCAAAACACTAAGTAAAGCTTTGCTTTAAGTCCTTAAAAGCCGCGCCCTTTGGCGCGGCTTTTTTTATGCCCGGCCACCGCAGTTTCAGGCAATTTCACTCTTTTAAGAAAAAACTACACTTTTTTTGCAAGACGCGTGAACTACGCTGATATAAATGCGTTTAGGTATATATGGAACATTCTGCGCAAGCAGATTTTCATGGCGGTTTAGGTAGAAAGGGAGCTTGGCGGCTCCCTTTCGTTTTTTACACCTGTGCGCAAAATTTTAGACAAAAAAAACACCCCCGGGCGCGGAGCGCCCGGGGGTGTTTGCATTTAAATTAGTACCGACTTATTTAGTGAGG